>SMVB01332337.1_pt1 | contig 21515 bp, 30 predicted proteins | sample 2456461 | NCBI WGS metagenome assembly SMVB01 (sample SAMN11095934, study PRJNA526329) | marine sediment metagenome | biome: Marine sediment; feature: Surficial sediment; material: Deep marine sediment; isolation source: Hadal surficial sediment | place: Pacific Ocean | collected 2014-05 | depth...
CACGTCATTGATGTGGTCTATCGTCATTGCGGCCAAAAGGAAACCGTCATCTTTTGCGATCACATAATGCAGCTTGGATTTAAGGAGGCTGCGAAAGCGGGTATCTCATTCGGCAAAGACGATATGGTCATCCCGGCGGCAAAACATGATTTGCTCGAAGAGACCATGGAAATCGTCCGGGAATATCAGCAGCAATATACCGATGGCCTCATCACGCAGGGCGAGAAATATAATAAAGTGGTTGATGCTTGGGCCAAGTGTACGGATCGTGTCGCCGATGAAATGATGAAGCAAATCTCATCGGGCAAGATAGATGATAAGACCGGTCGGCCGGCCGAAATCAATTCAATCTTTATGATGGCGGATTCGGGCGCGAGAGGTTCGGCAGCGCAGATTAAGCAACTGGCAGGCATGCGGGGGCTTATGGCGAAACCGACCGGCGAAATTATCGAAACGCCCATCACCTCTAACTTTAAAGAAGGGTTGACCGTTCTCGAATACTTCAACTCAACCCATGGCGCGCGTAAGGGACTTGCGGACACGGCACTGAAGACCGCGAATTCGGGTTATCTAACGCGCCGATTGGTCGATGTGGCTCAAGACTGCATCGTCAATATAGAAGATTGCGGGACGTCCAACGGCCTTCAAATCGAAGCCGTTATCGACAGCGGTGAGGTCATCGAGACGTTGGGTGAAAGATTGTTGGGGCGAAGTGCCGCCGAAGACATCTTGCGTCCAGGTACTGATGAGGTGATCGTGCCGGCCAATGCCGATATTTCCGAGGACACGATCAATCTGATCGAAAGCGCCGGCGTTCGGTCGGTCAAGGTGCGATCGGTTCTGACATGCGACACTAAATACGGCATTTGCGCGGCATGTTACGGCCGAGATCTGGCGCGCGGGACGCCGGTCAATTTGGGCGAAGCGGTGGGTGTGATTGCCGCCCAATCCATTGGTGAGCCCGGTACGCAATTAACGATGCGTACATTCCACATTGGCGGAACGGCGCAGGTGGCCAATCAGTCCTTCGCCGAAGCCAGCCATGATGGAACCATCAAGATTGTCAATCGCAGTGTCGTCACCGATTCAAGTGGCACCCTTATTGTCATGGGACGTAATACACAAATCACGATTGTCGATGACGATGGTGTGGAATTGGCCTCGCAAAAGGTCGGCTATGGCACGCGCCTACGGGTTGACGATGGTGATCGGGTAAAACGGGGACAAAGGCTCTGCGAGTGGGATCCCTATACCACACCCATGATCACGGAGGTCAGCGGCACGGTCAAGTTTGTCGACGTTGAAGAGGGCATTTCGGTCAAGGATGTGGCGGATGAGGCCACCGGCATCGCCAACAAGGTGGTCATCGACTGGCGCGCCAGCCCGCGCGGCGCGGAACTCAAACCCACTATCGTATTACTCGATGATGATGGAGAGGCGATTCAACTTCGGAGCGGATTGCCGGCCCAATATCTGTTGTCCGTGGATGCCATTCTATCGGTGGAGGACGGCTCGGCGGCCAAGGCCGGCGATGTATTGGCACGTATTCCGCGGGAAGGTGCCAGAACAAAGGACATTACCGGTGGCTTGCCTCGGGTGGCGGAATTATTCGAGGCGCGCAAACCGAAGGATCACGCCATTATTGCCGAAATCAGCGGCTATGTGGAATTTGGCCGTGATTATAAGAATAAACGGCGCATTGTCATTCGACCAAAGGAAGAAGGCGCGGAGACGTCGGAATATTTAGTTCCGAAAGGCAAGCATATTGCCGTTCAAGAAGGGGATTTTATTGAGAAAGGCGAATATCTGCTCGACGGCAATCCGGCCCCGCACGACATTTTACGAATCAAGGGCGTGGAGTCCCTGGCAAACTACCTGGTTCAGGAAATCCAGGAAGTGTATCGACTCCAGGGTGTCAAGATAAACGACAAGCATATCGAGGTGATTGTTCGGCAGATGCTGCAAAAAGTCGAAGTGAGTGAGCCCGGCGATACGGGCTATCTGATCGGCGAGCAAATCGATGAGGTCGATTTCGACGACGCGAACGAGCGGGTTAAAGCCGAAGGCGGCACGCTCGGCAAAGCCAAGGCGGTATTGCTCGGCATTACCAAGGCTTCGCTTCAGACCCGGTCATTCATTTCCGCAGCCTCTTTCCAAGAAACCACGCGGGTCCTGACGGAAGCGGCCGTGCACGGAAAAGTTGATGTGCTTCAAGGACTTAAGGAGAATGTTATTGTCGGGCGCCTGATACCGGCGGGCACTGGCGGCATGTTACAACGGCTCAAAGCAATATCGGAGACGCGGGATCAAGCGATCCTCGACGAAAAAGAGGCGGCGGCCGAAAGCGAACGACTGGCCTTAGAGGCCCAAAAGGAAATAACGGAGGTGGACCAGGCTGGCGTGGAGGAGGGATCCGCTGCTTAGATTTTCCCGCTGACCGGCCGGCCATTGGCGGCTGCGGCCAAAACGGTCTTGAACCCGGGAAATCCTTAGAAATCTGAGACTTTTGCCCTTGACGAGGTGGAGGGTCGCGCGTATGTTCGCGCCACTTTTCGGCACGCTGTAGGTCTGCACGACTTAGACGGTGCCAGCCCGAGCCGACAAAGGATGTGTTCTTCGGGCCCCCGGTCAGACTGTTGACCTGCGGGGCCGTTGTGGTGTGCAGAGCCGAGTGATGGGTGTCCTGCTCTGCACCGGGGGACGCTTGTGTCATGCGCCACACATTGTGTGTTGCGATTGTGATTGCATTTGGGGCGACATGTGGCGCGGGCTCCGATGCATGTTTGGAAGCTAATTATGTGTGGTGAGTGAAATTCATGCCGACGGTTAACCAACTGGTCCGCAAGCCAAGGCGCAAGCCGATCAAGCGAAATAAGGTGCCTGCGCTGGAGGGATGTCCTCAAAAGCGCGGTGTGTGTACCCGTGTTTATACGACGACACCGAAAAAACCGAATTCGGCATTGCGCAAAGTGGCAAGGGTGCGATTGACCAATGGCTTTGAAGTGACGAGCTATATTCCGGGCGAGGGGCACAATTTGCAGGAACATTCCGTGGTGCTCTTGCGGGGAGGTCGGGTAAAGGATCTTCCCGGTGTTCGCTATCACATTTTGCGCGGCGTTTTGGATACGCAAGGTGTCTCTGATCGGCGACAACGTCGGTCCAAATACGGCGCCAAGCGTCCAAAATAAAGGTAAGGGATTATGTCACGCCGGCACCGCGCAGAAAAACGGGATATTATTCCTGATGCCAAGTATGGCGACTTGGTCATCACTAAGTTTATGAATTCGCTGATGCGACAGGGCAAGAAGTCGGTTGCCGAAAGCATTGTATATGGGGCATTTGATCAGATTCAACAAAAGGGCAAACAGGAACCGGTCAAGCTGTTTCACGAGGCGCTGGATAATGTGAAACCGGACCTTGAGGTGCGCTCGCGCCGTGTTGGTGGCGCCACTTATCAAGTTCCGATCGAAGTGAGGGTGGAGCGCAAACAAGCCTTAGCGATCCGTTGGATTATTACGGCCGCGCGCAGCCGATCCGAAACGACCATGGTGGCGCGTCTTGCCAGCGAGCTGATGGACGCGGCCAATAGCAGAGGTTCGGCGATAAAGAAACGCGAAGATACGCACCGAATGGCGGAGGCAAACCGCGCTTTCAGCCATTATAGGTGGTGACAAACGAGTCGCCTAATTAGGGAGAAATACAATTGGTCCTGTCAACTAGACAGAGCGCGATTGCAAGAGTTTCGAAATGGCACGTACGACACCTCTTAAGGATTACCGAAACATCGGTATCATGGCGCATATTGACGCCGGCAAAACCACGACCACGGAGCGTATCCTTTATTATACCGGTCGCAGCCACCGCATTGGCGAGGTCCATGATGGCGCTGCCGTCATGGATTGGATGGAGCAGGAGCAGGAACGCGGCATTACCATCACGTCGGCGGCCACCACATGCTTTTGGAACGACAGACGCATTAACATCATAGATACACCCGGCCACGTGGATTTTACGATAGAAGTTGAACGGTCATTGCGGGTTTTAGACGGTGCAGTGGCCATTTTTGATTCTGTGGCCGGTGTCGAGCCGCAAACGGAGACCGTGTGGCGTCAGGCCGACAAATACGGCGTGCCGCGAATGTGTTTCATCAACAAGATGGATCGTATGGGCGCCGATTTTTTCCGTTGCGTCGATATGATCGCAGATCGATTGGGCGCTCAACCTTTGCTTACGCAGCTGCCGGTCGGAGTGGAGGCGGATTTCAAAGGTGTGATCGACCTGATCAGGATGAAGGCGGTCATTTGGAAAGAAGAGGCCCTGGGAGCCGAATATGAATCCGTGGATATTCCGGCTGACTTGCAGGAGCAAGCGGCGGAATATCGGAAAAAACTTGTAGAGACGGCGGTCGAGCAAGACGATGCGGCACTCAGTGCCTATCTGGAAGGTGAAGAACCATCTGACGAAACATTGATTGCATGCATTCGGCAAGGCACCATCGAGGCTGGCTTCGTCCCCGTTTTATGCGGCAGTGCGTTCAAGAATAAAGGCGTGCAACTGCTTTTGGATGCGGTTGTGGACTATATGCCGTCTCCGCTTGATATTGCGGCGGTGATAGGGCGCAATCCCAATACCGAAGAAGAAGTTGTCCGCGAAGCCAAAGACGAAGAACCGGCAGCGGCGCTGGCCTTTAAGGTTATGACGGATCCGTTCGTCGGATCGTTGACTTTTGTGCGGGTCTATTCAGGCGTTATCAAAACCGGCGACACCTTGCTGAACCCGGTGAAGGGTAAGAAAGAGCGAATCGGTCGGATGCTGCAAATGCATGCGAATTCGCGAGAAGATATCAAAGAAGCCTATGCGGGCGACATTGTCGCACTCGCTGGGCTCAAGGACACCTCGACCGGCGACACCTTGTGCAATCAACACAAGCCGATCGTTCTGGAACGCATAGAATTTCCCGAGCCGGTCATCGAGGTTGCCGTCGAACCTAAGACCAAAAGTGATCAGGAGAAGTTGTCCCTGGCCTTGGCCCGATTGGCGCAAGAGGACCCGTCGTTCCGTGTGACCACGGATTCAGAATCGGGACAAACGATCATTAAGGGTATGGGCGAACTTCACCTAGACATCATCATCGACCGGATGAAGCGCGAGTTCAAAGTCGAGGCCAATGTGGGGGCACCTCAAGTTGCCTATCGTGAAACCATTAGCAAAACCTGTAAGGTGGATTACATACACAAGAAGCAGACGGGCGGCGCCGGCCAGTTTGCTCGGGTAAAAATTCTATTCGAACCTTTGCCACCCGGTGAGGGTTACCAGTTCGAAAATAAAGTCCACGGCGGCTCGGTGCCGAGAGATTATATCCCCGGCGTTGTCAAAGGGCTTGAGGAGGCGCGTCAAAGTGGCGTGCTTGCCGGATTCCCGGTAATCGACTTTAAAGCGACTCTATTCGACGGCGCCTATCACGACGTCGATTCAAACGTTATGACATTTGAAATCGCCGCGCGAGCAGCGATGCGAGAAGGTCTGTCTAACGCAAGGCCGAGATTGTTGGAACCGCTTATGCGTGTCGAGGTGGTTACACCGGAAGACTATGTAGGCGACGTTATGGGCGATCTCCAAAGTCGGCGGGGTCAAGTCGGCGGCATTGAGCAACGGGGCAATGCCGCCGTCATCCAAAGCATGGTCCCGCTGGCCAACATGTTCGGCTATGTCAACACCCTGCGGTCTATGACGCAGGGCCGTGCCCAATATTCGATGTTTTTCGATCACTATGCAGAAGTGCCTCAGTCCGTGTCTGAGGAAGTAAGAGCGAAACTAGCGTAAGTTTTGAGTTATAGTGTTTCCAGGAAAAGTGGATACCGGTTTTCCGTCCGGAAACACGACAAAACAATAACTCAGGGTCCGGTTTTGATTCTATCAAAACCTGACCCTAGAGAAATTTTAATTTAGGCCTAACCACAGTCGTCAGTTTACGGAGCATAAAGCGATGGCGAAAGCGAAGTTTGAGCGGACGAAGCCGCATTGCAACATTGGAACGATTGGCCATGTCGATCACGGCAAGACGACGCTGACGGCTGCGATTACGAAGATTTTGGCGGAGACTGGCGGTGCGGAATTCATCGCCTATGACCAGATTGACAAAGCGCCCGAGGAGAGGGCGCGGGGCATTACGATTGCCACGGCGCATGTTGAATATGAGACGGAGAAGCGGCATTACGCCCATGTGGACTGCCCGGGACATGCCGATTACGTGAAGAATATGATCACCGGTGCGGCCCAGATGGACGGGGCGATATTGGTTGTTTCGGCGGCCGACGGCCCGATGCCGCAGACCCGGGAGCATATTTTGTTGGCCCGCCAAGTGGGGGTTCCGGCGATTGTGGTTTACATGAACAAGGTCGACCAGGTCGACGACGAGGAGCTTTTGGAGCTTGTGGAGCTGGAGATGCGGGAGCTTTTGAGTTCGTATGATTTTCCCGGTGACGATATTCCTGTGGTCAAGGGGTCGGCTTTGGCGGCTTTGGAAGGCGGCGATGAGGCGACGGGTCGTGAGTCGATCCTTGAGCTGATGAAGGCGGTTGATGACTACATCCCGCAGCCTGAGCGTGCCAAGGACCAGCCGTTTTTGATGCCGGTTGAGGACGTTTTTTCGATTTCGGGTCGGGGCACGGTTGTCACGGGGCGGATTGAGCGGGGTGTGATCAATGTCGGCGATGAAGTTGAGATCGTCGGCATTAAGGAGACCCATAAGACCACGTGTACCGGGGTCGAGATGTTCCGCAAGCTTCTGGATCAGGGCGAGGCGGGCGACAATGTGGGCTGTCTGCTGCGCGGTGTGGGTCGTGATGAGGTTGAGCGGGGCCAGGTATTGGCGGCGCCCGGCTCGGTGACGCCCCATATCAAGTTCAGGGCGGAGGCGTATATTTTGACCAAGGAAGAGGGCGGTCGTCACACGCCGTTTTTCGACAATTACCGGCCGCAATTTTATTTTCGGACGACCGATGTGACGGGTGTTGTGACCCTGCCCGAGGGCACGGAGATGGTGATGCCGGGCGACAATGTTGAGATGGATGTTGAGCTGATTGTGCCGATTGCGCTGGAAGAGAAGCTGCGCTTTGCCATCCGCGAAGGCGGCCGCACGGTCGGCGCCGGCGTCGTCGCAAGCATCATCGAGTGATCGAGGACAGAAGCGGACCTAATAGGTTCGCTGTTTTTATGAAGCCTGTAGGATTGAGGAAACAATGAAAAGTCAAAATATTCGTATACGGTTAAAGGCATTCGATCATCGAGTGCTCGATTCCTCGACACAGGAAATCGTCAATACGGCAAAGCGAACCGGCGCGCAGGTGCGCGGGCCAATCCCATTGCCGACGCGCATGGAACGGTTCACGGTTTTGCGGTCGCCCCATATAGATAAGAAGAGTCGCGAACAATTCGAGATCCGGACACATAAACGTTTGCTCGACATCGTCGATCCGACGCCACAAACGGTCGATGCTTTAATGAAGCTCGATCTGGCGGCCGGTGTCGACGTAGAGATAAAACTGTAAGGATTGCTTACGATGCGATCAGGAGTAATCGTTCAGAAAAAGGGAATGACGCGCCTCTTCAACGAGGAGGGCTTGCACGTGCCGGTCACGGTCCTGCATCTCGACTCTTGTCAAGTTGTGGCGCAGCGCACGGAGGAAAAAGACGGATACACGGCCCTGCAGCTTGGTATTGGACGCGCTAAGGTCAAACGCACAACCAAGGCGATGCGGGGTCATTTCGCCAAAGCCAAAGTAGAACCGAAGCGCAAGCTGGCTGAATTTCGAGTTTCGCCGGACAATCTCATCGACGTGGGGGCGGAACTGACCGCCGACCATTTTGTCCTCGGGCAGAAGATTGATGCGTGCGGCGTCAGTATCGGTAAGGGTTTTGCCGGGGGCATCAAGCGTCACCACTTTAGTGGGTTGCGGGCAACTCACGGCGTGTCCGTATCGCACCGAAGCCTCGGATCTACCGGTCAGTGCCAAGATCCGGGTCGGGTGTTTAAGGGCAAGAAAATGGCTGGCCACATGGGATCGGTGCGTGTGACCACACAAAACCTCGAGATTGTCAAAACCGATGTGGCGCGCGGTCTTATTCTGGTCAAAGGGGCGGTGCCTGGTGCGAAAGGCAGTTGGATCTTGATCACCGATGCGGTGAAGTACCCGGTTCCCGATGATGCGCCAAAGCCGGGCGCATTCAAATTGGCTACGGCGGACGACGCCCCGGCGCCGGAACAAGCTCCGGCTGAGCAAGAAGCCACTGCTGAGGAAACATCCGCGGCAGTTGCGCCCGGCGACGGCATTGTGGATCAAGCAGCGGCCGAAGCGGCAACGAGTGAACAAGAAACCGACGCGCCTGCACCGCCAGCGGCGGAAGAGCAGAAGGACGACAAGTGATGAAGGCGGACGTGCAAACCCTGGGCGCTAAGAAAGTCGGCACTGTGGAGCTTTCCGATTTGGTGTTTGGGCTCGAGCCGCGCAAAGATCTCTTGCACCGTATGGTTCGGTATCAATTGGCTAAACGGCAGCGGGGGACCCATAGAACAAAACCACGGGGCGACATTTCGGGATCGACTCGTAAAATTATTCGCCAAAAAGGGACGGGTGGGGCACGACACGGAAGCCGGAAAGTGCCTCAGTTTCGGGGCGGCGGTAGGGCGTTTGGACCGGTCGTGCGCAGTCACGCGACGAAATTACCCAAGAAGGTAAGAAGTCTTGCGTTGAAACATGCCCTATCGGCAAAACAGGCGGCTGGAGAGTTGATTATTATTGACGATGTCAAACTGAAGGAAGCCAAAACGGCACCATTGGTGAAGGTGATTAAAGGTCTTGGATGGCGGTCCCCCCTTGTGATCGATGGGCCTGAAATTGATAACAATTTTGCCTTGGCCGCGCGCAACATTCCCAATCTAAATGTTTTGCCGTCGGTCGGAGCGAATGTTTATGACATATTGCGTTGCGGTAATTTGGTGCTGACAAAGTCCGCGGTGGAACAATTGGAGGCGCGGCTGGCATGATCGATCTCCGACAATATGATGTGATTTTAAGTCCGGTAATAACGGAAAAATCAACAATGGCGTCCGAATTCAATCAGGTGACGTTTGAAGTGCCGGTCAGCGCCACCAAGCCGCAGATAAAAGGCGCCATTGAAGATCTGTTCGACGTTAAGGTCAAAGCGGTCAATACGGTCATCATGCGCGGAAAAACCAAACGGTTCCAAGGCATGCTCGGTAAACGGAAGAAACGGAAAAAGGCAATCGTCACGTTGCAAGAAGGCCAGTCGATCGACGTGACGACGGGTCTTTCCTAGGGTCCTTCCGGTTTTTATAGAATCAAAACCGGGCCCTAAGTTATTGTTTTGTTGTGTTTCCGGACGGAAAACCGGTATCCACTTTTCCTGGAAACACTCTAGGCAAGGGATAATAAGACGGTAAAACACCATGCCAATGAAGACTTATAAACCAACGTCTCCCGGCCGCCGCGGCCTCGTGCTCGTGGATCGCTCGGCATTGTGGAGCGGCAAGCCCATCAAGTCGCTCACCGAGGGGCGGGTGGAAAAGGCCGGCCGCAACAATACCGGACGGATCATGACGCGCCGGCGTGGCGGCGGTGCCAAGCGGCGCTATCGCCTGGTCGACTTTAAGCGCACCAAATTTGACATGACGGCAATTGTCGAACGTTTTGAATATGACCCGAATAGGTCCGCCTTCATTGCTCTCATCAAATATACCGATGGGGAGCAAGCGTATATTCTGGCACCTCAGCGGCTTAAAGTCGGCGACACGGTGGTGTCCGGCGAAAAGGTCGATGTGACGCCCGGCAATGCCATGCCCATGTCCAACATGCCGGTCGGTACGATCATCCACAATGTTGAAATGAAGCCGGGCAAAGGGGGTCAGATTGCGCGCGCGGCCGGAAACTACGCTCAGCTCGTCGGCCGCGATTCCGGCAATGCGCTGATCAGATTGTCGTCGGGCGAGCAAAGAATTGTCAATGCGAGATGTATGGCGACAGTGGGCGCGGTGTCAAATCCGGATCATGTGAATGTCAAGCTTGCTAAGGCCGGGCGAAATCGATTGATGGGCAAGCGCCCGTCGGTCCGGGGCGTTGCCATGAATCCGGTCGATCATCCACACGGCGGCGGCGAGGGCCGCACGTCGGGCGGTCGTCATCCTGTGACCCCGTGGGGCAAATCGACCAAGGGCATGCGAACGCGCAGCAACAAATCGACCGATAAATATATTATTCGTAGTCGGCATCTGCGTAAGAAGAGACGGTAAAGGAGAAGACAAGTGTCGCGATCAGTTTGGAAGGGACCGTTTGTCGACGGCTACCTTTTAAAGAAAGCAGACAAAGCGCGGGAATCCGGACGCAAGGATGTGATCAAGATTTGGTCGCGGCGGTCGACCATTTTGCCGCAATTCGTCGGTCTCACATTTGGCGTTTATAACGGCCGTAAGTTTATCCCCGTGCTGGTCAACGAAGACATGATCGGACATAAGTTTGGCGAGTTTTCTCCGACGCGCACGTTTTATGGTCACGGCGCGGATAAAAGAGTGAAGAGAAGTTAGTTATGGGAAAACTGTCGAAACCACGTCGATTGAAGGATAATGAGGCGCTTGCTGTGGGCCGAATGATTCGTGTCAGCCCGCAGAAACTCGGACTCGTTGCCCAATCGATTCGTGGCATGAAGGTGGATGATGCCCTGGCGGAACTGACGTTCTCCAAGAGACGAATCTCTCAAGACGTAAAGAAGGTTTTGCAATCGGCCATCGCCAACGCAGAAAACAATCACGATCTGGACATAGACGATCTAGTGGTCGCAGAAGCCTATGTCGGAAAGAACTTAGTCATGAAGCGATATCGCCCCCGGGCGCGCGGCCGCATGGGTCAGATTCTCAAGCCGTTTAGTCAGATTACCATTGTGGTTCGTCAAGTAGAGGAGGCCGCATAATGGGTCAAAAAGTCAATCCCATTGGCATGCGGCTTGGGATTAACCGGACATGGGATTCCCGCTGGTATGCGAGCCGGCGTGAATACGGCAAATTGTTGCATGAAGACATTCGCATGCGCGAATTACTGCACCGCAAGCTCAAACAGGCCGGTATATCCCGTGTGATTATTGAGCGGCCCCATAAGAAATGCCGGGTGACGATTCATACGGCGCGTCCCGGTGTCGTCATCGGTAAGAAGGGTGTGGACATCGAAAAGCTTCGTCAGGAGCTGATGAAATATACCGATAGCGAAGTCCATCTCAATATTGTTGAAGTCCGCAAACCCGAAATTGACGCTCGGCTGGTGGCGGAGAACATTGCTCAGCAATTGGAACGACGGGTCGCGTTCAGACGCGCCATGAAACGCGCCCTACAATCAGCGACACGGTTGGGTGCGCAGGGCGTTCGCATCAATGTAGGCGGCCGGTTGGGTGGTGCTGAGATTGCGCGCATGGAATGGTACCGGGAAGGGCGTGTGCCCTTGCATACGTTGCGGGCCGATATCGATTATGGAACCGCCAGTGCGCATACGACCTACGGCATTTGCGGCGTTAAAGTTTGGATCTTTAAAGGCGAGATCATGGAACACGATCCGATGGCGCAAGATAAGCGTGCCCAACAATTGCAAGAAAGCGGAATGCCGAGCGGCCGGTCAGCCAAGCGCAATCGATGAAAATGAGTTGTTAAGTCATGCTGCAACCGAAACGAACCAAATTTCGCAAGGCTCAAAAGGGCCGCATTCACGGCAAGGCCAAGAGTGGCGCGTCGCTCAATTTCGGCACCTATGGCTTGAAGGCTCAAGCTGCTGGCCGGATTACCGCGCGCCAGATCGAAGCCGCCCGACGCGCCATAACGCGGCACATGAAACGTGCGGGCCGGGTTTGGATACGCATTTTTCCGGACGTTCCAGTCAGCCAGAAGCCGACGGAAGTTCGCATGGGCAAAGGAAAGGGCACGCCGGAATACTGGATGGCGCGGGTTAAGCCGGGACGCATCATGTTCGAAATCGATGGGGTTCCGGAGACCGTCGCGTATCGGGCGCTTGAACTGGGGGCGGCAAAATTGCCCATCAAGTGCCGCAGCGTATCTCGGATCGGCGGGTAACCGAGGTCGCGGATAGAGGAAGGCACAATGAAGGCGAGTGACGTACGCGAGCTAACGGAAGATCAGTTGCAAGAGGAACTTGTCAAGCTAAAACGAGAGCAGTTCAACTTGCGATTCCAACAGGCAACCGGTCAGTTGGAGAATACGGCACGGAGCCGACAGGCGCGTCGCGATGTGGCGCGGATCAATACGATTTTGCGGCAACGAAGGGCCGACGCCGGGGCCGACTAAGAGGTTGAACTAAAGGGAGACGGTATTGTGTCGAAACGAGTTGTGCAGGGCATTGTGGTCAGCGACAAAGGCGATAAGACCGTTGTCGTGCGCATAGATCGACGATTCGCGCATCCGCTTCTTAAGAAAACGATTCGTAAGTCTAAACGTTATAGCGTCCATGACCCGGAGAATAAATTCAAGGTAGGCGACCAAGTGCGAATTGAAGAGTGTCGCCCGGTCTCGAAAACCAAAAGGTGGCAAGTCATCGTTGGGTAATTAACAGGATTTTCGAGCTGTCCTGACTTAGGCGGCTCATTGCGGAGTAGGCTGTCATGATCCAGATGCAGACGAATTTAGATGTGGCCGATAATTCGGGCGCTAAGCGAGTTCAGTGTATCAAGGTACTGGGCGGCTCTAAAAGAAGATACGCTTCCGTGGGCGATATCATCGTGGTCAGCGTTAAGGAAGCCATCCCACGCGGCCGTGTCAAGAAGGGCGAGATAGTGAAGGCTGTTGTGGTTCGCACCGCCAAAGACATCCAGCGCGCCGATGGCAGCGCGATTCGATTTGATCGCAATGCGGCGGTATTGGTGACCGCCCAGCTCGAACCGATTGGGACCCGGATCTTTGGCCCGGTGACCCGTGAACTTCGTGCCAAAAAGCACATGAAAATAATCTCACTTGCGCCAGAGGTTCTCTGATGCAGCGGAAACTAAAACTGAAAAAAGGTGACCGGGTCATCGTGATCACCGGCCGGGATAAGGGAAAGACCGGCGATGTTCTCAGGGTTTATCCCAAGGAGAATCTCGTTTTGGTGCAGGGTGTGAATGTGGTCAAGCGTCACCAGGCTCAAACGGCGAACCAACAAGGCGGTATTATATCTAAGGAAGCCCGCCTTGATGTGTCGAACGTGGCCCATGTCGACCCCAAGGAAGGGAAGCCGACGCGGATCGGATACAAGAATTTGAAAGATGGTCGCAAAGTGCGCTTCGCCAAACGGTCTGGGGAAGTGATTGATGTCTGAGCAGACTTACGTACCCCAGGCCAAACAGCGTTATATAGAATCCATTAGACCGGTGCTGTTGGAACGGTTTGGCTATAAGAGCCCGATGCAGATTCCGCGATTGGAAAAAATCGTTCTCAATATTGGTGTTGGCGAAGCGACCAAGGATTCCAAATTTATTAAGTCGGCCGTACAGACGTTGACATTGATTTCGGGTCAGAAGCCGGTTGTCGTCCAGGCGAAAAAATCGGTTGCGGCGTTCAAGCTTCGTGAGGGAATGCCCATAGGAGTGAAGGTTACCTTGCGGAAGGAACGCATGTTCGATTTTGTCGATCGACTTATTTATGTGGCCTTGCCGCGCGTGCGGGACTTCAGAGGGCTGAATACTCGAAGTTTCGATGGCAATGGCAACTTTGCCATGGGCCTTCGAGAGCACATTGTCTTTCTTGAGATTGATTACGATACGGCGGATCATATTTGGGGCATGGATATCGTCGTGTGCACGACCGCGACGACGGATGAAGAGGCCAAAGCACTATTGGCGGAGTTTGAATTTCCCTTCGCAGACTAGGCGATGGGATTGGTGAGTGAACGATAAGGAGGGTCTTGATGGCCAAAAAGAGCGCCATTGAGCGAAACAAAAAGGTCGGACGGCTTGTCAAAAAATATGCCAATAAGCGCGCGAGTTTAAAGGCTGTTATTGCGGATAAATCCGTACCTGCAGAAGAGCGCTTTGCGGCTCAGCTGAAACTTGCGAAGTTGCCGCGCAATTCGTCTGCCACTCGGTATCGCAACCGCTGCGACATAACAGGGCGACCGCGAGGTTATTACCGTAAACTCCGTATGTCCCGTATTGCTCTTCGAGATTTAAGCCTCCTGGGACAGATTCCCGGCATGGTCAAATCGAGCTGGTAGGAGGCGTTACCGATGCTAGTGAACGATCCCTTAGGTGACATGTTGACGCGAATCCGTAACGCACAAATGCGCCATAAGAGCAAAGTGGCAACGCCGGCATCGAAGCTGCGCGGCTGGGTGTTGGATGTATTGAAAGACGAAGGGTATATCCGCGGCTATGCCGAGGTCGAACATATGGGAAGCCGGCCCGAATTCGAGATTGAACTCAAATATTTTGACGGTGAGCCTGTCATTTCCGACATCCGTCGGATTTCAACGCCGGGTAGGAGAATCTATTCAAGCGTGAAGGATTTGCCTCAAGTGCGCAACGGATTGGGCATTTCGATTGTTTCGACACCTAAGGGTGTCATGTCCGATACTTCCGCCCGCGCGGAAAATGTCGGCGGAGAAATTTTGTGTCAGGTCTATTAGGGGCCCCATTGCAGTTGGGCGTCGTGCTTGACTTAAAGTGCAACGAATGGGTTAGAAGTTAATGTCTCGTATCGGAAAAAAACCAGTTGCCATTCCCGATGGCGTGACCGCCTCGATCGATGGCGATGTGATATCGGTTAAGGGGCCTAAGGGTGAGGCGTCGGCACAGGTGGTTAAAGAAGTGTCGGTCACTTTGGCGGAGACGGGCGTCGTGATCATGCCACGCAACGAAACAAAGCGCGCACGATCCATGTGGGGCATGCAGCGCAGCCTGGTCAATAACCTTGTGGAAGGCGTGTCAAAAGGCTTCTCCAAAGAACTCGAGCTACGGGGCACAGGTTACCGGGCTCAGCTGCAAGGCACAAACCTGAGGCTGCAGCTTGGGTTCAGCCACGAAGTGATTTTTCCACCACCCGAGGGGATTGACATTCAATGTCCGTCGCAAACAGAAATTGTGGTGAGTGGAATCGACAAACAGAAAGTCGGACAGGCGGCTGCAAAAATTCGGTCTTATAGACCGCCGGAGCCTTATAAAGGCAAAGGCATTCGATATAAGAGTGAATATGTGTTTATGAAAGAAGGCAAGAAGAAGTAGCGGTTATGAGAAAAATTCGAACTGTCTTCAATCAACGGCGTAGTCGAGTGCGGCGCAAAATCAGAAAAGTTGCGCGCGGTCGGTACCGCTTGAGTGTGTTTCGGTCGGAACGAAACATTTATGCCCAGATTATTGATGACGGCAAAGGGGTAACCGTTGTTTCCGCATCGACTCTGGATAAAGAACTAAGGGACCAAGTGTCGGGCCGCGGCGGCAACAGGGAGATAGCGGCGAAAGTGGGCAAACTGGTGGCGGAGCGGGCCGCAAATGCCGGTGTCAAGGATGTTATCTTCGACCGGGGCGGATATCTTTTTCACGGCCGTGTCAAGTCTTTGGCGGATGCGGCGCGCGAAGCAGGACTTAACTTTTAGGAAAGAGTGAAACAGTGGCACGGGCCAATCAGCGTGAAGAGCGCGACAGCGAATTTATCGATAGACTGGTGCACATCAACCGTGTGTCCAAGGTCGTAAAGGGCGGCCGCCGTTTTGGCTTTGCCGCAATGGTTGTCGTTGGGGATCAGAAAGGCCGGGTCGGCGCGGGCCACGGTAAGGCACGTGAAGTGCCGGAGGCTATTCGCAAAGCAACGGAAGTGGCAAAGCGTCAGCTCATTCGTGTGCCTTTAAGGGAAGGCCGTACCTTGCATCACGATATTGAGGGGCGTCACGGAGCGGGTCACGTTATCCTTCGCGCGGCGCCTCCGGGTACCGGCATTATTGCCGGCGGGCCGCTGCGCGCGGTTTTCGAAGCACTGGGTGTGCAGGACGTGGTCGCTAAATCGGTCGGGTCGTCGAATCCTTATAATATGGTGCACGCCACCATGGCGGCGCTTCAACGAATTGTCAGCCCGCGGCAGGTGGCGTCAAAACGCGGCAAAAAAGTTGGCGAAATCGTATCGCGTCGATCAGATGCGGAGTCGGCGCCGACCGTTGAATAAGACATAAATCGAAACATGCACGTGCTGTTTCGGCGCTCACAAAGGGAATATTTTGAATGTCCGCCGACAAGAAAAAAACCTTAAAGGTCAAGCAGATAGGGAGCCCTATCCGTCGACGATGGGATCAGCGTGCGACACTGGTCGGCTTGGGTCTCAATAAAATGCATAAGGTGCGTGAATTGGAAGATACCGCGGCCGTGCGCGGCATGATCCGAAAAGTGAGTCATTTGGTGGAGCTGGTCGACGAGACCAACTGACAGCCAAATTTGTGAAGGTTATGTGGACGATGAAACTCAATCAGTTGTCGGACAATGCGGGGTCCCAAAAAAACCGCATACGGGTCGGGCGCGGCATTGGCAGCGGTAAAGGCAAAACCTGCGGCCGAGGCATGAAAGGCCAGAAATCCCGTTCCGGCGTGGCCATAATTGGTTTTGAAGGCGGCCAAATGCCGTTGCACCGCCGGTTGCCCAAGCGTGGTTTTTCACCGATACATCCAAAGAAAATTATGATTGTTAATGTCGGTCGCATTCAATCGGCAATCGACGCGGGCAAATTGGATGCCAAAGACCCCATCACCACGGACAAGTTGGTGGCATCCGGTGTCGTGCGGCGCAAGAAGGACGGCGTTCGGTTGCTTTGTAACGGTGATCTGAATGCCAAAGTGACGCTTGAAATTGAAGGCGCATCGAAGGCGGCAATTGCAGCGGTCGAAAAGGCCGGCGGCAAGGTGGTTTTGCCGGTTCGCGCGGCCCCTGAAAAACCGAGAAAAAAGCCGAGCAAAAAGGCCAAGGAAGTGGATTCCAATAAGGGCGTGAGCGCGCCCGACAACAAAGCGGATTCTGAGGAACAAAGCGGGTCGACGTGAGTATATGACACCGCCAATGGAACAGATCCAATTTGCCGGGCGGTAATCTTGGATCGATGAAATGAGGACTGGAACTTCGATGGTTCCTCAGTTGTCTAGAAAGACTAATGGCGCCGGGTCGGCGCGGACGGGTCGATAACATGGCATCCGCGGCGGAACAGCTCGCGTCGAACCTGAACTTATCTGCGTTCGCCAAAGCGACGGAGCTCAAGCAACGCTTGTGGTTTACGCTCGCAGCTTTGGTTGTCTATCGATTGGGCACTTACATCCCGATGCCGGGCATCGATCTGGTCCAGTATGAGGCGGCATTTCGGAGTGTTCAGGGCGGCATCCTGGACATGTTCAACATGTTCTCAGGCGGCGCCGTGCAGCGCATGGCTATCTTTGCGCTCAACATCATGCCGTATATTTCGGCGTCCATCATTATGCAGTTGATGACCGCTGTATCGCCGCATCTTGCGCAATTGAAAAAAGAAGGCGAGCAGGGGCGCAAGCAGATCAATCAATACACCCGCTATGGCACGGTAGCGCTTGCGTCATTGCAGGCATACGGCATTGCCGTCGGGCTTGAAGCAGCCAACGTGGTGCTGGATCCTGGTTGGTTCTTCCGGTTGACCACAGTGATTACCTTGGCGTCCGGTACCGTCTTCTTGATGTGGTTGGGTGAGCAGATTACCGCCCGCGGCGTTGGAAACGGCATTTCACTGATTATTTTTTCCGGGATTGTTGCAGAATTGCCAAGGGCGCTCGTGCAGGCGCTCGACATGGGCCGAGAAGGGATTTTGCCTGGTTACGTTATTATCGGCTTGCTCGTTTTGATCGTCACGGTGATTTTTGCGATCGTTTTCATGGAGCGCTCGCAACGGCGTCTGCTCGTGCAATATCCCAAACGCCAAATGGGCAATAAGATGATGGGAGGAGAGAAATCTCACCTTCCCCTGAAACTGAATTCGGCCGGCGTCATCCCCCCCATTTTCGCCTCTTCTTTGCTGTTTTTGCCGGCGACCATGGTGGGCTTTGCCGGAAGCTCGCCGGACTTACCCGGTTGGGTCACCTGGCTGACCACGTCTATAGGGCCGGGGTCGGCCCTATACATGTTGCTTTATGCGTCAGGTATCGCTTTTTTCTGCTTCTTTTATACGTCAATTGTGTTCAATCCCGAAGACACGGCGGACAATCTAAAAAAATATGGCGGCTTTATTCCGGGTATACGACCGGGCAAACGCACGGCGGAATACATTGACTATGTGCTGACACGCTTGACCGTCGTTGGAGCTATGTATTTGGTTGCTGTCTGCTTGCTGCCGGAATATTTGCGGGTGGCTTATCAAATTCCTTTCTACTTCGGCGGCACGTCGTTGCTCATTGTTGTCAGCGTCACCATGGATACGGTGGCGCAAATTCAAAGTCATTTATTGGCGCACCAATACGAGGGCCTGATCAAGAAAGCCAAATTAAGGGGCGCCCGTCGATGAATCTCATTCTCTTTGGGCCGCCTGGGGCGGGCAAGGGAACACAAGCGGACCGTCTCACGTCAAAGCGCGATTGGCCAAAATTGTCTACAGGAGACATGCTGAGGGCGGCGGTGGCCGCCGGCACCGAGATTGGTCGTAAGGCGAAAGATATTATGGATAGGGGCGAGCTGGTATCAGATGAGATTGTTGTCGGCATTATCGCCGACCGCATCGAACAGCCGGATTGCCGAAATGGGTTTATTCTCGACGGTTTTCCCCGCAACGCCGCTCAGGCCGAGGCGCTCGATGCCATGCTGGCGGAAAAAGGGCTTGACCTTGACGGGGCAATCGAAATTCGAGTGGTGGACAGCAAATTGATTGATCGCATAAACCAGCGTATCTCTGAATCTGCGGAAGTGCGCGCCGACGATAATGCGGACACCCTCGAAAAGAGGTTGAAGGTCTATCACAAAGAAACGGCGCCGCTTTTGCCTTATTACGAAGCCCAGGGGAAGCTGCGGCACGTCGACGGAATGCAAAATATCGATGACGTGGCCAGCCAAATTGAGAACGTCCTCAAGGGCTTATCAGGAGAAGACACCTAACCGGTTGACTGGACTAGACAAAAACATATAATCCGCGGCCTCTCCGGGAAAATACAAAAAGGATTGGCCCGGCGCGGATTTCTGCGGAAAAAGCCGCGATTCGCAGTGTTCAAGTGCAGTGTTGCCTAGGGTCTTTCCGGTTTTGACGGAATCAAAACCTGGCCCTAAGTTGTTGTTTTATCGTGTTTTCGGACGGAAAACCGGGTCCGCTTTTCCTGGAAACACTCTAAGCGTTATCTCAGAGATCTGAGCAGGAGACCAGAATATTGGCTCGTATAGCTGGCGTGAACATCCCGACCAATAAACGTGTGCCGATCGCCCTGACCTATATCCATGGCATTGGTTTGACCAAGGCCAAGGAAATTTGCGCCAAAGTGAATGTGCCGCTGAGCACGCGGGTCAATGAGCTGTCGGATACCGAAGTCATTCAAATTCGCGAAGTGGTCGACCGCGATTATATGGTAGAAGGTGATTTGCGTCGGCAAGTCGGCATGAATATCAAGCGCTTAATGGATTTGGGTCCCTATCGGGGTCTGCGCCATCGACGTGGCTTGCCGGTTCGCGGGCAGCGTACCCATACCAACGCAAGGACCCGGAAAGGGCCGGCGCGCCCGATTGCGGGCAGGAAGAAATAGGGTGCCCTGATCCAACCACCCGGATCGCAGGGAAACGCTCTAACGTTTTAGGGATATGATTGAGGAATAATGGCCAAGGAATCTAAGCGGCTGCGCCGTAAGGAGCGCAAGAACATCACATCGGGCATCGCGCACGTCAGCGCGAGCTTTAACAATACGATGATTACCATCACCGATGCCCAGGGCAATACCATCGCCTGGTCGTCTGCCGGCGGAATGGGGTTTAAGGGGTCGCGCAAATCGACGCCTTATGCGGCGCAGCTGGCCGCAGAGGACGCCGGCAAAAAGGCCATGGAACACGGCATGCAGACCCTGGTGGTGAATGTTTGCGGTCCCGGATCGGGCCGAGAATCCGCTCTTCGGGCGCTACAATCGGTCGGCTTCACAATCACGACAATTCGCGATGTGACGCCTATTCCCCACAATGGTTGCCGTCCACCAAAGCGGCGGCGAGTTTAATTTCGGCTTTGTTTGCACCAGGACGCTTTAAACGGCGAAATAAGCATTGCCGAAACTTGAATGGTGCGACACGCATAAAATAGATCGTTAGACGCGATACATTATGACTGCATGAGGTTTCCCCGTGATCCAAAGAAATTGGCAAGAATTGATCAGACCCACAAAGCTGGACGTGACAACCGGCTATGATGAGCACCGTATGGCCACGTTGGTGGCTCAGCCTTTGGAGAGGGGCTTTGGCCTCACTTTGGGCAACTCACTCCGGCGCATCCTGTTGTCTTCTTTACAAGGTGCCGCAATCACGGCCGTTCAGATTGACGGCGTTCTCCATGAGTTTTCGTCGATTGCCGGCGTTCGAGAAGATGTCACCGACATCGTGCTCAACATAAAAGAGATTGCCCTGCGCATGCACACCGAGGGCCCCCGACGGATGTCGCTCAGAGCGCGAGGGCCGAAAGAAGTCAAAGCCGGCGATATTGAAAGCATTGCGGATATTGAAGTACTCAATCCCGATCACGTGCTGTGTACCTTGGATGAAGGCGTTGAAATCCAAATGGAGTTTACGGTCAATCTGGGCAAGGGGTATGCGCCGTCGGACAGGAATCGTCCCGAGGACGCGCCGATCGGCCTGATCCCCATTGACGCCATCTACAGCCCGGTTCGGCGTGTGTCTTATAAGATTGAAAATACGCGCGAGGGGCAAATCCTCGACTATGACAAATTGACCATGGAAATCGAAACCAATGGCGCCGTAACCCCTGAAAACGCCGTTGCCTATGCCGCGCGCATTCTGCAGGATCAGCTTCAAACCTTTATCAATTTCGAAGAGCCGTCGGTTAAGGTCGAAGAGGATATAAGGCCGGAGCTTGAATTTAATCCGGCGCTTCTCAAGAAGGTGGACGAGCTTGAGCTCTCTGTGCGTTCCGCCAATTGTCTGAAGAATGATAATATCGTTTATATTGGCGATCTCATTCAAAAGACCGAAGGCGAGATGCTCCGTACGCCCAACTTTGGCCGGAAATCGCTTAACGAGATCAAGGAAGTCTTAGCACAAATGGGCCTGCATCTGGGGATGGAGGCACCGAACTGGCCGCCGGAAGATATCGAAGACTTGGCCAAAAAGTTCGAGGACCAATACTAGAGCATTTTCGAGCGAAGTGGACCCGGTTCGCGTTAAGAAAATGCGACCAATAAGAAATCTAGACCCCGTTTCTTGATTCAATGAATTGTGAACGGGGGTCTAGAGCGCATTCAGGAAAAGTGGGCACCGGTTTTCCGTCCGAATGCGCGACCAATAAC
>SMVB01231271.1_pt1 | contig 21511 bp, 22 predicted proteins | sample 2456461 | NCBI WGS metagenome assembly SMVB01 (sample SAMN11095934, study PRJNA526329) | marine sediment metagenome | biome: Marine sediment; feature: Surficial sediment; material: Deep marine sediment; isolation source: Hadal surficial sediment | place: Pacific Ocean | collected 2014-05 | depth...
GCACCCTTTCATTAGTCGAAATTTGATCATGCCCCTACCCAGCAAGATGGGGGACCAAACAATGATACCTGACTACCCAGAGGTATCTCGCTCAGAATGGGAACGAAAGGTCTAGTTTTCGGCGAGCTCCACGGGAGCCTCGGACGGCGTCTCAATTGCCTCGAACGCCAGCTTGCCCTTGGTCTCCTCATCGACGGTCACAAGAATCGTGCTACCGGCTGAAAATTCCTTGAAAAGCACCTTCTCAGACAGAGGATCCTCAAGCAGCTGTTGGATGGCACGCCGTAGTGGGCGAGCACCAAGCTGAGGGTCGTAACCCTCCTTGGCAAGAAGCTCCTTTGCGTCGTCCGTGAGGACAAGGTCAAGAGCCTGGCTCTCAAGCTGTTCGCGTACTCGCACAAGAAGAAGGTCAACAATCAACTTGACCTCTTCCACCGTGAGTTCGTGAAACACGATCACTTCGTCGACCCTGTTGAGGAACTCTGGCCGGAAATGGTTCTTGAGTGCTTCGGTGACTTTTGTACGCATCCTCTCGTAGTTGATTGCGTCATCGTCCTGGGAGAATCCGATTGTCTTCTTGCGCATTTCTGCGGTTCCGAGGTTTGATGTCATGATGATGACAGTGTTCTTGAAGTCGACGGTTCGACCCTGGCTATCAGTCAGATGGCCATCCTCAAGAATCTGCAACAGAATGTTGAATACATCCGGATGTGCCTTCTCGATCTCGTCAAACAGGACAACGGAGAACGGCTTGCGACGCACAGCTTCGGTGAGTTGACCGCCCTCATCGTATCCAACGTACCCAGGGGGCGACCCGACAAGACGCGACACAGCGTGCTTCTCCATGTACTCGGACATGTCAATCTGGATCAATGCCGACTCGTCACCGAAGAGAAAGTCTGTGAGCGCTTTCGCGGTCTCGGTTTTTCCAACGCCAGATGGTCCAAGGAAGATGAACGAACCACCTGGGCGCTTCGGATCCTTCAGACCGGCACGGGTTCGCCGAATTGCCTTCGAGACCGCGGTAATTCCGTCAGCCTGACCGATGATGCGTTTGTGGAGCTCGTCCTCCATGTTGAGAAGACGCGATGTCTCCTCCTCGGTCAGCCGGTGAACAGGTATGCCTGTCCACTGTGCAAGGACTTCGGCGATTTCTTCCTCGTCAATGGTCGACTTGAACACGGGTGCTGACTCGGCAGCAGCTGACTCCGCCTCGGAACGCTCCCGTACGAGCTCTCGCTCAGTGTCACGAAGTTTGGCTGCACGCTCATACTGCTGGGCATTGACCGCTTCGCGCTTGTCCGAACGAACCTTCCCGATCTTGTCGTCTATCTCTTTGACATCGTCAGGCAGCCCAGACCTGCGCAAGCGCATCCGGCTACCTGCCTCGTCAATGAGGTCGATAGCTTTGTCCGGCAGGAACCTGTCGGATATGTATCGATCCGCAAGGTTCGCTGCGTTGACGAGAGCCTGGTCGGTGTACTCAACCTGGTGGTGCTCCTCGTACGAGTCGCGCAGGCCCCCAAGAATCTTGATGGTGTCTGCCACAGATGGCTCTTCAACCTTGACTGGCTGGAATCGTCTTTCAAGAGCCGAGTCTTTTTCGAGGTACTTCCGGTATTCCTCAAGAGTCGTTGCGCCGATTGTCTGGAGTTCACCTCGCGCAAGCATTGGCTTGAGAATGCTCGCAGCATCAATCGCCCCCTCTGCAGCCCCCGCACCAACGAGGGTGTGAATCTCGTCGATGAAGAGAATAATGTCGCCTCGCGTCTTGATCTCCTTGAGAACTTTCTTGAGACGTTCCTCAAAGTCGCCTCTGTACCGCGAACCTGCTACGAGGGCTCCAAGGTCAAGGGTGTAGATGTGCTTGCCAGTGAGCGTGTCAGGAACGGTGCCGTCGACGATCTTTTGGGCAAGACCCTCAACAATCGCGGTCTTGCCGACACCGGGCTCGCCGATGAGGACAGGGTTGTTCTTTGTCCGGCGAGACAGCACCTGCATGACACGCTCTATTTCGTTAGCGCGTCCAATGACAGGGTCGAGTTTCTGCTCTTTTGCAAGCTGGGTGAGATTGCGGCCGAACTGATCAAGGACCGCTGAACCAGAGGACGAACCGCCGTCGCGTGAACTCGAACCACCTGGGTGGCCGCCTGAGCGTTCGCCTTCGTCACCCTGCACACCAGAGAGCAATTGAATAACGGTCTGTCGCACCTTGGTCAATTCAGCGCCAAGTTTCACGAGGACCTGCGCGGCAACACCCTCACCCTCACGGATGAGACCGAGCAGGATGTGCTCAGTCCCGATGTAATTGTGGCCAAGCTGAAGTGCCTCACGCAGTGAGAGTTCAAGGACCTTCTTTGCGCGAGGTGTAAAAGGTATGTGACCGGTTGGCGCCTGCGAACCTTGTCCGATGATTTCGATGACCTGGGTTCGTACAGAGTCGAGATCAATGCCGAGGCTTTCAAGGGCACGGGCTGCAACACCCTCTCCCTCATGGATGAGACCGAGCAGGATGTGCTCAGTCCCGATGTAATTGTGGTTCAGGAGGCGCGCTTCTTCCTGCGCTAGTACGACGACCCTTCGGGCTCTATCTGTAAAACGTTCGAACACGTTCTTCACCTCATAAGGCTTTGGCGCTCCGAATATCGGTGCGCCTCGCGGAGTATAGGTACCGAATACCTCTACGCCGGGGACTAGCAGAACCGTCAGTCCCTGACCCCTCGGTCTGGCTTTTGTATCGTTAACCGGATTGTTACCCTCTCCATTCCCAGCCGTGGAGCCGATAGTGGACAATCCGATGTTTCAGGATCTTGTGCCCATCCCACGCGTATGGGAGCGCATGGCAAGGGTCGAGACCCGCCTACGTGAATCATCGGTCGCAGAAACACCCTTCTTGACCAAGATCGCTCAACACGGACTTGTCGCGGGCGGCAAGCGGTACCGTCCCCTGCTGGCACAAGTCGCTGCTGAACTTGGCACAGAGACGGGCGAAGCTCCGGTTGAGGCTGGAGTCGCTGTTGAGCTCGTGCATCTTGGATCGCTCTACCACGACGACGTCATTGACGAGGCGAACGCTCGAAGAGGAATTACCTCAGTCAATGCGAACTGGTCGAATAGTGTCGCAATTCTGGCTGGCGACTTTCTTCTGGCACGCGCGTCGGAGATTGCTTCGCCGCTCGGCGAAGCAGCGGTGTCACTCATTGCGCGCACATACGCGCAACTCTGCGAGGGCCAGGTGTCCGAACTCGTGTACGCGCACAGTCTTGAGCATGGGCCGGATGGGTACTACAGAGTCATTGGGGGAAAGACCGCGTCACTGATACGCACATCCGCTCGGCTCGGCGCATTGACAGGTGGAGCTGACGCCGACGCGGTCGAGAGTATTTCTGAGTGGGCATGGCAGATGGGCATGGTGTTCCAGATGACGGACGACGTGCTCGATCTGATTGCGAGTGACGAGTTCCTGGGCAAACCGGCAGGTTCAGATATCGGCGAGGGGACATTCACGCTTCCGGTGCTTCTTGCCTCCAAGGGTCAAGACGGCGACGAGATCGGCTCACTGCTTTCGGGCGGCAGCCCGTACGCACAAGACGCCATCTCCCGTGTCATCGAGTTGACAGTGTCTGGCGGCTACATCGACATCGTCCTCGACGAATGCGAGGAGCGTATCCGCAATGCAGAGAAGGCAGCCGACCAGATCCCGTCGAACCCGCTGAAGACCGTCCTGGGCAACCTCGACCAATACCTCATGAACCGCGTCCTGAACGCCCGCACCTAACCCACCTGCCCCACGGACCCAGGGCAACCTCGTTCCTCGGTTGCTTGTGAGAATCCTACGGATTCTCGAGACTCGCAAGGTTGGCACGTTGGATGAGAACGGGTATCGGGAATTGATGACTACGTTTCGGACGTGCCAATTCGAGTCATCTCACTCGTGATATCTCTCTGTGCGCTCGCTGCGGCGTGCACACCTTCCAACACTGCTCCGACAACCCCAAGCACAAGCACGGCCACGACGACCGTTTCGCCTCCAACGACGCAACCGCTCGCAACCCCAAGTCCCCCGAACCCGGTTGATCCGGATACCCAGGATCCAATCGAACCCCCGAAGCGTCCGGACATTTTCGACACTGCCTCGGACGCCTTCGGCGCTGTGGGAGATTTTGTGACAGGGTCACCACCTGATGATTACGACATCGACGCGCTCTCGACGATCCAACGGTGGCTGCCTCAATCGACTGTCGATGCCCTCGTGTGGGATGTGTTCACCGATGGCGGCGGTACCAACGTGCTCGCGATATCGGTGATTCCGCCACTCACCTGGCGTGGAGACCCAAACTTTTTACCTGCTCTGCTCGAGACGCTCACCGAGAGCGACACTGAGGTGGTCCTTCCTGGCATGTTCAAGGTTGTCATACCGCGCGGGCTCATCCTCTTTGCCCAGTCGACCGGCGACGGTTTCATAGTGACGACATCGTCAACACCAGGCGTCGCGATGAGATACCTCGAAGAGCTCTCTGCCGAGTCAAGCCCCCAGACCGTTTGGACGAGTGGCATGTGTCTCTACATCGATCCGGACACAGAGACGCTGCCATACGCGCCGTTCCCCAAGGACATCGTCGTGCCATGCGAGGGCGCACACAACGCTGAAGTGGTGCTCTCTCGCCAGATCGGCACTGACCTCGCCAAGTACGATGCCGACGCAATCACCTACGAACGTAACTACGAGTGTGATAAGGCCTACTCGGATGTATTCGGCTCCCAACGGGAACACACGCCGACACTGATCACCTACATGCCGGACGAGGACGAATGGAATCGGGGCGACCGGTATCTGGCATGCGTGGTTGAACTCAGGGACACAAACGGCCCTCAGTTGTTCACCGGCCCCATGGCAGACAGGTCTGATCTTGCATGGAATCCGGATAGTGGCGCATGCCTCGACAGCTCATTCGCACCTCAGGTCATCGACTGTGCCATTCGCCACGGTTCCCAATTCATTGGTGACGTCACGGTCGATGCACAGCGGTGGCCCTCCGACTTCTTTGCGGTGTTCACTGCAGCGTGTCAGGACCTGCTTGGTGAATTTCTCTCAAATGGGCCAGCAACGGTCGACGTCTTCGCGTCAGGGCTTGGACCATTCGCATTTGAGCAAGGTGACCGGACGGTTCGGTGTTACGCATTTGCGCTCGTCGACGGACAGGTGGTCGATGTTGCGGGGTCATTTGACGGCGTGTGGCGAGTGATCGATGGCACCGGCATAGCCGCATAACACAACTGCGTTTCATCGGACTCTGACAGCAGATTGTGGACACCAATCCGCACGGGTCACCTGGCTCAGTTGGAGGGCAGCGGACGCATCGTAGGAAACAGGATGACCTCCCTGATGTGCTGTTTATCCGTCAGCAACATCACGAGACGGTCAACACCAAGGCCAAGTCCTCCGGTTGGAGGAAGCCCGTATTCAAGCGCAAGTATGTAGTCCTCGTCCACCGGATGCGCCTTGTCATCACCGGCAGCACGTGCATCGGCCTGCGCTTCAAAGCGTGCCCTCTGGTCATACGGGTCGTTGAGTTCTGAGAACGCATTTGCGTACTCGTCACCCGCAATAATCAGCTCGAAACGTTCCGTGACGTGGGGCTTTGACCGATGCACCCTCGCGAGCGGCGAGATCTCGATGGGATGCTCTGTCACGAACGTTGGGTCCCACAATGTGTCCTCCACAAGGGTGTCAAAGAGCGCCTCCATCAGCTTGCCTGTGCCCCAATGATCTTCGGGAGTGATTCCGTGGTTCAGAGCCAGAGTCCGTAGCTCTTCGAGAGGCGTGTCGTAGGTAACCGGCTCACCAACGGCCTCCTGCGTTAGTTCAAGCATCGTTGCCCTGCGATAGGGGCCTGAGAGATCGAGCAACTTTCCGTCGTATGTGATCGTGTCGGCTCCGGTGGCCGCAACAGCGCACGCTGAGACGACCTCCTCGACAAGCACCATCATGTCGTTGTAGTCGGCAAACGCTTCATAGGACTCGAGCATGGTGAATTCAGGATTGTGCGTCGAGTCGATCCCCTCGTTGCGAAAGATGCGACCGATCTCGAACACCCTCTCAAGCCCCCCAACCACGAGACGTTTCAGGTACAGCTCGGTGGCGATTCGTAGATACATGTCCTGGTCGAGCGCGTTGTGTCGCGTGGCAAAGGGTCGCGCTGCAGCACCTGTCGCCTGTGCAAGCAGGACGGGCGTCTCTACCTCCACATATCCGCGACGCTCGAACTGGCTTCTCAATTCACTAACGATCCGTGCCCGAGTGAGGGCAACCTTTCTCGATTCCTCATTCGCGAGCAGGTCGACGTAACGACGGCGACTTCGCTGCTCAACGTCCTTGAGACCATGCCACTTGTCTGGCGGCGTCCGAAGGCTCTTCTGCAGAAGTACGACGCTCGAGACACGGACGCTCAATTCGCCACGCTTCGAGGCGATGATCTCGCCGGTTGCACCAATCCAGTCACCCGTATCGAGGTCGCGGAATGCTTCGAACCCTTCGTCGCCGATGGTGCTTCTATCGACAAAGAGCTGAATCGTTCCTGACCCATCCGTCAACGGCGCGAAGATGAGTTTCCCCATCTCTCGCGACGCCTTGAGGCGACCGGCAACGGTCGTGAGTTCGCCCGTTGATGTGCCAGGCTCAATATCGGAGAACCGTGTAGCGAGGTCGGCCGCCATGTCTGTACGTTCGAAGGAGTAGGGAAACCCTTCGCCGTCGGTGATTCTGCGGTACTTCGCGACCCGTTCGCGCATGAGCGGGCTCACCTCGGCAAGATCGTCACCCCCGGAGGGCCCGGCGGCGGACTGCTCATCGTGTGTCATACATCGTCCTGATTGCGTTCAAAAATCATGCGCAGACCCTCAAGAGTCAGATAGGGATCGACCGTCTCAACACTTGAGCAGTGTGGCACAATCGTGGATGCCAGACCACCGGTTGCCACTCTCGCCACCGGCTCGTCGAATTCAGCCACGATACGCTCCATAATTCCGTCAACAAGCCCTGCGTGGCCGTAGAGGCTGCCAGACTGGATGGCTTCAACGGTTCCCCGCCCGATGACGGAACGTGGAATGGAGAACTCAACGGTTCGAAGCGCTGCTGCACGCGAAATTAAGGCATTGGTCGAGACTTCAAGTCCAGCAGCGATGGATCCTCCAACATACGCGCCGTCGGCATTGACAACGTCGAAGTTCGTTGAAGTGCCAAAATCGACAACCACAACAGGCGCCCCATACTTCTGCCTCGCAGCCAGTGCGTTGACAATTCGGTCAGCCCCGACCTCCCGTGGATTGTCGATGTCGATCGACATGCCCGTCTTGACGCCTGGCTCCACAACGACAACGGCGCCTGTCGTGAGATGAGGAGCAACTCGACGAAGCGCACTGGTGATTGCCGGAACCACACTTGAGATCGACACTCCGCTGATGTCTTCCTGGGAAAACCCGTCCGCACCAAGAATGCCCACGAGCTGCCATCGCGCTTCGTCGAACGTCATGTTCGGATCCGTTGACACTCGCCAGTGACCCACAAGGTCGTCGTCGTCGAAAAGTCCGAGCGCGATCTGCGTATTTCCAACATCGATCGCCAGCAGCATCAGGAACCTCCATACAGAATGCTCGGTCGGGTGAGGCGAGTACCACGGTCTGCCGTGCCCGTTGATGGGTCGAGTGTCACGTTGTCAATCAGCCGAACACCGCCAACGGTACCTGCAACGGCAACGAAAGCCTCAGCGTCGATCGCATCGACCGTTCGGGCATCAGCTGACCGTGCCACCTCGACATGGTCGACAGCAAGCTGCTGGGACAATGCAAGCGACTGGCGGACGATGTCCCTGAGAACTCGGGACTTCCTCTCCCCCGCTTCGAACGCATCAGCAACGAGCATCAGTGAGGTCGAGAGGCTCAAGGCGGTTGCGCGGTTGGTCTCATCAATCTTCACGTTTCTGCTCGACAGGGCAAGACCATCTGCCTCCCGCACCGTTGATATGCCACGAACGGAGACGGGAAACGCCAAGTCAGCAACAAGCGCTCGAACAACAGCGAGCTGCTGCGCGTCCTTGCGGCCAAAATACGCCACATCGGGCTGCAGCCCTGCAAAAAGTTTCGCCACAACCGTTGCGACACCATCAAAGTGACCGGGGCGGTGTGCACCCTCCATGCCCTCTGCAACCGTACCAACAGAGACAACAGTTCGGTGCTGGAACGGATACATGTGCTCGACGCTCGGCGTGAACATGATGTCAGCACCAGCATCGCTGGCCAGCGCGCTGTCGCGCCCAGCGTCTCTTGGATAGGTCTCAAGATCCTTCTGCTGACCGAACTGCATCGGGTTGACGAATACGCTGACGACGACGGTGTCGTTCTCGCTGCGGGCGGTCTCGATGAGACTGAGATGGCCCTCATGGAGGTAGCCCATTGTGGGGACAAGGCCCACTCGTCCGTCGGCAAGCTCGCGGGCCCCGTTGAACGTTGAGACGGTCTTCACTGGAGCGCCCCACGAATCTCGGGTTCTGTTTCGCTGCGAGCAGCGGTGGCACGAGTCAGTTGTTCGAACAGTTCAATGACCTCAGGGATGTGATCACGGATTGCCGACAGCTGACTCTCGACCGTTGCAACGTCGCCCCGTGCCACCGGCCCTGTCATGGCACGCATCGGTCCCATCTCGAATGCGTTGGTCACGGCCGACTCAACGAGTGGGCGTGCCGCCTCGAATGGCACACCCGCGGCAAGAAACAACCTCTCAGCAAGATCAAGGGTCGTAGTCGTGTAGTTCGCGGCGACCGAGGCTGCGGCATGGTAGAGAGCCTTCATGTCGTCTTCGAGATCGAACGGTTGACATCCGAGCGATATTGCAAACTCAAAGAGCAGGGAACGCAGCGGCTCTGATGCGGTAATTGCCACCCACGACCCAGGAAGGCTCTTGGCGCCCTGGAGCGAATCGGGAAAGGTCGCGAGCGGATGAAACGACCCCGTGTCTGCCCCCGTCTGCGCGATTGGCTCAAGAACGGAGAGACCGAGCGCACCAGACACGTGCACTGCGGCACCGTTGTCCCAGCGAGCTGCGATATCTGTGGCAACCTCAACAAGCGCGTCGTCGGTCACTGTTACGAACGTGATGTCCGGCTGCCCTGCGTCGATTGAGACCTGCGACAGGAGTTTTGCGACAGCGTCGCGATTGCGTCCATCAACTGCTGTGATGTGGTGGCCTGCGCGAACCGCAGCTAAGACGATCGCTCCGCCAACGCGACCGGGTCCGTATATGGCAATGTCCATCTGGTTCCGATCCATAGGGGGTATCGGTCCAGTCGCGAGTGTACAGACGTCACGGTCGACGATGCTCAGGTCGGTTCGACAACGAGGTTGTGGCTCGACCCGACAGCAATGTGTGCGCCGTTCTCAGACCAAACATGCGTCGTTACGAAGACGGATCTCTTTGACATGTGCTCAACCTTCACCTCGGCAAGGTGAAATCCGGGATCCTCGGCGAGGTTGCCGAAACGGCCGGAGAATTCGATGGTGGGTGTGACAATGAGCCTATCCGTTCCCAACAGACCTGCAGAGCTCATAGCCGAACGCCAGACAAGGACGTCGATTGGCATCAGGACTGCTGCGGCGCGCACGTAGGGATTGTCCGTTCCGAGGGCCACGTTCGGGCACCACGCTCGTGACAGGGCGGTCTGGGAGTCAGCAAGGTCGAGCATGTCCCACCGCTCAAGCATCTTCCAACTACGACCTGACGTGCCAAGGGTGATTCCGCTTCGCTCCCACCCCGCCGCCATCGACTCGCACTCGGATGGAGAAAGGACATCGGGGAACTCCGGTGCATACTCGGTTGGATGGAGGCTCGCCACGGTGCCAATGAACGCCATGCCCACAACGACATCATCGACGAGGAGAGAGACAACGTGGTCGGCAGAACGTGCGGAGCGTCTGAGCTTGACAGGTTCGATGTTCAACGTAGCACCGAGAGGCACAGGATGTGCAAATCGGTAGGTCAAAGACGATGGCACGTGCTCTGGTTCGGTGGCACCAACCGCTCGCAATGCAAGGGCTGAGAGGAAGGCTCCGAACATGTTGCCGGTGCGGTTCACCCAGTCCGGCGATGTGTTCGAACGAAACCCTGTTGGTGTCTCTGTGAGTTCCGTTGCAGTCTCGATGCTGTCCATCCACCGTCCGATGTCGACCTCGTACGGTCCGGTCACACGTCTGATGTCCTGATCTGCAACATCGCCGAGCGAGTCGGCAAACGCTCCCCGAGCATCGGCAAGCCCCGGCGTGAGATCCACAAGTGGCGTGAGCACAAACCTTCGTTTTCGCATCTCAGGATGAGGCACAATGAGGCCAGGTTCATCAATCGTCTCTGCGCCATAGGTGAGGATGTCAAGATCAAGGGTCCGTGGGCCCCAGCGCTCCACCCTGACTCTGCCTGCGGCCTGCTCGATTTCGATGAGTTGTTTCAGAAAGTCGCGAGGACTGAGCTCAACTTCGATGTGGGCAACGGCATTGAGAAAGTGGCCCTGATCCACATCGCCGACCGGAGCGGTCTCATAGATGGGTGACACAGCAACCAGGTCGCCGAGCAACGCGAGGCCCTCCACCGCGGTGCTGAGATGGTGTCTTCGGTCACCGACGTTTGAGCCAATCCCCACAAATACCGTAGGCACGGTTAGTGCCCTGTCCGGCAACGTTCGGGCTGTCGATGTCGATTCACGGGCGTTGGTCGTAAGGACGCAGGACGAAGGCGCAGTCTGAACCGCGTTGACGACGAGGGCGCCGCAAACGGCGTTCCTGGGCGACAGAACACCGCAGAGGTTGCTGGACAGGGCACTACGTCTCGGGAATCAGTCTGCGGCCCTCAGGGCCGATTGCCCGCCCAAGGATGCGCTGGATGACATCGGTCGCGACGATCGGATCATCCACCATGCCCGAGTAGATCAGGTAGCCCGCAAGGAGGCCAGCAAGCGTGTCATCGATGGTGTCGCGGTGCACAAGAACAACTGCGTCCATTGGCGAGAGGGCAGCAGCGAACGCCTGATATATTGGGACAACATCTTCTGGTTCGAGATCGTCTGGAACCTCGTGGTACGCAAACGACAGGCTTGCACCTACGTACGCCGTCGAATTCTGGTTCGATCCAAGCAGGCTGAGAATCGAGTTCACACCGTGGCCCTTGAGCCACATGATTTCTTCTTCGCGACGCACTCGCCGGTGCTGGAACCCGTAACCGCCGATACGTTCAGACACTGCCAAGCGATCGTTGATTACCCAGCAGAAAGCTCTCGGTTCAAGTCCTGTTTTCTTCTTTACCATGACTGATTTGCACAATAGCCCACACCACACGTGCTACATCTGCCGCAAGAGCAACATTGTGGACGCGCAATATCTTGACACCCTGCGCGACGGCGAGCGCAGTGGTCGCTGCTGTTGCGCCATCTCTGTCCTTGGGAGCCGTGGATCCCCTGCTCGGTTCGAGGATCGTGCCGAGGAACCCCTTGCGACTCGTTCCGAGCAGGACCGGAAAACCTATGTCGACGATCGCGCCCATGGCTGAGAGAAGCGCAAGGTTGTGATCGTACGATTTGCCGAAACCGATTCCAGGGTCGACGACGATCGCCGACCGCTCAACGCCCGCTGCCATTGCGCTTGTCGCAGCATCGGCAAGGAAGACAGCTACCTCTGACACGACATCGACGTAGTGCGGGCTGTCCTGCATCGTCGTGGGCGTGCCCTTTGTGTGCATAATGACAACTCCAACACCCGTCTCGGCGCACACAGCACGCATCTCGGGGTCCCTGAGGCCGGTTACGTCGTTGACAATCACTGCGCCCGCTTCGATCGCCCTGCGCGCAACGGTCGGTTTTGACGTATCGACAGAGACGAGAAGGCCGCCGCGAAGCAGGCCTTCGATGATGGGAAGAACTCGGCCAAGCTCCTCATCAACGTTTACCGGCTCAGCGCCCGGTCGAGTTGACTCACCGCCGACATCGATGATCGCGGCACCCTCATTCGCCATTGTGTGTCCGGCCGCAACGGCCTGATCCGCAGTATCGAAGGCGCCACCGTCGGAGAACGAGTCAGGTGTTGCATTGACAACGCCCATCAGCACCGGCTGGTCAAGCGAGAGTGTCGTACCGCGGAGTTTCCAGCTAACCGATTGAGGAGCTCCCTTGCGGGTCTCAGGAGGCTGCTTCGGCACTTACGTTCTGATCGGAGTTCAGCCCTTCGGGCGGTCGCAATCGAATTCCACCGTCTGACGTGTGCTCCCACTTCGGCACATCACTAAGGACATCCCTGACCTCCTGCGCGTCGAGCGATTCCTTCTCCAACAGCGCCTCCGCAATCCGGTGGAGTGCGTCCTCGTGGAAGGTCAGGATCTGTAGCGCCTCGTCATGGGCCTGATGAATGAGGACTCGTATCTCGTCGTCCACCGCAGCAGCAACGTCGTCGGAAAGTTCCTGACGACTCGAGTAGTCACGCCCGAGGAATACCTCCCCGTCCGGTTTCCCATACTGGAGAGGCCCAAGTTTCTCGCTCATGCCGTACTCCGTAACCATCTTGCGTGCAATGCCTGTCGCCTTCTCGATGTCGTTTGCGGCACCGCTTGTCGGGTCGAGAAAGATGAGTTCTTCCGCTGTGCGTCCGCCGAGCAACATCGCAAGTTGGTCGATCATCTCTGACTTTCGGATGTAGAACTTGTCCTCAAGTGGCAGCGCAAGTGTGTATCCACCTGCACGACCTCGAGGGATGATCGATACCTTGTGAATCGGATCAGCATTGGGGAGGGCGTATCCAACAAGGGCGTGACCGCCTTCGTGATACGCCGTGATTTTTCTCTCATTTTCAGAGATCACACGGCTCTTTCGCTCCGGGCCGGCAAGAACCCGCTCGATGGCTTCCTCAAGCGATGCGTTCGTAATCACATCGTCGCCGATTCGCGCAGAGAGAAGAGCTGCTTCATTGATGAGGTTGGCAAGATCGGCTCCCGTGAATCCGGGTGTTTGGCGCGCAAGATCACCAAGATTGACTCCTTTGGCGATCGGTTTGCCCTTTGCGTGGACCTCGAGAATCTTCTCTCTGCCTCTGAGATCAGGACGGTCAACAAATATCTGTCTGTCGAAACGGCCGGGACGCAGCAGCGCCGGATCAAGAATGTCGGGCCGGTTGGTCGAGGCAATAACGATGACGCCTTCGTTTGGCTCGAACCCGTCGAGTTCGACGAGCAGCGCGTTGAGCGTCTGCTCACGTTCGTCGTGACCTCCGCCAAGTCCTGCGCCCCTATGCCGGCCGACCGCATCGATTTCGTCGATGAACACGATGGATGGAGCAGCCTCTTTCGCCTGCGAGAACAGATCCCTCACCCGTGAAGCACCGACACCGACAAACATCTCGACGAAGTCAGACCCTGAGATTGCGAAGAACGGAACGTTCGCCTCACCTGCGACGGCACGAGCAAGCAGCGTCTTTCCCGTTCCAGGCGGCCCGTACAGCATCACCCCGTTGGGAATCTTCGCCCCCATGGCGCGGAACTTCTGCGGATGTTCGAGGAACTCCTTGATTTCCTCGAGTTCTTCGACGGACTCGTCCGCACCGGCAACATCAGCGAACGTGACCGTTGGTATGTCTTTGGTCACGATACGTGCTTTCGACTTTCCGAACTGCATGATCTTGTTGCCGCCACCCTGCATCTGCATGATGACAAAGAAGAAGAGTCCAAAGATCAGGAGGTATGGGACAAAGCTGATGAGATATGTGAAGAACGTCGGATTCTCGGCGTCAACGCGGATGTCGACGTTTGCTTCCTGAAGCTGCTTCGTGAGATCAGGGGAATACTCAGCGGGGTAGCGGACGAGGAACTCAGACTCTGTGCCGTCGATGACGACCGTACCTGACAACTCGTTCGACTTGTCCTTCATGACCACTTCGCCCGAGATCTCGCCTGCCGCAAGTGCGCTATCGAACTCGGTAAGGGAGAGCTCTGTGGGTTTTGTTGCCTGGCTGAAAATCAGCTGGAAGGACACAACAACAAGAAATATGACAGCAAGGTACCCGAGAATTGTTCTCGCCGTACGATTCACAGTGCTCTGGCTCCTTCTTGTATGTCACGTCGCCTGATTCGGACCCGACACTGCCACATGGTACGCCTAAGTACCGGCAAAGTTACCGTCTCAGGGCGTCGGCACCGTTGCATCAGAAACGACCGCCACGTATGGAAGGTTCCGGTATTTCCCGTCAAGGTCAAGTCCGTAGCCGACCACGAACTTGTTCGGAATGTGAAAACCCTCGTACTTGATTTCGAGCGGCGGTCGCTCAATGCCGTCCTTGATGAGTAATGCCGCGAGGCCAAGGCTTGCCGGTTTCCTCACCTGTAGATTCTTGAGCAGGTACTGCAACGTCAGGCCGGTATCGACGATGTCTTCGACAATGAGGACATGTCGTCCTTCGATTTCCTGGTCGAGATCCTTGAGGATTCGCACAACCCCTGAGCTTTTTGTCGCAGATCCGTATGACGACACTGCCATGAAGTCGAACTCGACGGGAAGGTCAATGTGGCGGGCGAGGTCGGCCATAACAACGAACGCGCCTTTGAGAATTCCGATGAGAAGTAGGTCTTTCCCCCGATAGTCCTCAGTGATGGCGTCGCCCATCTCCTTGAGTTTTGCATCAATCTCGTCGGCGGTGATGAGTACTTCGCCAATGTTCACTGTGTGTATTCCCGCTTGATTACCACGGCCGGTTGGCCGTGTCGTGGTGCCGCCCACGAAGCAACTCGAATTCCTCCAAGTGCGGCAACCTTGCCAGAAACCGTAACGACCAGCGAGGTGCGACGCACTCGCGCAGGAACACCAGTTACACGGAGAAGCTCTGTGAGAGGTGTCGAACCGTGCCCCGTATCGATTCGGTCGCCATTCCCGAGATTGCGTGCTGAAGTGGGTGGCTGCACGGCCTCAGATGACAGGACAGTGAATCGGCCCCCGGTTCGGTACCGGCCCGAGATTGGGTGGCGAGTGACCGTGTACTCGCTGCCGAACCACTCGAAGGTGCTCCCAACCTCGATCTCGATTTCCTCCTGCCCTCGATGTGTTTCGGTGAGCTGGTTTGTGGAATGACTTGTGGCATGGATTGTGACGAAGGGGCGCTCGGGTGTCACGATGAAGCCGTTGGAAATTGTGATGCCTTTCGATCCGTTGGCCACCTTCAGAACAGCGTCGACATCGTTCTGGCTGCTCTTGGCGTCCTTCATGAGTAGATGCAGGGCGTTGCGCACAACCCGCGACGCCACCGGTCTGGGGGCCGAAACGATGGCTCCGATGGGAATCGAGACACCTCCGGGGAACCTGACAGTTGGCACCAGATTGGCCTGTCTCTGAAGCAGGGCATCGTCTGCGCCAAGTAGTGCACCGGACCTTGCCACGTTGGACTTCGATTCTGGTCCAAGCTCTCGTTCGATTGTCGGCATGATGATGTGCCTGACCCGCGAGCGAACGAACCTCTTGTCCTCGTTGGCTGGGTCGTCTGAAAACGGCAGATGCAGTTCAATCGCAGTTTCACGCAGAGTGCTTCGCGACATGTCAAGCAGCGGCCTTCTCCATGCCCCCCGCGCGGAGGGGATACCTGAGAGTCCGCCACTGCCTGAGCCTCGAAACATGCGCATGACAATCGTCTCGGCCTGATCGTCAGCTGTGTGGCCGGTCAGTCCGAGTCGGCCGTCGACGAGCAGCGCTTCCATTGCGTCGTATCGCTCTGTTCGCGCCCGCGCCTCAAGGTTTCCACCGTCAGAAATCGGCCGATCAAAGACCATGAGCCTTACACGCAACTGCGCGGCGAGGGCGCCTGCGGAATCCCTGAGCATCTCGGACCCCTCGAGATCATGGAATACGAATACGGCTTCGATTCGCTCTGGGCCGAGCACCTCACATGCTGCCCACAACAGGACAGCCGAATCGGCGCCACCACCGAGCGCCACAACACAGTCCGAGTCGTTCACAGCATCGCGAACAGCCGAGACGATTGAGGAGTTCACCCGGCCATCCGGTCGAGCCAGAGTGTTGCGTTGTCGATCTCGGACAACGTCGGCAGAGCCTCTGGCGACTCCCACGCCATTGAAAGGGCATCCCACGACGCTTCGCTCTCGACCTGCTTGATGAATGCTGCGCCATTTTCGTACTGCTTGAGTTTCATCTCGATGCCAATCAGCTTCATGAACGCTGCCGATTTCGGGTCTTTGCGACGGGCCTTGAGCGCGTTCGACATCCGCTCAACATCGATGATCTCTCGCTCACCGATTCGATCCATCACCACGTGCCCGTGCCCTTCCAGCAGCGACATGAGGGCCTGAACCTTGTCGAGTACGCCGCGCTGGTCAGGAGATGCAAATAGGCCGACAATGCCTGCATCGCCCAGCATGTCTCCTCCCGATGCCGCAGCCGTCCTGATTTCCGACGCAACACGTTGCAACCTCCCCTTCTCCGGCTTCGACGACGAGACAAGCTCGTCGACGAGCGAGAGAAAGTATGCGCGCATCCAGGGAACGGCGGTGAACTGAGCTCGATGAGCGCACTCGTGCAGCGCGACCCAGAAACGAAATGACGACGGTCGAAACTCGTGTCGACGCTCCATCGCCATGATGTTTGCACCCACGAACAGAACGGTGTCGCCCGCATCAGAGTCCCCCGTTGGGAGTACAAGTTCGTACTGCCCGAGCACACGTTTCGACAGAAATCCGAGAACGGCACCGAGTTCGACCCCCACAACCTTCGCCGCCACCCCCGACCCAATCGACGATGTGTTCGCGAGTTTTTCTTCGATCGGTGCAAGCAGGACCGCAAAGGATCGGACGTTGATATCTACCCACTGCTCACGCGAGATGACGTCAACAACCGGGCTGCCGACGAGCTCAAGACCGGTCTCGTCCGAGACCATTTCTGACGCCCGCGCCACAAGTTCCGGTGCCTGAAGCTGGAATCGTGCCTCGTGGTACGTCCCCGCAAGCGGGTAGGCGCCAGTAAAGCGCCGCGCCGTACGTGCCGCAACCTCCCAATCAACATTACTCACCTGACTCATCCCCCCAGCCTAAGCAACCACGGATCCTGTTACCCTGGGTAGCACGTGAGACGGATCCAGTCAGGCGACGACTTTGTAGCGGTGGCGGACCGAGCGGTTGTACGTGATTACCACGACTGCAAGGATGAAAATTGCCGACACAACCAGGAACGGAATTAGGTACCTCGCTGTCCAAGGTTGTTCGAACTCTTCGACTTCCAGTTCAGGGATCACGACCGAAGGTGAGTCCGCACCCGAAATGACCCCGGGCTCAGAAATTTGCACTGGCTCATCTGTGGTGCTGACCGACTCGGTCCCCTGACCATCGTCGTCTTCCGCATGGCTCGCCGCAAAAGATGGCAGCGCAGCGGTCAAGACGAGTAGCACGCCAAGCAGTGGGACGAGTCGTCGAAGGTGGGTCATCCAGCTGAGGATAGACAGCTAGCGGTTGCCGACGGATTCATGTCAACACGAAAAAAGCGCCGGGGCTACCGACACTTCAATCGTTGTGCTTGTGCTGCGCTATGTCAGGCTTCGGCCTTCACGATTCGCCCACGCAAGCGTGGGTACTTCGTTGGGGCGTGCGTGAAGCAGTACTCCCTTTTGTTGTACTGGCTCAGGCGGGTATCGCACACCTTGCTTGCGCACGTGCGCGACGTTGAATATGTCTTGGGTGGACGGGCAGAACCCGTGAACTTGCGACCTTTGAGTGCAGTCTCCTGCATGCTGACCTCCATGGGCGGAACCCCGATGCGTCAGCAGTCGGAGGCCCCCGTATTACGTTCTTGCTCTATTAACGCTCGGAGGGTGTCAAAAAGTTCCGCTGGGGGCTCGGTTTTTCCACCGGCAGCGATTCTCAGCTTGAGAGATTCCTCAAATTCGAATGCGCCGATGCAGTCGCCGCAACGCCTCAGATGCCATTTGATCCGCTCTTTCCGTGTAAAAGTCAGCTCGTCATCGATGTACTGATACACATACTCGATTGCGTTGTCGCATCCGCTCATTCTTCCGGCTCCACTAATCCGCGTTCAACTGCCAAGTTCCATAACTTCCTTTGGAGCCCTTTTCTTCCCCGATGCAGTCGCGACATCACGGTTCCGATCGGAATGTCAAGGATTTCCGCAATCTCCTTGTAAGAAAATCCGTCAACGTCTGCGTACAAAACGGGGAGCCTGAAGTTCTCCGGCAAAGATTCAATCGCCTCAACTATGTCCTCGTCCACGAAGAGGTCGAGTGCTTGAACCTCGGCGCTCACTTGGGCTCCCGAGGTCTCTCCGAGGCGTTTGTAGAGATACATGTCCTGCAGCTCGCCAAGCTCAACCTCTTGAGGGCGGCGCTGGCTCTTGCGGTATTTGTTGATGTACGTGTTGGTCAGGATGCGATAGAGCCACGCTTTGAGGTTTGTTCCCTCCGTGAAGGAATCGTACGCCCTATATGCCTTGAGATAGGTCTCCTGCACGACATCCTCAGCGTCCGCCGAATTTCGGGTCATGCGTCGCGCCGCCGAATACAGCTGCGGGGCGAATTGCATTGCGTCGCGCTCGAAATTTGCCTGGTCAGCCATTGCGCAGAGAGTATCAGCGTCGAGCTTCAGCTATCCGTTGTACAAACTCACGAAAGAGAATGTCTCTGTCGCTCCCGTGTAGTCCGTTGCGGTCACCGTAAAGGTGACGTTGTACACGGCAGTGGGGAAGAAGACCTTCACACTCCAATTTCCGTCGCCGTCGGCAACAGCGGACCCGTCGCCGTTTGGCGAAGCGATGTTCACGGTCGAGCCTGGTTCTGCCTTCCCACTGAACACATCGTACGGCTCGGGCAGTTCGCATGACCCGTACTTCTGGGTTGCCGTAAATTGCCACGATTCCGTTGGCTTGGTTGTTGTCGTCGTGACCTCCGCGATATCGAGGTGCACGACTATGCGAACCTCGGCATGGTTGCCTGCCGCGTCCGTTGCAACAAACACGACTCCGTTTGCACCGTGCGCAATAACAAGTGAAACGGTCCACACACCGTCTGCGTCCACCGTGGCAGAAAACTTGCCGCTCGCAACAACGGTTGCCCCAATCTCGGTTGTGCCGGTGAACGTAACGGTCTTCGTCTCAAGACGATCACCATCCTGCGGCGATGTGACCGCAATCGCAGGCGGCGATGTGTCAGCCGCAACGGGGCCATCATCGGACAAGCCCACCGGTGGTGAAACCACGGGAGCCGGTTCAAGAGATTCCGGGACAGCGATTGGCGCCATCGATTGGTCAGGAACGCTCATCGGCACGACGGCATCGGTAGTAGGTGCAACAACGCTGCTCGTCGGCACCTGTTGAGCTGGATCGCCAAGTGTCGGGGTCACGATGACAAGCGCAACCACGACAGCGACTCCCACTGTCGCTACCGAAAACGCGTATCCGAATCCGCGCCATATCGCTGCTGCCCGAATGACCGGCGCGATGCCACCAGCAGGAGCGGACACGTGTGCAACACTCAGATGGATTGCTGATGCCGATTCGGCAGCGAGCATGTCAAGAGTGGTCATGCTTGGTCTCCCATGTCGATTCCGAGGGTGGCGGCCAACCTCTTTCGTCCTTTGTGCAAATGGACCTTTACCGTGCTCGGTGAGCACTCGAGAATTGCGGCGATCTCGTTCACCGGCCGGTCCTCCAGATAGTGCAGCGCAAGTGTCTGTGCCTGGCGCTTAGGCAACTTGCGAACGTTCGCCCAAAACCCGTCTGCTTCACTCGGAAGCTCCCCAATCTCCGCGTGCGATCGTCCGAAACCTGTGAGTCGAGCCACGGCCTTGATTTCACTCGACAGCTTGCGAAATCGCGAGACAGCGAGGTTCGAGACGACGCGCCGCACCCATGCCCCAGGATTGTCATACGTTCCGACCTTCTCCCAGTTTCGATGTGCGGCGATGAACGCCTCCTGTGCGAGATCTTCAGATGCCGCTCGGCTGCCCGACAACGCGTAGGCGAGACCGACGACGGGCTTGAACTCTCGCTCGTAGAACCTGTCGAACGGCTCGGTCGCGCGCAAAATCGCTGATGAGGTCTCCTGCCCCTCACCCACTCCGGTGCCCTCAACAGGCGCTCGGGGTTTCGGTCGTACGGTCATCTGTCTCCAGTCACACGCTCGGCAGGCATGGAAGGTTTACTCAGATATCGGCAGAATTTTCCGGCGCACGAGACATTCGGTAAACCTCACGCTCCTCTCGTGCGTGTCACACATAGGGCAGTGACGGGCGGAGGCATCACACATCGATTGGGAGAGGATCTATACCCATGAAAGGGAAACCACTATTGCTGGCGGTTGTTACGTTCGCGATTGTCCTGATTGGCGGTGCAGCAATGGCTGGCGTCGGCACATACTGGTCCGGTGGCGACGCATCCACGGTTGCGTATCCGTCCGGGGGAGAATCTGCAACCAAGACAACTGAAGCCGCTGAGGAGATAGAGACTACGACCGCGTCTGAACCGGAGAAGGAAACAACACCGACGTTGGTTCCTGACACGGAGAAGGACGAAGCGGTTCCGGCTGATGCACCGAAGGAGGAGACTTCAGAGGAGTCCGCGAAGGGAGAAGCTGCCGAGAAGAAGTCCGAGGTCAGCGAACCTCTGTTCACATTGAGCCATCCGCTCGATGACGCCCGTTTCGAGACCTCTGTCGTAACGTTCGGAGGCACCGCCCTTGAAGGCATCTCCATCCACCGCGGAAAGTTCGTGGCGGAGTCGATTGATGGAGAGTGGTCCATGAAACTCGTTCTTTCGCCAGGTAAGAACAGAGTCGTATTTGAGACTGTTGGCAAAGACGGTGAGATTTCGCACGCATCGGTGACCGTCTACTACGACGCTTCGAAAGACGACTCAAAGGAAGAGCCGAAGGACGAAACGGTTGCATTTGTTGCCTACCAGACGTACGGAACATGCAGCCTCGAAGTGCCCTACGACGTCTTCTATGGCAAGGCAAAACCAGGAACGAAGATCACCGCGAGCTCGGCCTATGGGAGCGGCTCAACAACCGCCAACGAGAATGGGAAGTGGGAGCTGAAGGTCTTCTTTGCCGACGCCCCTGCAAACAAGACATTCAGTGTGAAACTCAAGGCCAGTACGGGACAATCGCAGTCCTTCTCGTTCACAGCAACACCAGAGGGATAGAGACACAGGACACATCTGGGCTCACAACCAGAGAGCGGCCCCGCGGGAGCTCCCCGTGGGGCCGTTTTCTGTCACAGGGCCAGGATACATTTGGGAACATGAGGTCACAGTGACAGCTCACGAGCTCCTGGTATCGCTCTTCTGGTTTATTGCAATCGGCTACGTCGTATTCATTGCGTGGACGGTTTCACGCATTGCGAGGGCGTGGCTGGTCGCCCATCATTTCGTCGGCCGCTGGACGCGCTGAACGGTGTGCGGAGCCAGAGGCGGGATTTGAACCCGCGGCC
>SMVB01255951.1_pt1 | contig 21500 bp, 16 predicted proteins | sample 2456461 | NCBI WGS metagenome assembly SMVB01 (sample SAMN11095934, study PRJNA526329) | marine sediment metagenome | biome: Marine sediment; feature: Surficial sediment; material: Deep marine sediment; isolation source: Hadal surficial sediment | place: Pacific Ocean | collected 2014-05 | depth...
CGAATTCGATCCACAGGCCGTGATAATTCTGACTTCGATGAAGCAGGATGTCGAGTATGAGCGACTTTCCCGGGAAGCTGGAGCGGCAGCTTTCTATCCGAAGCGCCATCTCGATGTCGAGGTTGTGCGGGAACTTATCGAGCAGCGTCACCGGCAGGCGCTGGCGGCTTAGTCCTTCGCGGCTGGCGCGGATGGTCAGCCCTCGTGGGTTTAACCGGTCGCTGCAATTTCAGACTTCTTGCCACCTGCCCTTCGCTGGGCAAGTGCGGAGCCGGCTACCACGAGTGCGGCGCCGAGGTAGAGTTCGCCGCCGACCGATTCGCCGAGTATCCACCAGCTGAGCAGCACGCCGAATATCGGCTGGCTGAGCGATATTACGGTCACCCGCGAAGGCAGGTAGCGCTTCAGCAGCCACGTCTGACCAATGAAGCCCAGGCCAGCGATCAGCACACCCGTGTAGAGCAGCGCAACGACCAGCCGGGTGGTAACGACGAACGGCTCATCGGATTCGAATATCAGGCTCGCGATTATGAAGGCGCTCACCCCGAACAACGCCTGGGAGATGAGCAGCTTGTGCTGTGCGATACCCTGGCCGAGCTGTGACAGGTATACCTGCCTGCCACCCAGCAGCACCGCCGACCCGAGTAGCAGCAGGTCGCCCAGCAGGAAGTCGCTGCTGGACTCGGCGAACCCCTTGTAAAAAACCGCGATAATCCCCGAATAGGCAATCAGGGTGCCGAGCGTCCTCGATCGGGACATCCTATCGCCGGGGACGAAAAAGTGGGCGAACACCCCGGTCCACAGCGGGAAAGTAGAGGTAACGACCACAGCATGGCCCGCGGTCGAGAAATCCTGCCCGATGTTCATAAGTGCGAGCTGAACCGTGAACAGGGTCCCCAGGAGGGCGAGTGGCACCCATTCATGCCGCTGGACCCTGAACGATTGCCGGGTGACAACGGCGTAAATCAGGACGACAACCCCGCCAAGGGCGAACCGCAACCAGCCCAGTCGCATGGGGCCGGCGTCGTCGAGGCCTGCCTTGTTGGCGACCGGGTTGCCGGCCCACAACGTGGACAGTAGCAACGCCAGTGCGCCAGCCCGGGCGGTAAGTGGCCGACGGTTGTTCGGTGCTGTTATGCGGCTGCCGTAGGCGCTGTGCGTGCCTGGGGCGCTTTCCGTGCCTGCGGCATTCTCGGGGCCTGCGGCGTTTTGGGGGCCTGCGGCGTTTTGGGGGCCGCCGGAGTTAGCGGGTGGGGCTACTGCCATCTATGACTATCGCCCGCCAGCGGCCCCGGCAACCAGATCGACCAACCCGGCGACATCTTCGCACCACCTGGTGACAATCACGAGGTTTTTCTCGGGATCGACCACGACGCAGTTCCCTCCGGCGCCCGAAGCCGCGAAGGTCGATTCGGAGGCATTTCGACCGTATCGGACATGGCCCGTATTGAGCCACCACATGTAGCCATACTGGTCGTTCAGCCGGCAGGGCGCGGTCATCATGTCGATCCAACGTTCAGAAATGATCTGCCGATCGCCCCATTTTCCGCGGTTCAGGAACAGCAGGCCGAATCGCGCATGGTCGAGCGTACTGATCCAGAGGCCGCCGCCCCAGTGAGCCCCGCCCGATACCGATTCGGTGACCAGACCGTCGATGTTAACGACCGAGTGTTCGTCATAGCCGTGCCACTCCCATGTTGCCGAAGCGCCAATCGGGTCCATGACCTCGCGCTTCAGCACACCGGGCAGCGGTTCGCCCCACACGGCGAGCAGCGCCAGCGCGGTCCGGTTCACCCGAACGTCGTTGTACTCCCAGTGGCCGCCCGGCTGCATGCGCGTGTCGCGTTTTGTCACCCCGGCACCGCCCATTCCAACAACCGCGAGATCGCGGTCCCAGTCGACGATATCGGGCTTCGTGTAGAGAGTGCCCTCCCACTCGGAAGTCTGCTGCAACAGGTGCTCCCACGTAACGCCGCGATTCTGGTCGGTGTCGAATCCGTCGATGGCTTCGCCGGTGTCGCTTTGTGTGATCGACTTACCATTTTCGTACTCGAAAACAGGGTCGGCGGTGCTCTTGATAAGCCCTTTATCGAACGCGAGGCCCGCCATCGTGGCCACATAGCTTTTTGTGGCGCTATACGTGAGATCGACACGCTCTACATCGCCCCATTCACAAACGATGTAGCCGTCTTTCAAAACGACGCCTGCGGGGCGGCCCCGGTCTTTGAACTGGCCGAGCTTTGCGGCCCATTGCGGGGCGTCACCGCCCACGCTTGCATGGCGAATGTCGATCGGCCACTTGATTTCGTTATCGATAGCGAACCGGACCGCCTTGTCGAGAGCTGTCTGGTCCATGCCGAGCGCTGCGGCCTTCGTGCGTTCCCACGCGCCTGCGGGAGGCGGTAAGTAAACTTCTGGTTTCGTCGTCAAATCAGCCGGTTACCTGGCCCTAGTCCTCAAGCCGTTTCAGATACTGACCGAGCCAGTCGAACTCTACGAAATCGACGTATGCATCCATCAGGGCCTTGGTTATCGGGCCCGCAGCCGTGCCGTCGCCGACCTGCCGGCCCTGGAACGACCTGACACCGCATATGCAAAGCGATGTCGAAGTCAGGAATATCTCGTCGGCAGTAATTGCATCGAACGGGTCGATGTCTTTGGCAACTACCGGAACGTCTATCCTCTCGGCCATCTCAATCGCTGTCTCGCGAGAGATTCCGCCCAGCACGTACTGCTCTTGCGGGGTGTAAATCACGCCGTCCTTGATCGTGAATATGTTTGATCCGATTCCCTCGGTCAGAAACCCGCGCGTATCGAGCAGGATCGCCCAGGCCTCGGGGTCCTGCTTCTTGACTTCCATATCGGCCATGATCAGGTTGAGGTAGTTGTGCGACTTTGCCCGGGGGCTGAGTGACTCGGGCGGAACCCTGCGAACCGATGGCACCAGCACGTCCATACCGTCCCTGTACAGCCTGGCCCGCGGTTTGAGGGGCAACGGAGCGCATTCGATGATTACGTTTGGGCCGCCCGCGGTCTCCCACATGTCGCCGCCAACGAGATCGACCCCGCGCGAGACGCGCTGGCCCACCCAGTAGTCGTCGTCAGGGCCAAGGAGGTGAAGGTTGGCCTCCAGTACATTCATCGACTTCTCGACCATCTCCTCCTGGCTCATGCCGGGGTCGATATCGACGTACTTGAGCGAGTTGTAGAACCTGCTGATATGGGTTTCGATCTTGAAGATTTTGTGACCGAACGTGCGGGTCATATCGAACACCGCATCGCCGTATTTGAAACCCCTGTCCCTGAATGGCACCAGGACTTCGGACTCGGGCACTATGTTGCCGTTGAAGTAGGCGACTCGTTCGCCCTCTTTAGCTGTAGTCATCTTTGGTTCGTTCCTGGGGTCTTTTTCTGGCACATGTGGGCAGGCACAATAAGCAGGTTTCGACCCGTCGTCGACGCGACGGTAATTGAACCCCGGCAGGCGAGGTTGCACGATGCTACACCCGCCTGCAGGGGCGCGTACAGTTGCACACAACATATGGGTATATATGTATGTATATACAGGGCGGCCGAGATGAAAGAATGAAGCCCGACAACCGGCACGAAACCCGTCCCGACCGTCCGAATTCTCACCATGCCAATAATCGACGTATCCCAGAGTTCATATCGCGCCCTGGTAAAAATTGCCCATCAGCAAGGGATGAGTATCGACCGATTTATACGGTTGCGACTCGCCGGGCAATCTGCGCCGTCTGGCGCAACTGCCCCGGGCAACGCGATCGAGGCTCCGGCCACTGCGCGCGCGGCAACCGCAACCCGTACGCCCGCGATCATGCCCGTCGTAAAGAGTGATGCAACACACGGCGCGGCTGCAGCGGGTCACCACGCTGAATCCGATGCATCGTTCGAAGCGCTCTGGGCGCAAATCGAGTTGAGTGCCGGCACACGGATTTACACGCGGCGCGGGCAGGGTTTCACGTACGAGATAGAACCCGGATACCTGGCCGTTCCCGAAAGCGGGACGAGAATCCCAAAAAGCCAGTTCAAAAAGGCCCTGGGCTACTGGCCTGTGTCAGGGCCTTCCAGGTTTCGGGGCGTCTACGCTGCCTCGGTGGTCTGGGCAGTCCTTGCGGCCCTGGCGGACCGACCGGCGCTGGCCAGCGCCGCCTAGCGGCTACCAGCGGAAGCCTTCGAGCCTGAGGATCTTCTCCCATATAGCTTCCCGGGCCACCTCGGGCATCTCGTGGGCCTGAACGTATCTCACGAGTTCAGTCGTTGCCTTGGGATCGGTCTTCTGGGGACCAAACCCGTGCCTGTAGCGCATATGTCCGGACAGGCCCTGTGGCGTTTTGCAAACTGCCCCGCACAGGACACAGTCGGTTGGTGGGTCAGTTTTTTTGCCGGTGGTGTGCTTGCGGTGCAGCCGGGCGATCAGCAGTTGCGTCGACTGAGGCAGCCCCGACATTCCTGAGAACGACATGAGGGTGTCGACCCGCTGCGCCTTTGCGCGGTCGACGGCGTCGGACCACTCGGCATTTCCGTGCCTGAACCGCATGTGGCCAGCAAGACCCTGGCGAGACTTGAACAGTGATTCGCACTGGGGGCATACCGCCTGCGCTGCGGGTTTTGTTGCTTCGGTGGCTTCCATTTCGATAACGGACTGCGTCCTGAATGCCTCGCCTGCCTATTCGGCCTGGTTCGGGTTGGTTGCGGTATCGCCGAGGTCGATAGTTTCGATGCCTGTCCTATCGGCAACGGGTCCTTCTACCGCGATCCACCACATGAAACTGTTACCGGTGGTCTGCCCGGGCAGAGGAACGACCTCGAACCGCAGGATGGTTGAATCACCGACGATGAACGTCGCCGGGATGTCGAATGAATCGACTCCGAAGAAGAAGTCTTTATCCGACAGAGTCCAATCGCCAACCTCAGCGCCGTTTGCGAACACCTTCAGTGTCCCGCGCAGCGCTGCGTCGTAGCGTTTCGCTACTATCAGCAATTCGCCCGGGATCGATTTCACTGTGAACTGTTCCGCTATGGAGAACGTGGTGGCCTCATCCCTGATAATCCCAGACTGTATAGTCTTGAACGAACGCTCGACGACTGCGCCGGCGCCCTCGAGCTTGTAAGCGTGCGCAGCTTCGGAATAAGCAGAAATTGCAGCACCGTTTCCGACATCGATAATGTCGATCACCGCGATGTTTCGCTTCAACAGGTCGTTGTCGAGCGGATTAGTCGCATCGACGAACACGACTTCAGTTTCGTAATCGGCCGCGTAGGCACGCATTTGAGAGCCGCCAAGAATTGTGTTGCGGTCGACCTCGATTGTGTGGACGGCATCGGCGAAATGCCAGCTGTCGAAGTAGATAGAACGGAAAACGAACAGGAAGTCGATCTTCTTCTCTTCAGCAAACTCAAGTGGCGGTCTGCCAATGGCCTCGGCTGTGTTAAGGCCCACCAGGTCGTAGGTAAACCGGTTGCCAAAGAACCGCATCGCCCCGGCATCGCCAACCCCAATGCGGGCATCGGTAGGTACGTTCTCGTCAATCCATAGGGCCATTCCTACATCGACGTCGTCGATGTTCTTCGAGTTCCACGAATAATCTTCGGAAAGTCTCTGCCAGTCCCCCGGCAGGGCTATAAACGGCAGGATGACCGCGGCTACGAAGACGATGTTCAGCCCGAAGTTGAATATGTGAGCTTCGCGCTGGTCGACGGGCGCACGTGTTTCACGCCAGTAGTGGAACTTTCGCCAGATCCTCAAAAACCCGATCACCATCAGGATGATGAGTATGGGAATGATCGCATCGAGATAGCGTCGGGTGAAAAAGTTCCAGGTATTGGAAGTCAGCGGGAACGAAGAGCTGATCGCGTAGGTCATCCCGATTGGGAGCAGTATGAGCGGAGCCGCCGCGAACGAGTAGGTGCGGAGTATCCAGATACCGCCCACCAGCACGGCAAATGTCGTTATCGGGAACGCCACGCCTGAGAAGAACGAGAGGTTATGAAAATAACCCTGGAATATGTTGATCATGTTCCCGACAGGGACCAGGCCCATTTCCTGGGTCTTGGCGAGATACGTGTTGGGCCACGGGGTTCCGTTAATCGTGTAGTTATAGGCGGCCCACGCGCCACCCAGGAGGAGCGTCGGGCCGACGATGGCGACCAGTTCTTTTACGTCTTCGTTGTTTATCAGTTCCAGTCGGTCCCGTTGCCAGAGGCGTCGGGCGATAATCGTGGCGAGGCCGATTCCAAAGATGATGTAGCCTTCGGGCCGGGCCAGTATCATCAGTCCGAACAACACGCCAGTTGTCCTGATTCGGCCCTGGAGGAACATCCATACGGCGCTCAGCGCGAGCACGGCAAAAAGCTGCACCTCCATACCCGAAACCGCGGCAAAGCCGAAACTTGGCTCCACGGCCACGAGTGCACCCGCGAAGATGCCCAGCTTGCGCTGACGCGACAGTTGCCACACGATTCGCATCGTGAGCCAGCCCACAACAATTGCCAGGATGACTCCAAGCAGCTTGGCGGTGGCAACTATTCCGATTCCAAACGCCCCAACGACCGCCCACACCGAGCCGACGGTTATCGCCCAGAGCGGGCTCGTAATTCCTGATTCTGGAATTCCAGGGTTGTACCAGAACTGGGCGTTTTCGGCGAAGCTCCGGGCGTAGACCATGTGGATCCAGCCATCGTCGAGCGGGAACTTGTCGAACCACGATGAAACGCCCGATGCCGAGTTCGCCAGGAAGACGAACGCGGTCATCATTTGCAAACCCGCGATCAGGGCATACGGTTTCCAATCGACGCGCGCCAGGACCCCGAGAATTGCGGGCAGTTGCCTCTTTTTCCCTGGAATATCGATTGTCAACTGTGTAGTTGTTGCCATCAGGACGGTTTATCCGGCTGAACGAGCGACTATTTGGTGCGGAGCACACCACCGACCAGCGCTGCCAGCCTGGGCAGGAACGACTGTGTGAGGAAGGTTAGCGTTAGTGTCGAAACCCTCTGCAAACCCTCCCTCGTCTCGGTAATTGGGTCACTGGCCCGCCATTCCTTGGCTTCCATCATCACGGCAAGAAAGCCGCCGAACCTGAACCAGAATATCGACCACCGGTATGCAGGCATGAAGAGGAACATCCACCAATGTCGGCGAATCCTGGATTTCGCCGCGCCCTCGGCAACCAGGTACGCAACCGTCTGGTACATCCCCTCAACGAACATGTAAATCACGTACATCGAGAGGGTTGCGCTCACGACCAGGGTCAGCGGATAACCGACGAAGTACATCATTGGCAGCAGGAACGTCCACACGACGCGCGGGAACGCAAGCGTATGGTCGATGAGCAGCGACTTGGATATCGCAAGGCCCTTCAGCCTGAACGGGTGACGCTCAAAGTCCGGGTACATCGAAGCCACTTCCAGCTGTCCCCGCTGCCACCGCAGCCGCTGGGCGTAAAGGGCCTTTATCGACTCAGTTGGGTGGACATAGGCGATTGCAGGACCGACCGCAATGACTTTCCTGTCGGGGAATTGACGCGCAATGAAAAATGTAAGGTCGGTGTCTTCCGAAACCGTTCTCTCGTCGTACATAAACGTTTTCAGCAACACATCGCGACGGAACGCTGAAAAGGCTCCAGCCAGCGTGAACAGGCTATTGGTCTGGCTCTGGTATTGTCGGCCAATCCGGAAACCTGAGTAGTACTCGAGGAATTCGGCTTCGGCCATCAGGAACTTGAACGGGTGGATATCGATGTGTTCTCCAGTTCGCGGGTCCACGTCCCCTGGCAGCACCTCAATGGATCCTGTGGCACCGGCAACATTCGGGTCCAGTTCGAACGCCCTGACCATTTCGAGAATTGCTTCAGTATCGAGGACGGTATCGGCATCGATGTTGATGATGATCTCGCCGTTTACGCGGTGAATTCCGGCATTCAGCGCTCCGGGCTTGCCTTTGTACGGCAACGAAATCCAGTTGATCTTTCCCGCGAAACTGATCGCCTGCTGACCGGAGATGACGGCGCGGGTGTCGTCACTCGACTGGTTGTCGATGATGAGTATCTCGATCTGGCGGTGCGGGTATGTCTGCCTGCGGAGCGATTCCAGGCAGAACGGAAGGACCTTCGATGCGTTGTATGCGGGAATCAGTATCGAAACAAGCGGATATCGTTCGAGCGGCTTGTTCCTGTCGTCAGCTCGCGTGCTCGGGCGCGAACGGTATCCGCCAACGAAGTAGGCCAGGGCCGTGGTGCCGTCGATCAGCATTGGCACGAACAGCCATACACCCCAGAAAAGGACGAATCCGACCAGATCATTTGTCATGACGCCATCAACTCATCGTCGATCTTGTGTTTGACGGTATGCAACGTCGGCCTGGTCATCAGGAACCAGTAGATAGCGACCACCATCGCAAAGAAAACCGCTCTACCGATAATGGTATGTGAAATAAGTAAAGATGATTTACCCATGTAGTGCAAGGTGGCCACAATCACCATTAACCTGATGACATTCGCCAGGTAGGTAAGGGTGACCGCGGCCAGGGTGAACCAGATACGTTTTCTAATGCTCCAGCCGGGATAGAACAGCAGCATTCCTGCGATGACGCCGGATTCGAGAAGACCCGACGATTCGATCGTCACCTGGAGCATCGTCCAGCCAATGTCCTGCGAGACTACCAGCACGAGAATAGAGCCCGGCGCCGACTGGAAGATCTCGGTGGGGAGGCCCAGGGCCAGTGACGTTGCGTGAACACCCGCGGCAACGCCAATCTGCAGAGCCTGCTCCAAACCGGTGGCCCTACCGACGAAGATAATTATGAAAGCCAGCCCGACCGAACCGATAATGTAGTACGGCAGCCAGATGCGGTTCAGCCTGAAAAAGGTCACGATTAGCATCCAGATGGCGATCAGGACCAGTGCTAGCCAGAGTTCCATATTCGCCTCCCCCTGACCCACCAGATGACAAGGATGCCGAATCCGGTGATTATCCCGAGCAGGACCGGGCCGAAGATCGAAGCGGGCGACCACTGGATGTCGCCGCTGTCAGGCAGCCTGTCTCTTACGTTCGGATCGTTCACATTGCCGTCGTAAGAGATCACGTACATTCGAATCACATCGCCCAGGCTTATGTCCAGGTCATCCCAATCGAGGCCGAACTCCATACGCAACCCGCCCTCGCCCTTGGTTTCGCCCCAGTTGTTCCAGTCGGTTGTACTGATCACACTTGTATTGTCGGCGCGGCGGACTTTCACCCGCACGCGGCCCTGTTTCTTGGGTTCGTACTTGATCTCGACCAGGCGATCCTCCGGGCCTCCGAAATCCCCGTCGTTGTTGCCATCGATCAGGAGGATGTACTTGCCGTCTTTGTCCTGGCCGTTTGTGCCATCGAACGGAGCACCGTCCTTGGTGTGGCGCTTGATCATGTGGTAGTTGACCTGCTGGTTGAGATTGTTTGCCCAGTAGAACTCGTGCAGGTCGTGTTTATCGTCGCCTTCATTGTCGTCGAACGGATCGGAAATAAAAGCCTGGCCTCCCCAGTCGCCGAACGACCCGTCGATGGTGATTGCCCCTGCGGCCAGCGGGACTACTGGCGTATTGACCGGCGTTGGTATAACGGGAGGCGCCGGGACCGTAACCGGTGTCGCGGTCGGTTCTGGTGTTGACGTCGGTGGTGGTGCTGGCGTTTCGGTCGGAACCGGCGTAGGTGTGTCCGCCGGAGCTGCCGTTGGCACCGGTGTGGGCGTTTCGGTCGGGACTATCGTAGGTGTCGGGGTCGGTGGAACTGGCGTGTCGGTCGGTGGGGGTGTCGGCGTCGGCGTAGGAGGTGGCAGAGGAGTCGAGAAGATCTGAATGTCGTCGACATGGATCTTTTCGCCGTTCTTTCCGCCGTTCATCACGAACTGCAACGTTAGCGACGTAGCGGGCGTCACGCCTGCTGCATCAAGATCGAATGTGTACTGGCGGTACGTATCGTCGTCGTCACCCTCGGTCCATGTTTTTAATGTGACAGGCGTGCCGCCGCCGGGCGTTACGATGACCGAAGCGGTGGTGCCTTCCTGGAAGCCCTTTGCCTTGGCCCAGAACGAGAGCGACACCTGCGATTCTCCTGAAAGGCCGAGGGACCGGGTTATGGTCCCGTCTTTCCTGATCCTCACGTGCCAGCTGCCCTGCACGGGGCCCTCTTTGGACCGCGCTTCGGCACTCCCGGTCGTTGTCCACGAACTGTCATTCCAGCCAAGCCCGCCCGATAAATCTCCCGATTCAAAGTCGTCGGCAGCGTGAAGCGTTACGGCACTGACCGTGATTGCAAATAGCGCGGCGAAGATCCCGGCAATCGCGACTGCCAGGAATATTGATATTCCAGTTCTGGCCTTGGGATGCAGAGTTCGTATCATTACGACCGGTCTTCCCTTACGACTATTTTGCGGTACAGAGTACCGCCCGCGAGTGTGAGAACCGTCGCGTCGTGATGGTTGCCTGCCTTCATTCCGGCGTGAACAAGCGGTTCTTGTCGATTGGTGTTCCGACCGGCGACCGGACTGATCCGGTTTCCGTTCCCGTGTTGAATCATGGCCCGGCTCCAGTCAGCGTCGACGATCGTCCGGATCTGCCTTTTCGGAGTCCGCGCAGTCGGGCGACCAGGGCCGTGCGTGCGCCGCCAAGCAGGTAGTACAGAGTAACGAGAACGCCGACTACGGTGGTCGCTCGCCCGATCGTGTAGATCCCCGTTTGTTCGGATTTGATGTGCACCGAGCTCGTGCCGCCGGGGAGTTTTGCCAGGATCAGCGATTCGACGCCGACAATGTCGACTGTTTCTCCTCCGGCCTCGACACTGGTCCCGGCGTGCATCCCCATCGGGAGCAGCACCCACTGTTCCGCGGGCAGTGTGATGTCGAACCTCCAGCCATCTTCACTGGCCTCATAGTTATCGAGGGGGATAGTTTTATCGCCCGAAGGCTGCTTGGCTTCGAGGCCGAGGACCGTTTCAAGAATCCTGATCGCCAGTGGGTCGTCGGTGACTGCTGCGTGGAACATCAGGTTGAGCCCAACGAAAATGACCTGGCCGTCGCCGTAGATGTTGCGTGATAATGCAGTTCCTTCAATCGCGATGTACTCGAACGGGATCAAGACCTCGTCGGCACCCTGCGGAGTGACCGAACGCCAGGTTCCAAACTCCTCGGTGAAGGGAAGGAGCGGGCTGATAACGCCATCGATGATGGTCCTGGCCTGGGCGATCTGCAGGACCGGCTCGCCGTAGACACCGAGGAACTTGGGCTCGCGCGACAGCGTATCGAGGGGAGCGGAAGTCAGGTCGACAACGATCGTTTTGCCCTGGGCCGCTAAATCTGTAACTTGCTTTTCCGCATTCGCGCGGTTGTTGAAGGTGAACCTCGACAGCACGATCACGTCGAACAATTCAAGAAATTCAGTATCGTAATCTTCGATATTGTCTGAAGTGCCGATTGTCACCTCGGGGAACAGCAGCGCGATGTTGTTGGCGCCCGATCCGATTCCGAACACTTTCAAGGGAATGTCTACGGCGCGCGGCGCCCCGTCTTTATGGAACAGGGTCAACGGGCCGGAGGTATGAACGATTTCGAACCCTGCATTTTCGAGCGCGGGCCGGAATCCGGGATCGATATCGGTCTGTGGCAGGTGAACGACATCGTCGGTACCCAATCGTTCCAGCCTGCTGATCGTGTACCCGAGATGGCCCTGGTCCATGCTCTGATTAACCCTTGCGAGCAGCGCCGCGGTGATCGAGCCCTGGAAGGCCCATCCAAAAATCTGTTCTCGATTTCCTTCAGTCGTAAACAGCATTGCCGGTGCCGAACCCAGGCGCGACAGATCTGCGGTGGCGACGCGCCAGCCGTCCAGCTCCCTGAGCTTCTCGGACATGGAGGAGACATCTACCGGGATTTCACGGGTCCTGATGAGTGCCGTAGATGGCTGAAAATCGGCCAGCATCAGCAGTGGTATTGCCAGGGCCGCAAACCGCAACCAGCGCAATTGCGGTGCGATCGAAGTCTCGAACATTTTGCTGGCAACGATAAGGCTGTTCAGGATGAGCAGGAGGCTGGCGAAACTCATGAACCTCAGGGGCCAGAAGAGCTGATGCGCGGGCAGCGCACGCCAGAACTCCACGACCAGGGTCGAACCAATCAGCATCATGATGAGGGTGACCGGCACCATCGACCTGACCCACGGTTCAAGCCGGCTCCACAGGGGCCACGAAATCAGGGTTGCGATGAACACCGAAAGCCCGACATAGAAAATTTCGTGGTTCGTGGAACGCAGGCCGGGGTTGAAAGATATGGAAACTGGGAACTGCGCGATCGCCTCGCTGGCGGCAGCGTTGTCGAGCTCGGTGATACCCCCTGTGAGCGATGGGAACATCCACCATGCCGATACGAAAAGGCCGATTGTCAGTGCCCCGGCGCCGATAGCCGCGGCCTTTAGCGTCCCCCGGCCAACCAGCCAGTACGACACTGCGTACATGCCGAACCCCAAAAGGGCTATGCCGGCCATCATGGCGTGCGACAGCACGATCAGCCCGACGAGAACGACCAGTCCGACAAAATCGCGCTTCCTGCCGTTGTGTTCCAACAGGTTTACCAGGAAGAAGAAAGCAGCCGGTAAGAGCGCAGTGGAAATGATCCTCGGGAGATTTCCTTCCGCAAACGCAACCCGGATGTTGTCGGGGAAAATCACAAAAAATATGCCGGCCAGTGTCGCCCAGGCAAGGCCGATCCGGGGGGCGAACAGGAGCAGTGAAACCCCACCGACGAGCGCGGTGATGAATATCAGGTAGTTTCCCGCCATGAAAATGTTGTCGGTGAGTTCATTCAGGCCGACAAGAGAGAAATAAGTGATTGGCGGGAAGTAGCGGAGCATCTGCTGGCCGCTGTACCACTCCGGGAACAGGTCGGGGTACCAGTTTCCTTCCGCGATCTCCTGGCGCAGGTAAACCGCTTTGATCAGGTGCCCCCAGGCATCGGACGACCAGGGGTAGATGGCGTCCATGTCGCGCGGGAAAATGACGTCCGCGTACAGCACGAGTGTTACCACTGCGATTACGAGAACCGCAGCCGGGTATGTGTACTTAGATTGCCAGTGCTGCATCGGAGTATGAAGCCGAGTTAGTTGGGCTCTCCCATACTCGAACTTGTTTCAGTCGAATTTGATCGCTGCCCAGTTGTGCCTTCAGCTTGTCGAATATCACCTTTGCGATGTTTTCAGAAGTCGGTTGCAGCTCTGTGAACGGTTCTACGGTATTGAGCAGGGTTTCGTTGTATTCAAAGACGATGTCTTCAACGAGTTTCCGTGCCTCGCCAAAGCCCATTACAACGCCATCCGTGTCCTGTGCCGACGATTCCATAAGCGCTTCAACGCGGTATGAGTGGTGGTGAGGGGGACCCTGAACGCCAGCCATCGTCACAAAGTGCCGGGCACCGAAGAATGCGTCTGCCCCCAGCTCGAACACTGGCGCTGTCCTGAGTTGGGCAAAGCCAGCCGCCAGAGGAATGCCGGTCGATGCCTCAGCTGGGAGCGTTATCTGGAGTTCGTTCTCATGAACAATGAGCCTGGTCGGCCGGAACGGCGGCGCAAGTCCCATCACGTCGCGGACGAGCGCGCTGGTCGAATCGACCTCGACTGCGAATATCGTGCGGTCTTCTTCTTTCGACTCTACCCGCGCCCATCTCGTCGAGGCGAGTCCGTCGAGTTCCAGCAGGTAGAGGGCAGGCTCCGTGAGGCCATCGGCGATGATTCGGAATTCATCCGCCGTTTCATCAGCCAGCAGCCTGCGCAGCGGATGGTCGTCCCCGTCCTCGTCAAGTCGCTCGGCGGCCAGCCGGAATATCGAAGACGCGTCACGGAGCGCCTCGCGTATTGTGCTCTGTGCGATTGCGATTTCGGTGTCGGAACCCACGGTTTGTGCGCCAAGCAGCGGGGCGGTAAGGGCTTCGAACGGTGCCCTGATCGCCTCGGCGAAGTCAGGGGCGGCAGCGGTTGCCACCGGGGCCGGTTCTTCGGCCGGGGGCGGGCTCAGGGGCTCGGAATCGGGGCGAATGATCATGCGTCGCGTCTGGATTACTTCCGGAATGTATTCGACCACAAATTCCGGTTCCAGGGTTCTGCTGATCATCCGTTGTGCCTGGCGGAGGATCTCCTCGACTTCTGAGCTCTGGAGCTCGGTGTCGTGGGCTATTTCTCCAATGGGGTCGGGACTCGTAATACGCCGTCTGGCGATGCGCCGCAGCCGGTCCGGCAGTTCATCAATCGCCTCGAGGAGGATCCGCCGGCGAGAACCTGTTTCGGCCCCGCCCCCTACGACGGTTTCTTCTGGTTGCTCGGTTTCTTCCGGAAGGTCTTCTTCACCGTTCAGGCCCTCTGAAACGACCGCGGCCGGAGTCTCTTCGACCTGTGCCGGCGGCGGTGGCCCGTAGTACGTGCAAATGCAGGGTCCGCCCTCGACACATCCCGAGCAACAGAACTCTTCCCCATCGTGGATTGTCGGGGCCCACGCGAATTCGGCGAAGCAGTTGTAGCAGGTGTGGAGCTCGCCCGACTGCTGGTCGTCGTTGGGGTCGTCGTTTGTGGGTGGAGTGGTCATTCTGGTGTGGGAGTGAAATGTGTTTCAGGTTCAAGCTACCCGACGCGCGACCATAATTGGGTAAAGAGAGGGTTACGGAAGGTCACAGACACGTAAACATCGAGTGTGACTGAAGCGGTGAAAAACCACCTCGTACGTTCGATACACGTATCGAGGTTGTCGTTATTAGGCCCGGGCGTGCGTTAGCTCCGGGCGGGGGCGTTATTGCTCCGGGCGTCAGATGCTGACTTGGTCGCCGCTGCAATCTACCCTCCCCTAACCCCTCCCGAAGGAGGGGAACCGCGCAGGTTGTGGGCGTTGTTAGCTCGCGCGTCAGCCGGTACACGCCCCCCAATATCCAAAGGTGATTCCGAAGCAATCAGGCCCTGGCGTGCCCCGCGGAGCTGCGACGCGCGACCAAGGAGGCCGCCGACGCCCGGAGCAATAACGCTACGCCCGGCGACTAACCAGGCGAGAGCCGGTATCCGGTCCCCCGCTCGGTGGCGATCGGTTCAAATCCTGGCAGCGCTTCGGAAAATTTCTTCCTGATTCTTTGCACATGAACCTTCAGGTAATCGGTCTCTTCGATGTATTCACGCCCCCACACCTTTGCCAGCAGAGTTTTGTGGAGAACAACATTCGGGTAATTCAGGGTCAGGTGATACAGCAGCATGTACTCGGTCTTTGTCAGCGGCACATGGTTTTCGCCGGCGTAGACCTTGTGGGCGGCGAAATCGAATCTAAATTTGCCTTCCTCAAACGTCGGGTTTTCGCCGCCCGGCGGAGGCGCGGTCGCCCTTCGGAGAACGGCCTTGATTCTTGCCAGCAGTTCGAGGTGGCTGAAGGGTTTGGTGATGTAGTCGTCAGCGCCCATTTCAAGACCCTGGACCTTGTTCAGTTCACCACCACGGGCCGTCAGTATCAGTATCGGTACCTGCGAGGTCTCTCTGATAACCCTGCAGACTTCGAGCCCGTTCATATCGGGCAGGCCAAGGTCGAGAATGACGACATCAGGGTTTTCGGCCTCGAAAGTCGAAAGCGCGGTCGTGCCGTCCGGGGCATCAACAAGTTCTGCATCCGGCCATCTGAGAGCGAAGCAAATGCTTACTGCTTCGACAATATCCGGGTCGTCATCGACAACGAGGACTTTCATTGGTTACCTGTTATCTTCGCTTGTTATAAGGCCTTCAGGCCATGGGGATTGAAAACCCGAATTCGGTGATTTCGCCGGGCGTGCTTTTCACCCAGACGTTGCCGCCGTGGAGCTCGACCAGCCCCTTTACTATCGCCAGTCCCAGTCCGACCCCGGCCCCGCCTTCGAGCCCTTCTCCGGAAATACGGTAAAAAGGTTCGAAGATCAGGTCGAAATGGGCTTCACTTATGCCCGGGCCATGGTCAATTACTCTAACAATAAGTGATCTGGTCTCGGATACCTCGTTTTCCTGCGGGTTTTTATTACCCGTGCCGGTGCCAGAGGTTTCGATTTCAAGGTTTATCAACACCGAATCGCGGACCGGCGCGAATTTTATTGCATTGCTGAGCAGGTGCGTCATCACCTGCGTCAACCTGTAACCGTCGGCGATTACGGTGGGCGAATCAGGCAAGAGTTCAAGTTCGATGGCGATATGTCGGAGGGCGGCAGCGGGTCTCGATATGTCGATGGCGGCCAGCAAAGTCTCGGTCGGGTCGAGCGGCTGTTTTACCAGGCTCACTGAGCCTGACCGCAGATAGCCGACGTCCAGCAGGTCGGAGGCCTGTCGTTCGAGCCGCGCGATGCTGCGGTCGATGTTGCCGAGCAGTCGCTTCGATTCTTCTGGTTTGCCCCGTACCGTTTCAGGATCCCTGATCAGGTCGTACGAGAGCCTCAACGAGGCGATCGGGGTTCGCAGCTCGGTGGCAAGCGTGATGATAAACCCGGAATTAACTGCCGATTGGGCCAGCCTGAGTTCGTCGTCAGACGTTTGCGCGGTGGTTGCGACTTCGGGTTTTTCTGGCTCAGGTTCAGGCTCGGACTCGGGCTCAGGCTCGGGCTCGGATTCAGGTTCGGGTTTCGGCTCAGCCTGGGTCTCGGGTTCAGGTTCGAGTTCGGGCTCCGGCTCGAGTTCGGTCGCTGGTTCGGGCTCCGGCTCGGTCTCGGGTTCAGGTTCAGGTTCGGGCTCAGACTCGGTCTCGGTCTCAACATCGGACGGAGCTTCCTCTTCCAAGCTCTCGTCGGTGGGCTGTTCGGTCCGGTCTATTTCAGCTTCCCGCAGCTCCTCTTCGATCGTCCGTAACCTCTGTGCGCGTTCATCCTCCCCCCCGGCACTACGCGAACTATCCCCGGCCGCGTTCTCCTGAGCCGCCGATTGATCTTCCGCCTGATCGATTTCGGGACTTATCAGTCGTTTTATGAACCGGCCTACACTCATCAACCCAACCTGAACATTAGAATCTGGCGCTCCAGTACCTCGGGAGACATTCTCACTCTAAACAGCCAACCATGGGCCGTGCAATTTTGCAGTATGCACTAATTGCGGATTTTCTAGCCGGTAGATTCCGAAACGGGCTCGAAGACCCTGAACGACCAGGCGTCGTGGACCGCTGAGTCGAGGGCCGCGCGCCCCGGCCGGTTCACTGACAGCCGGTTCGGCAGCACCCGGTCCGACAGGTCGTCGGGCAACCTCACTCGCTTTAAAAACTGCCCGAGCACCAGACGATCGCCACCCATCACGATATGGTCGATACGGCCCGGGTATTCGCGGAACCGGGAACTCGCGACCTCACCGGCCTGATCGAACAACTCGCGAATCCATTTCTCACGATTACGCCTGAACCTGTTCGACGACTGGCCACCCTTCCGGTGCTGGCCTTTTACGTATCGGCTTCCGGTCTTCGTTGTAATCAGCTTGCCGTCTTCGGCAATCCCGACCGCGAAATGACCCAGGCGCAGCAGGATAATTCCCAGGGTCCTCGGGTTGGATGCGAAACCTCTGAGGTCATCAAACGTGTTGGTCTCGCTGTTTGTGCCGATAGGAAAAGGCGGCAGAAGTGCCATACGGGGCTGCGGTGTGGCCGGCTTGATTTCGGCGCTGATTAGCACGATTCCGTTTTCTGATTCGACCGCCGATTTTGGCAGCCACTCCCATTCTTCGGATAGCGCGTAGCCCGCCGGGTGCATTTCTACGACAAACTCCGCACCTGCCTCGATCTCGAAGTCGATCAGACGTTCCAGCAACTGGGAACGATGAGTCAGCCGGGGGCCGCTGGATACGGAGTCGATAGGCACGCCCGAGCACTCCTTTCGCAGTTCTTTCACCGGGTATCAGACCCGAACCGGGTGACAATCGCGCGAACTGAATACATCACACCATATCGAGTTTCGGATACGAAACCCACTTACCGACTGAAAAATAAACCACGCCTCGCGTGTTATTCGGTCCAGGCGCGGCCTCGCATTGCGATCGCGACAGGGTCTACGCGCCCGCCGAGTCCGTAGCCCTCCGGCAACAGCAAGAAGCCGTTCTCGACCCGCTCCAACGGCTCCATCACCTCGTGCCGCCAATCGACTTCATATACCGCGTGTTCGAGGGGAATTTTGTTTCCAAAAGCAGCGGTCGCGTGCGCTGAAGCGAGCAGCGAAAGCGGGCCTGACGGGCAGTGCATCGAAACCGAACGTTCCCAGCGCGCTTCGAGATCGCGGCCGATCAGGTAGGCCTCCACCGGGCCACCGCAGAACTTCACATCTGGCATCACGATATCCAGCGCATCTTCTTCCATCAGCTTCGTGAAAATCGCCACGCCGTACCCGTGCTCGGCGCCCGCTATCGGCAACTCGGCCTTATCGCGAATCTTGCGGATATCGGCGGTATCGGTGATCGGGTTGACCGGTTCTTCGTACCAGCCGGCACCGGCCTCACGAAGCTCGGGCTCAAGCGCGATGGCCGAATCGAGATCGAACCGTGAATGACAGTCGACCAGCAGCGTGCGGTCGGGGCCGATAATTGCCTTGGCGGCGCGAATACGGTCGAGCCCGTTTTCCGCATCGCGCGGCAACCCGGAAGATTTGAACGGCGCCCGCGCCTCGTCGAACGGTGCGCACTTTGCGGTTGTGAAGCCGGCCTCCATCGCCCGCTGGGCCATCTCCGCGAATGCGTCTGGAGATCGATCGACTGGACCGCTGTCGTCGGGCAGCATCGACCGGTTGATATTCGAGTAGAGCTGAACGCTGCGCTCGGGAGTTCCCTCGTGATCGTGCAACGCCCGCAGGTAGTCGGCAAGTGGCAGCTGGGCCCGCTGTGCCAGCGCATCGGCCACCGCGCAGCGCAGCCCGCTTACTGCGGTCGCCAGGTTCTGGTCTTCTTCGAGTTGTTCGCTGCTCAGATTGTTCAACCTGAGAACGTCGGAGTCGTCGGTCAGGCGTTGACCTCGCAATCGGTTGGCGAGTCTTGCAACGACTGGCGAAACCTCGCGGTCCAACTGCGTGGAAGTGATCTCGCCCTGCCCAAAAGTCCCCGAGCCATCACCAAGCGAAAGGTGCACCCAGTCGGTCCTGGCACGCACATGAATCGAACTGAAATTGAGTTCAGTCGGGCTGAACCACTCACCTGCTACTGGCAATTATTTGTTCTCCGGTCTACCTTTTGATTTTCGATCTGCACGATACCGGTACGACCCGCTTCGAATCCCATCCTGAGCCTGTCTGCCCTGAGCTTGTCGAACGGGTCGACAGGTCACCGGTGCCATCAACAGGCTCAACTATCGGATGTTTCTACAACAAGCGGAAGTGTTTCCTTTTTTGACCCTTCGACAGGCTCAGGATGAAGATCTGCCAGCAGGGTCGTGTCGATCAGGCCGATTATAAAAACTACCTGTTGGGGTTCACCCGGTACCGGGCGTACTTATCGTCGTTTATGAACTCGTCGATGACTATCTTCTCGCCATCGAGGTCGTTCGAGATGTTGGCTGCCAGCACTGAAGCCAGGGAGTTAATCGACGAGTTGAACGAGTTCAGGCGATTTTCAGGCTTGTCTTCGATGATGGAAGTCGCAAACGCCTCGGCGATTTCCTTTGTACTCTCTGGGCCCATCGCAGTGTTGTGCGGGCCCGCCGAAATCACGTGGCGAACTTCGTCGGCCGTCGGCTTTTCTTCCGGCGGCCATTCGCCGTCAAACCGATAGTCGACAAAGTCGTCTTCGAGCTTGATAGTGCCGTGGGTGTGGATGATGTATTCGAAACGGCCGTTGTAGTAAGAGCGAGCGGGCTTTGTGAACAGAATGTTGCCGACTCCGCCTTTTTTCATGCCGTAAGTCACGGTGTAGGCAATCGGGTTGTCGCCCTCGGTGTCGTGCAGTTCGGCAGGTCGCTCGGTATAGGTCGCGCGGACCCATTCAACCTCATCGTCCGACCAGTAGCGCATGATGTCGGTCTGGTGAATCCCGGCTTCGACAATGGAAGTCCCCGACCATGCCCGGTTGGCGGTCCAGACCCGGTTTGCGGGGCCGCCCTGCTCTTCTGTGTGGGTGTGCTTTACTCCGTGACCTTCGACACCGGTTTCGGCGATCATGGTCATCGCTGCCACCCACTTGTCCTGCAGATAGTTGTGGATATCTGTGTAGCCGCGGTCGTGGCGCATCTGGAAGCCGACGGTGCTCGCGATTCCGGCCTTCGTGATGGCTGCGTCCTGGCTGATGATGTCGTCCAGAAACAGCGACTGGGGCTTTTCGGCGAATATGGCGATCTCGCGCTCGGCTGCGCGTTCGATTTCGCCCCTGTGCTGGTTCGGCGGAATGACGAACCAGATGGCGTCGACAAGGCCCGATTCGATCAGCCCGTCGGCGCTGTCGAACATCGCGATGCCGCTTGACGAATAGGCGGGAACGGCGCCGTTGATCTTGCTGTCGGCCAGGTTCTCCGGGTACGGGTCTGCAAGGGCAGTGATCTGGACGATTTCGTCCTGCTGTAACTGGGTTAGCGCGCTGATGTGGTTGAGCCCACGCTGGCCGACGCCAATCAGTCCGATCCGCAGGGGTCCTGCCATGAGCGTTCGTTCCTTTTGGCCTTCTGGCCAGAAAACAGGGTGAAAAAGTGGGCGGCGACAGCCGCGGGGTCGTCGCCAGCCAGGAAAATGCACGGCGAGTTTAACACCGCGGCAGTCGATTCGGGCTGAGCTGCGGGTCGAAGAGAAGAAATGTAGTAGAGTGCCGCTGTATCGTCGAGATCGATGCGCTATCAGGCAGCATGCACGCATACGGATCGACGGGCTGGCCCTCCTCTATGGTCGGGTAGTGCGCCGTGATGTCGGATTCATGATCCAGGGGATGCCGACCCTTCGATACCCACAGATTTGCGAGGTCGGGACCGGCCCTGAATCAGGATGGCATTAATCGCCCCACCCCGAACGAGCCCTGAGAATAAATAATGAAAGTCACAGCAGTAACCGTTCTCCCCGTTAGCCGGTTCAACTATGTGAAGGTCGAAACCGACGAGGGTCTTACCGGCGTCGGTGAGCTTCACCCGGCATCTGGAACCGGCGGGACACCGTTTGTGCCGCGGGCTGCGGTCGAGTACTGCGCCGAGTACCTCGTGGGTAAAGACCCGCTTCACATTGAGCGGCACTGGCAGCACATGTTCCGTCGGCAATTGTTCAGGGGCGGCGCCGACATGATGGCGGCTATTGGCGCGATCGACATTGCGCTGTGGGACATCAAGGGCAAATCGATCGACAAGCCCGTCTACAAATTGCTCGGCGGCCCTGTACGCAACAAGGTCGTCTGTTACCCGCATGTGAAGGGATGGAAGATTCCCGACGTCGTCGAGAGTTCAAAACAGCTCGTCGGCGAAGGTTGGAGGTTCCTCCGCTGGCATCAGCTTGAGACGTCTGAACAGTCGGCTGGTGAGAGCACTGAATTCGACCCACTTGCGTC
>SMVB01338348.1_pt1 | contig 21499 bp, 18 predicted proteins | sample 2456461 | NCBI WGS metagenome assembly SMVB01 (sample SAMN11095934, study PRJNA526329) | marine sediment metagenome | biome: Marine sediment; feature: Surficial sediment; material: Deep marine sediment; isolation source: Hadal surficial sediment | place: Pacific Ocean | collected 2014-05 | depth...
CCTCGATCGACCATTCAATCGTTCGCCGTCATCCATCTGGGCAGACCATAGGTGCAATTTTTCGCGGCATCAACGCGTTTTTGCTATTGCAATTTTTTTTACATGTAACATATTACACGTATAGACAAGAATGGTTTTTTTTGATGTCAATGAAGTCGTCCTATTATCAGTCTCGGTACCGCGCCCGTTTGCGCGAAAAAGGCTATGTAAAACGGGAAATCTGGATCCCGCCCGAATATACCAAGATCTTGAAGGACTGTGAGACGGCGCTACGGGTCGGCGTTTTGCCGATTATATCGAAATCTGCACCACTAACTGCACCGGAGAGCGAGATGAGCAAAGACGGAAACTGGACCACGGACGAACTCTATCAGGCGCTCGCCCAATCGGAAGCCGCGCTTGAAGAGACCATCAAGGTGGAGCTGGTCGCCGCCGTCGACCCTGGCATCCTCATCACCATGGTGGAGTTCGGCGACCTGCCCCTTCTGATGAGCGTCAGCGGCGGCCAGATACTGGTGGAAACCCTGCTCTGGCCTGTCGATGAGGTCAAGGACACGGCAGCCTTCAACGACTTGATCTTGAAGACCCATAAACTGCTCCCCTTGTCGACCTTTGGCATTCGCCAGGGACCCGACGGCAAGGACTATTACGAAATGTTCGGCTCGTTGAGCGCCGGTTCGATATTGGAATCGATCCTGTTCGAGATCGAGACCCTGGCCGACAACGCCATGCAGGCCGCGGAAGCCTATCAAACGGACTTGAAGAATGTCGCGTGACGGCGTTTCCGGCAGGGCGCGAGTGACGAATATGACAAAGGAGACATCAGCATGAGTATCTGGGCAAAAGTCGCGACGGCCGTCCGTGGTGGCGTGAGCGAAGCGGGCGAAGCGATCGCCGACAATCAAGCCTTGCGCATCCTGGACCAGGAAATCCGCGACGCCGACAGCGAGCTGGGTAAATCAAAGGACGCCCTGACAGGCATCATCGCCAAGCGGAAACTGGCTGACAAAAAAGTCGCCAGCCTGAAATCCTCGCTCACGGAATTTGAGGGCTATGCCATGCAGGCGCTGGATAAGGGTGACGACGGGCTGGCCATTGAAATCGCAGAGAAAATCGCCGGCCTTGAAACGGAATTGCTGGGCGAGGAAGGCCTGGCGAAGACATTCGCCGAGAGCGAGGGACAGCTCCGCAAGACCGTCGGCCAGACCGAGTCGAACCTGAAACGCTTGAAGCAGCAGGTCGACACCGTCAAGGCGACTGAGATCGTGCAACGGTCCCAGGCGGCGGTGACGGCGCGGCATTCGGGCGCGGGCTCTTCCATGCGCAGCGCCCTGGACAGCCTGGACCGGTTGAAAGCCAAACAAGCAGAGCGGGCGGCGAAATTCGAGGCGGCCAGTGAATTGGCAGAATCCACTGAAGAGGTCAGCCTGGACGCCAAGTTGAAAGCCGCGGGCATCGTCGGCGGCGGCGCCAGCGGTGGCGATGTGCTGGCCCGCCTGAAGGCCAAGCGGGGCTCCTAGAGGGTTGGGCCGAGGGGCAAATTCAATTCCAAAATGGCTCTGAATGCAGCGAATTCCCGTCACCCAAAGGCCGGGCCTGGAGCAAACCGCCCTGGCCCATGGCTACGAGTTCTACGCTGATGGCGGAGTGCCCTATTGGGAGGAGCGCGCCTACTACCGCTTTACCTTGAAACAAATCGAGGCGGATCTCGAAGGGCCAGCCAAAGAGATCGACGCCATGTGCTTCCAGTTGCTGGATCAATCGCTCAGGGACGAAACGGTTTATCGGCGGTTGCGCATTCCCGAGGCTTATTGGGATTATGTCGCGGCCAGTTGGCGGAACAGGGACCGGGATCTCTATGGCCGGCTGGATTTTTCCTATGACGGAATCAGTCCGGCCAAGCTGCTGGAATACAACGCGGACACCCCGACCACCCTGTACGAGGCGGCGGTCTTTCAGTGGCTCTGGCTGGAAGAGGCCAAGGCGGGCGGCCTCATCCCCCGGGGCAGCGATCAGGCGGCCGAGATCCATGAGCATCTGGTCGCGGCGTTCCAGGGCATGGGGATCGACGGGCTGTTGCATCTGGCCTGTCTGCGCGACATCGAGGACGACAGGGAAACCATCAGATATCTGGAGGAGTGCGCCCTCGAAGCCGGCTTGGAGACGCAAACGCTGGCCATGCGGGACATTGGCATCGACGGGGAGGGCCGCTTTACCGACCTGGAAGACCGGGTCGTCGCCACCTTGTTCAAACTCTATCCCTGGGAATGGATCATGGCGGAGAAATTCGGCCGTTATCTGGTCACCTCCCGTGTGCGTTTTCTGGAGCCGCCGTGGAAAGCGGTGCTCTCCAACAAGGGACTGCTGGCGCTGCTGTGGGAAGAATTCGAAGGCCACCCCAATCTGTTGCCAACATTTTTCGCCGGCGATGCCAGGGCGGCCGCGCTATCGGACAGCTACGTTCGAAAACCCCTGCTCTCGCGCCAGGGCGCCAATATCGAGATCGTGCGGAACGGCAAAACCTTGTCCGGCCATGACGAGGCCTATGGCGCGGAAGGTCACGTGGTGCAAGCCTTTCATCCCCTTCCCGAGTTTGACGGCAAATTCCCCGTGCTCGGGTGCTGGATGGTGGCCGGGCGGCCCGCCGGTATCTCCATTCGGGAAAGCCGGACCTTGATCACGGACGGCGAGGCAAACTCCATCCCGCATGTTATTCTGGACTAGCAGCCTGCGGCCGCTGGGCGGGGAGAACATTTCCTTGACGAATGATCTTGAAACGCCAGCCTTCGTGACCGATGAGGGGGTGCTGCAAAGAGATCTGGCGTTGCTGCGCCGGGTCGCGGATCGGGCCGGCTGCAAACTGCTCTACTCCCCCAAGGCCAGCGTGCTTTCCTCCGTCCTGCAAATTGTCGCCTCTCGGGTTGACGGGTTCGCCTGCAGCTCTCCCTATGAGTTGCGCCTGTTGGCCCCCCTCTGCCATGGCACCCGGTCGTTGCATTTGGTAAGCCCATTGATCAGGGCGGAAACAGTGGCGGAGTTCGGCGGCCGGCTCGATTACCTCACCGTCAACTCGCTGTCGCAATGGGACGGTCTCCGGGCCGGCGTTTCACCTCGGACCCGTGTCGGCCTGCGTCTGAACCCACAATTGTCTTTCGTGCGTGATGCCCGGTACGACCCGTGCCGGCAACAATCGAAGCTGGGGGTTCCCCTGCGCGAATTGGCAGAACGCGCGGCAATGGATGCCGCCGTGCTCCATGGCATCACCGGCCTGCATTTTCATACCAATTGTGAAGCGGTGGACTTCGCCGAACTGCTCGTCACCGCACGGCATATTCAGACCGCTATCCCGGGAATTTTGCGTCAGCTCGACTGGATCAATATCGGCGGCGGCTACCTGTTCGATCAGGGCAGCGATTACACGGATTTCCACCAGGCCGTGGCCATCTTCCGCGAAGGCTTCGGCCTGGAGGTCTTCATGGAGCCGGGCGCGGCGGCGGTACAGCGCTGTGGCACGATCGAGGCAACGGTGCATGATATTTTCCCCAGCGACGATACCTTGATTGCGATCCTCGATACCACCGTCAACCACATGCCGGAGGTCTTTGAATTCCAGTTCGAACCCGACGTCCTGGGGCACATCGATGGCGGCCTGCATTCCTACGTCCTCGCCGGCTGCACCTGCATGGCCGGCGATGTGTTCGGGCATTATTCGTTCGATCAGCCCTTGGCCGTCGGCTCGAGGCTTTTGTTCCTCAACATGGGGGCCTATACAATGGCCAAGGCGAACCGGTTCAATGGCGTTGCCTTGCCGACCATCTACCGCCGCTGCCCCGATGGGTCCCTGGAAAAGGCCGGGGCCGACCGGTTCGAGGCCTTCGCGCGGCAAACGGGAGAGACAGACGTTGCAGTTGCTTGAGACATCCACCACGGTTCCCGCCGCGCCCGGTCATCGCGGACTTATCCGGCATCTCGAAAAGGCCCTGCGCCGCAAGCCGGCCGCCGGCACGGCCGCCTCTCGTCGCGGGGCCGGGGACATCCCGGTTCGGCTGGCGGTCACCTCCCTCGATGATGGCTCATACGCCTGTGAGGTCGGCTATTTGATCGGCAGCGATCCTGCCTTCGCCGAGGGTCAACCATCCATCTTCGCATACCGGCAAAGAAGCGGCGTCAACGTGCGCGCCTTCAACGCCGTCTATATGGTGCCGACCGGCATCGGCGCCGAGGTCGGAGGGCATGCGGGCGATGCCAGCCCCGCGGCCCAGCTTCTGGCATCGTGCTGCGATCAACTGATCACCCATCCAAATGTGGTGAATGCCTCCGACATGAACGAGATGCCGGCCAACGCGCATTATGTAGAGGGCAGCGTGCTGTGCCGCCTGCTCATGGGCACCATCGGGCTGGAAGCGGTGCGGGCCAACCGGGTGCTGGTGGTGTTTGACGAACAGGGCGATCAGATGATCGAAAACCTGGTCTTGAACACGATCGAATCCGCGCGCAGCACCTATGGCCTCCATTGCGCCGGCATCTACAAGCTCGAGCCGCCGTTGGAACTGACCGCCTTGTCCTCGCCCTCGGGGCGGGCGGTGGGTTCGGGGCGCAACATCGACAAGCTTTTCGATTTGCTGAGAGCGACGGCGGGCGATTACGACGCGGTGGCCATCTCCTCGCTCATCCGTGTACCCGACGGCTTTCACGAAAAGTATTTCAACAGCGCGGGCAGCATGATCAATCCCTGGGGCGGCATCGAAGCCATGCTGACCCACGCCGTGTCCCATTGCTTCAATGTGCCCTCGGCGCACGCGCCCATGATGGAATCCCGCGAAATTCTGAACGAGGATCCTGGCCCGGTCGACCCCCGCATGGCGGCGGAGGCCATTTCATCGTCGTTTTTCCAATGTGTCCTGAAGGGTCTGAGACGATCGCCGAGGATCGTGGCCGATCCCGGGCAGATGACCGCCAACGGTGTCATCACCGCCCGCGACCTGTCCTGCCTGATCATTCCCGAGGGCTGTATCGGGCTGCCCACCCTGGCCGCCCTTGAGCAGGGCATCCCGGTCATAGCCGTGCGCGAGGGCAGCGGCCTCATCGCGGGCGAATTGAGCCGTCTGCCGTGGCGGGAACATCAGCTTTTCGTGGCCGAAAACTACTGGGAGGCCGCCGGGATCTTGAGCGCCCTACGCGCCGGCATCGCGCCAGGCGCGGTCAGACGGCCGTTCGCGCGGCTGGCGGTGAGTACCTGGCGGCATGCCGAGGCGCCGGTTGCGGCCGTCGCGCGGGTCGAAACTCGCGCAACCCAGAAGGCTTTTTCCAGGTCGTCGAAGTCCGGGGCCGGGCCTTCGAACTTGTTGCGCCCAAACTCAAGCACGTAGACGTAGGTGAGCGCGTCGGGCCGGCTGGCGAAGAGCAGGCGCAGGGGCCATGGGAAGCTGAGCACCCATTGGCGTACGGGAACGTTGGGAATGACGTGATCGACCAGGTGTGCGGAAGTCTCGAGCATGCGTCGTGCCCCGCAAGAAGGGCAGAAGCCTCGGCATTTGCAGGAGAACGCCACCAAATGTTCGTGTCGGCGCCCGCTGCACTTGACGCGTAAAAAGCCGTATTCCAACCGGCCACAGGCGAAGTAATCCTTGAACTCCTGGGTGACGAATGGAGGCAGCTGGATCGCGTGTTCGCTCATGTGGTTCAGGAACCGGGGTAGATGCTGCTCGATGATGGGATAGAGTGCCGTTTCCTCGGGACTATGGCGACAGTAACGAACGAGATTGGCGGTGTTGTCCAGACCGGGCAGAGAGGCGATTGAAGGCACGCGGATCGCAGTTGCTGAGCCAAGGCCGAGAATGTCGAGGTAGATGTGACAATCCCAGTGGACGGATCTTCAATCGGCGTGGGTGATGGGCCCGGACACGCGGGTTGGTCGTAGCGCCGACCCCCAACATTTTCAGTCCGTGAGCCCGACCGCAGACTAGAACAGCGAATCAAAATCCCGGGATTCGTTGCTCGTGCGGGTCTCACGTATGCACCGAGCGAGAACGGGCAAGCCCTCGGCGATCTGTTCCAGGGTCAGGTGGCCGAACGCGAGCCGCAGGTAGGGTACGTTCTTCGTCTGCACATGAAAGCTTACGCCGGGCAGGTAGTGGAATCCGCGGCTCTGGGCGAGCTGATAGAGCTTCTTGCGGTCCACATCTTCGGGAATTCGTACCCACACGAACAATCCACCCACGGGCTTTGACCATACGCAGATGTCGTCGAGCTCTTCGGCGAGCTTGTCCAGCAGCAGATCGCGCTTCACCTTTAATGCGTCGTTGGCATATTTGGCGTGATCCCAGATTCCGTTGCTGTAAAACTCTGCGGCGACCGCTGCCGCCAGGGTGTTGCTGCCCGCATCGTGGCGTCTTGCCAGAATTCGTTCGAGCATCGGTGGGCGTGCGAGCAGGTACCCCAGCCGTAGCCCCGGGGCGAGTATCTTCGACAGCGAACACAGGTAGATATGATTGGGGTCGTCATCGAGCGAATATAGCGCCGGCTCGACGGGCCCTTCATAATGGACGTCGCCGTAGCAATTGTCTTCGATCACTGGGATGTCGTAGTTGCGTGCGAGTTCGATGAGCCGCAACCGGTTGTCCTTGGGCATCACAAAGCCGGTGGGGTTCTGATAGGTAGTGATGGTATAGATAAATTTCGGCCTGCGTCCGGCCGTGTGCAGTTCTGCAAGGCGTTCCTCGAGCACATCCAGGCGCATGCCTTCTTCAGATAGTGGTATGCCGTGCATGTCGAATTTCAAGCTTCGATAGGCCGATAGCGTTCCCGGGTAGCTGAATTCCTCCAGTATGATGGGGTCACCGTGGGCCTCCTGCAGCGCCTCGGCGGTGAGCGTAACCGCCTGCATGGAACCGTTGGTGATCACGATGTGTTCGGGATCGACACTCACGCCTTCGCGTTCGGATTCCCGCCGTGCCATGGCCGCTCGAAAGCCTGTATGGCCAAGGTTGCCAGGGTAGTTGGTGAGCGCAACGGCCTCTTTCTCGATGGCGGCAACGGCCGCTTTCTGCAGAGCCTCTTTGGGAAACGTTCCCGGATCGGAACGTCCGCTGCCGAAGTCGTAGATGATCTCAGACAAGCACATCTCCAAGACGAGTAGGAATTAGGTATCGCGGTATCGTATCACTGCGCGGGTTGCTCCCGTGTACGGACAATTACTGCTCGGGCGGCGCCCATCGGGATGAGGGGTAGCACTCCGGGCTCACTGTGTAGATCGTTCATGGGTTAGTCTGCCACGCGAATTTGCTGGCGAATGTATTCGAATAGGCCTCTGACCTCGCGTTCGGTCAGGTCGTCGAACATGGGCATGCTTCGTTGCAGCAAGGAGCCTTCGACTACGACTGCGCGAAATGCGCGGTAGTCCGTCATGAGCGGCGACTCGCGCAGGTCGGGTCCGGCGGCTCCGTTGGATGTCACGTTGCCGCCATGGCACACGGCACACGATGATTGATGGTAGATCCCGAAACCCAGTCGAACCAGCGCATCATCCAGAGGCACTTCGCCCGTGTCTGGCGGGTTAAACGAGAAACGGTTGTCGATTACCTCGGGCAATGAGGCGCTGCCTTCCAGGCTGAAGCTCAACAAGCGAATGCCCGGGCCTTTGTACTTCCAGCCGTGCTTCTGAAACGCAGGCAGGCCAAAAGACGCCTGGCCACCCCAGCCCACGGGCAGCACTACGTGTTGTTTACCATCGCGCATATAGGTCATCGGTGCGCCGGTGATACCCCGCCCGGCATTGAACTCCCACAAGGCGTCGCCCCGGCTCGCGTCGTAGGCGTAGAACGTGCCATGCCCGGTGCCATGAAAAACCAGGCCTCCTGCCGTGGTCAGGGTTCCGCCGTGCCATGGCGTGGCGTATTGAATGCGCCAGCGCGCCTCCTGCCGGACCGGGTCCCAGGCGACCAATCCACCGGTCCCATCGTCAGGCTCGGTCAACGGGTATTCGGTCGCCATGCCAATGACGAAGAAGTTGTCACGAAATTCGAATTCGGTATTTTTCGAGTACACGGCGCCCATACGAATGGTGGGTATGTAGACAAGCCCGGCAAGTGGGTTGTAAGACATGGCTTGCCAGTTGTGGGCGCCGAATGGGCTTGGGTAGATGAGTTGCTGTTCTCCAGGTTTCATGCGGATGCCGGGTACTTCCAGCGGTCGACCCGTCTTGAGATCGATGCCTTCGGCCCAGGTGACTTTCTCATATGGCGCAGCGCTCAAGAGCTCGCCCGTGGCACGATCCAGTACGTAAAAGAACCCGTTGGTGGGCGCTTGCATGAGCACGCGGCGTATCTCCCCCTTATGCTCTATCTCGGCCAGGATCATGTCGGCGGTGGCTTTGTAGTCCCACTGCTCGCCGGGGTTGAGCTGGTAGTGCCAGACGTACTCACCGCTGTTGGCATTGAGCGCCACAATGGAGCACAGAAACAGGTTGTCGCCCTTGCCCTGACTGCGAAGATCGTGATCCCAGGGATCGCCGTTGCCCACACCCACGTACAGGATTTCGAGCTCAGGATCATAGGTAAGCGCGTTCCACACCGTGCCGCCACCAAACACCTTCCACCACTCGCCGTGCCAGGTTTTTGCCGCCATCTCCATGGCCGGATTCTCGAAACCATCGGCGGGATTAGCGGGAACGGTATAGAATCGCCAGAGCCGCTCACCGTTTTGGGCATCGTAGGCTTCTACATAACCGCGAGTGCCGAACTCGGCGCCGCTGTTGCCGATGAACACCTTGCCGTCGAATGCTCTGGGTGCCCCATTGATGGCCTTGCGCTCCCCCACGGGAAACGCGCGGCTGGCCCACAGGACCTGGCCGTCCTTCGCGTTCAGAGCCACCAGTCGCCCATCTCCGGTACCCACAAAGATGCGGCCCTGCCAATGCGTGATGCCCCGGTTGGTGTTGAAGCCGATGGCGATTCCGCGCGGTGCGTGCTTCCACGACTGAGGGTCGTAGGACCAAAGCAGCTTTCCGCTCGTGGCATCCACGGCGTGGACGATGGCCCGATCGGCAGAGAAGTAGATCACCCCGTCCACCGCTAGAGGCGTGCTGTTGACAGAAACCGCGTTGGGCACGTCCAAAGCCCAATCCAGACCCAGGCTGGCGATGTTCTCGCGGTTGATCTGGGTCAGTGGGCTGAAGCGTTGCTCGGTGTGGTCCAGCCCGTAACTGCTCCAATTGGTGTCTGCCGCCTGGGCATGGGCCCCGGCAGTAAGAACCAGAGCCGCTCCCAGCAAGTTGGTATGCTTCATTGCACTGTGTCGACGTATTCACCTTCGATGGTGACTGCGAAGCTGGCGCCGATATCGTTGCGTTCGGCCAAATTTTTTTCGAACTCTTCCCGCACGCGAGCGAATCGATCGTCACAAAAACCTTCAAGCTCCATACTTTCTTCCATTCAGCCTATAAAAAATATGGATCGAGGAGTCTAACGTAGTCCCCGGTCATTGACTCCCCGTGCCCATGGTGACGGCGATTGTGAGATAAGGGAGTCCCCGCATTGCTCAATCCCCGGGAGTACTCGCTTTATGAACCTGCGAACTGTCGCTATGGTTGAGGGTAGAAACTGATGAAAAGGACGGGTCACCATGCGATTTGGCGTTTTTTACGAGCTGCAGCTTCCCAAGCCCTGGACGGAAGGCGCAGAACACCGGCTGATCCAGGAAGCCATCGAACAGGTTCAGCTGGCCGATCGGCTGGGCATCGATCACGCCTGGGCGGTGGAGCACCACTTTCTCGATGAGTATTCGCACTGCTCGGCATCGGATGTGTTCCTTACGGCGCTTGCCGCCAAGACCGAAAGGATTCGCATCGGCTTCGGCATTCGCCAGGTAATTCCTCAGTACAACCATCCCACGCGCACCGCCGAATCGATTGCGATGCTCGATCTCATTTCCAACGGTCGGGTGGAATTTGGTATCGGTGAGGGCGCGACGCGTCTCGAGTTGCATGGATACGGCATACCCGCGAAGGAAAAACGCGCCCTTTCTTTGGAATCAGCCGAGCAGATCGCCAACATGATGGTGATGGATCCTTACCCGGGCTTCGAGGGTGCGAGCTTTTCCATGCCGTGCCGCAATGTGCTGCCGAAACCGTATCAGAAGCCCCACCCGCCCATGTGGTTGGCCTGCACCAACCGCAAAACCATAGAGGTTGCGGCACGCAATGGCCTCGGTGCGCTGGCGTTTACGTTTGTCGATCCCGAAGAGGCGAAGTCCTGGGCGGATACTTATTACTCGATCATCAGATCCGAGGAGTGTGTGCCGCTGGGCCATTCGGTGAATGCCAACCTGGCCGTGGTGGCTGGCTTTTCTCTGCACGAAGATGCCGAGGAGGGGCGCCGACGCGGGGTCGATGGCTTCGCGTTTTTCCGCTATGCGATCAATGCCCTGGTCGCCAACGACATAAAACCGGGTCGAAGCACGCTGTGGGAAGAGTACGAGGCGCTACGCGACCGCGATCTACCGACGATCGGCGCACCCGGGATCGGTACGCCGGCTGAGTTCTCTCAGTTCATCCGCGAGTTTCAGGATGTCGGAGTGGATCAGATCATATTTCTCCAGCAGGGTGGCAAGAACCGCCATGATCACATCTGCGAAAGCCTGGAGCTCTTTGCCCGTGAGGTGATGCCAGAGTTCGTGGCCGGGCGCGAAGAGCGTGAGGCTGAGAAAGCTGCAGAGTTGGCGCCGTTCATTGAAGCGTCGCTCGCGCGCAAAACGTGGATGCCGGCACTCAGCGATGACCAGATACCGGTGGTGCGCGCCTCGCGGGAGCGAGAGGCCATTTATCGCAAGGATTGAAGGATCAGGCGGTGTAGCAGCCGGATAAGATTGCGACGCTTTGCAGCCCACTTGGGAGGCCCGTCCACGTGCCCTACGTCCCGGACTACCGTAAGAACAATTCCGCCGGTGCGTTTCTGTACACCCAGATCTCAGCATTTAACGCCTCGTTCGAGGATCTCGGGTCGTTCCCGAAACTGTTTGCCGAAGAAGTGCTGGTGTCTTTAGACAAGGCGCGAGGGCTCGATCTGCCGGTGCTCATTTTCGCCGGCAGCAACGACCTTATCTGGCCACCGGACGTTCTGCATGAGCCTGCCGGACACATCGCCGGCGCGCGGGTGGTGGACGACTCTGGCCACTCGCCCTACTTTGAGAATCCCCAGGCGTTCAACGCAGCCTTGCACGAATTTCTATCGAGCTTGGTTTTTTGAACTTGGAAAGAGGCGATGCAATTCACACAATATGCCGGAACTCTCAGTTGCTTGTTGACAGGCGTTGGCGCCGGGTGCAGCATGCGCGCCCTGTTTTACTTGAGCCGAAGACCGTAGTCGATACGACGATGACGAGCCCCAATTGGAAAAACCCGATTGTCACAGCGCAATTCATGTGTGCAGACCACGTGGTGCGCATTGCGCCAGGAGGCTACGGCTCGAGCGGATGAGACTCTAAGAAAACGAAACGTCGATTTCTAAAACCCCGAAGAGCCGCAAGCCTTCGGGGTTTTTCGTTTCAGGCAGTTCGTTTTCTTGGATGGATGGGAGAGAAACCATGACAACAAGGATTGATCAAGTCGTGCGCATTGCGCGCGTCGATAGACAGCGATTGCAGCGCAACGTCGTTAGAACCCTGATGCTCGGGTTCTTTCAGGTATTTCTGGTGATCATGCCAATCGCTGTGCCGTTCTTCCAGAGCAAGGGCTTGAGCATGCAGGAGGTGTTCTCCCTACAGGCGCTGTTCGCGCTGGTGGTGCTGATCACCGAGGTTCCTTCAGGATATGTGGCGGACCTGGTCGGCCGCAAGCAGACCCTGGTGATGGGTGCCGTGTTCTGCGGGATCGGCCACACTCTGCTGCTTGGCGCCGAAGGATTCTGGACGCTGGCCATGTTCGAAACCGCGCTCGGTATCGGATACAGCCTGGTGTCTGGTGCGGATATTGCTTTGCTCTACGATACCGAGCTCGCGCTCGAGCGCAGCGAGTACGAGCAGCGCCAGGTGGTGGGCAGGCTCTATTTCGCACGCACGCTGTCCGAAGCGGCCGCGGGATTGACTTGCAGCGTGCTGCTGTTGTGGTCCATGGACCTTGCGGTTTACGTGCAGGCCGCGGTGGGTTGGCTGCCGCTGCTTGTTGCGTTTACGTTGGTTGAGCCGCCAGGTCGACGCATGCAAAGCACGGGGCACGTTGGCAACATGATGCACATCTGTCGCTATCTGATGACGCACAGCACGGTGCTGAGGCTTGCCTTTCTAGCGTTGTGCATCTGGAGCCTCACCACGTTCTATGCGGTGTGGCTGCTGCAGAAGTTGTGGGACGAGCAAGGCCTGGACCTGAGTCATTTCGGTTACCTGTGGGCGATCTTGAGCCTCGCCGCAGCCCTTGCCGGTCGCTGGGCGCACAAGGTCGAGGAGAAGATGGGCACCACCGCTGTGCTCGTGTTCATAGGCTTGGCACCGGCGCTGGGTTATCTTGGCCTCGGTCTGTTCGGCGTGGTTGGCGGTTACGTGGCCAGCCTCACCTTGTGGGTGAGCCGCGGCATCGGATTGGTGATCCTGCGCGATGCATTGAACCGGCGCATACCGAGTGAGTTCCGCGCCACTGCAAACTCGTTGGCAAGCTTCGGCTTTCGTGGCGCATTTGCGATCACGGGCCCTTTCGTAGGCTATGCCTTCGATTTGTGGGGGATGAGCTTCACGCTGGGTCTGCTGGCGGTCGCGACGCTGGTGATCTTCGCAGGTCTCATCGTGCCGCTGGTGTTCGCCGCGCGGGCGCAGGAAGTAGAAGCCGTGAGCGGCTCGGGAGCGATTGTTACGGAGTTAGCCGATACTCCGTGAATAGTTCGGGCTTGAAGGTCAGCCCGTGTCCAGGAGCCGTCGGGGGTCGGATGATCCCCGCTACGGGGAGCACCGGTTGCGTGAACAGATCGTCGTGCCAGCCCATGTACTCCAGCCAGCTTGCGTTGGGTATGGACGCCAGCAGGTAGCTCATGAGCTCGGGAAACAGATGCGGCGCAATCTTGATGCCGTGGATTTCCGCGATGGCTGCGATCCTGCGCAATTCCGTAAGCCCGCCGCGCATCACGTCGGGTTGCAGAATGGGCAGGCAGGGATCGTGCGATCAGGAATTCCTGGAGCGCAGGCACCTTCACGGCGAAGCGAGGTGGTTCGGGCCACGGCACCGCCAGCAAGTGCGTGCGAATCCCTGCTATGGGGTCCTGAGCATCGACCATCATTCGAGCATCTCCAGGCGTTGCGGGGGCTTGGCAGCGATCCTCGTCGTGCCGCAGTCGGCCCGTCCCGCGCTTTCAGCTCCAGCAGGGTTTTCCGTCGAGGTCGAATACTAGGGTGGGGGCATGCTGGCCGATCGCCGTGCAAACCGCGCATACAAATCAATGTTCAAGAGGAGACCTCGAGCGCATCGATGATCCCGGGTCGTAGCAGCGGCCCGGTGCGCTTGCGCTCGTATTTCTTCGCGGGCGTATTGATGATCTCGGTAATTTCTGCGGCGGCGAGTCCGGCGGCGATGCGCGAGGCGCTCGCGTTGCCATACACCGTGTTGCGTTGGCGTGGTACGCGGCCCGCGGCATCGATCATGGCCGCCATACTTTGCGGTGAGGTTTCCTGGCCGTGGGTCGTGCCGGCGGCGCGGCTGATGCTCTCGTTCATGAGTGTTCCGCCCAGATCGTTGCAGCCGGCGTTTAGACAAGCCTGCACCCCGGCGTGCCCCATCTTCACCCAACTCACCTGGATGTTCGAAATCAGCGGATGCAAGGTGAGCCGCGCGACCGCGTGCATCAGTACGGCTTCGCGGAAGGTGGGCCCCTTACGCGCCTTGCCCTTGAGATACATGGGCGCTTCCATGTGCACGAACGGCAACGGTACGAACTCGGTGAAGCCGCCGGTCTCGGCCTGCAGATCGCGGATCCGCAGCAGGTGCCGGGCCCAGTTCACAGGCCGCTCGACATGGCCGTACATGATGGTGGCTGTGGTCCTAAAGCCCACCTTGTGGGCTGTGGCCATCACCTGCAGCCATTGTTCGGTATTGATCTTGTCTGCACAGATGATCTGGCGGATTTCGTCGTCGAGAATTTCAGCCGCCGTTCCGGGCAGGGTGTCGAGCCCCGCATCCTTCAGCCGACGCAGATAGGTTTCGAGATCCAGTTCCAGCGTGGCCGCTCCCTGCCAGACCTCCAGGGGAGAAAATGCGTGGATGTGCATCCCCGGTACGGCTTCCTTGACCGCCTGCAGAATGCTGATGTAGGTGTCGCCCGTGTATTCTGGGTGAATGCCGCCCTGCATGCAGACTTCGGTGGCGCCGCGTGACCAGGCTTCTTCGGTACGGCGCTGAATCTCTTCGTGGGAGAGATCGTAGGGCCGTCCGCGCAGGTTTTCCGACAGTTTGCCTTTGGAGAATGCGCAGAACTGGCATTTGAAGTAGCAGATGTTCGTATAGTTGATGTTGCGGTTGACACAAAAGCTCACCGTGTCGCCGTTCATCTGCTCGCGGATCTCGTTGGCAGCTTGCACCACGGCGCTGAACTCGTCGCCGCGGGCCTGGAACAGGCGTACGACCTGCGATTCTTCCAGGCGCATTTTGTCGCGAACCTTGTCGACTATGTTCGCTATATCGGTGGAGATTCGGCTCGGGGCGCGAGTGATCGCGTCCAGGACCTTGTTTGGCGGCGGGTCCTGGGCGCCCGGGCACCAGTCGTCAACGCGCGGAAAGCCGGTGGCGTCGGATAGCTGCAGAAGATGCTCGTGGAGCTCAGGTGCGGCCCAGGTCTCCAGATCAGACAGATAGCTCGGATAGATGGTCAATCGCTCCTGCAGGTACTTGCCGGCGACGGCCGTTTCCCGGGTGAGATCGTCTAGATGCGGCCACGGCGCTTCGGGATTTACAAAGTCTGGCGTCACAGGAGACACCCCGCCCCAATCGTTGATGCCTGCGGCGATTAACTGGGACAGCACACCCGGGCTCAGATTCGGTGGCGCCTGAACGCTCATCGTCGCGCCGAAGATGATTCGCGTCACGGCTATGGTCCACAGCAGCTCGTTCAGATCCGGCTCGGGTGCTGCGGCCATCTTGGTTTCGGGCTTGGCGCGAAAGTTCTGGACGATGATCTCCTGAACATGGCCGTGACGGGCGTGAACGTCTCTGATTGCCAACAGCGCTTCGATGCGCTCGCGGCGCGTTTCGCCGATGCCGATGAGAATGCCGGTGGTGAACGGGAGTTTTGCCACGCCAGCGTGTGCCAGGGTTTGAAGGCGCACGGCGGGGGCCTTATCTGGCGAGCCGTAGTGAGGCATGCCCTTCTCACACAGTCGCTCGGACGCCGACTCCAGCATGATGCCCATGGATGGCGAGAGGGGCCGCAGCCGCTGCAATTCCTCAAGCGTCATTGTGCCGGGATTCAGATGCGGCAGCAGGCCGGTCTCTTTGTGCACGGCCTCGGCCACATGCGCCAGGTAGTCCAACGTGGATTCGAAGCCCATCTCGGCGAGTGCGGTTCGCGCGGCCTTGTAGCGCAGTTCAGGCTTCTCGCCGAGCGTGAACAGCACTTCTTTGCAACCCAAAGCGGCGCCATGGTGGGCGATCTCCAGGACTTCGTCCAATGTCATGAAGGGCGCTTTGAGCTTGCGCGGTACCTGGGCGAAGGTGCAGTAGTGACATACGTCGCGGCACAGGTGGGTGAGCGGAATGAATACCTTTTTCGAGTAGGTGACGACGTTGTGGAACCCGCGATCGCGCAACCCCGCGGCGATCTCGGCCAAAGCGGCGGTATCCAGCTCATTGGCCAAGGCTAGAGCCCGCTCATGTGTGGGCACCACGCCACGATCGCTCAGCTGTTTTAGTTCGTCGAGGATGGGAGTCAACGCCATTTTTTTACCTTAAGTTCAGAGAGCCATTATCGGCGTCGATCAGCCGCCTTGCTATACCGGATTTGTTTAAATATGTGCCCGTCTGGCTCGCCGGGTCGCGCTCGAGCAGGGTCTGCAGGTCGTCCGGGGTATCGATGTCCAGCGCAAATCCTGCAGAGGGTACGATGGTGGGGGTTATTCCGCCAGCGAACGCGGCGTCCACGTGGGGTTTGAAACTGCGCCCGTCGAACACATATTCAATGCAGTTCGGCGGCGAGCAGATCAAACAGTTGGTGCCAAGATTCTCATTATCCGGCACCACCGTGACGTTCTGGTGCTGACCGAGAAGCACATCGATTTCCTCGGGTGTGATCAGCGGTACGTCCGCCGGAACGATCATGGCGCCTGCCGCCTGCAGCTGAACGATGAGGTAGTCGCTCGCTTGAATGAGGGCCTGGGAGAGATTTGCGGTTGGGCTTTCGGCATATCGTTCGGTGCCGAAGGCTTGTGCCAGCGCGTCGGCTTCCGCGGTGCGAGACACGATCAGAATGCCTGTCAGCCGCTTTGAGCGGCTCAGCGCGGTGAGCACGTCGCGGGCCATGGCGAGCATCAATGCCCGTCGTTCGTCCGCAGACAGGATGTCGGCCAATCGGGCTTTGGCTTGCTCCAGTTGCTTCAGTGGCACCACGGCCCACATGGGCACATCCTTCCGAATCAGCTGAGTGAGTCGATGAACCCCAGCACCGTATGGCCCAGATCCACACGGTCTTGCAACGTTACCATGACCGTTTGGGCCACGATAGTAGAGGTATCGAGCGTCCCGTGAAGGGCCCGATCCTGCTCGTCGAGCACCAGGCCCGTCAGCAGGTCGCCGTAGTGGCGAGCGACCTGATCGGCGCTGGCCGGAACATTGAGTTCTTCCATCATCTTGGCCGTCGGGCCCTTGATTGCTGTGCCTCCGACAATGGGGGAGACGGCCACGATGGGTACTGCGGCTTCCAGCAGCGCGTTCCTGGCGTCGGGGATGTGCAGCAGCGGGTCGATGGATACGAAGGGGTTGGAAGGGCAGATGACGATGCCGTCGAGGTTGCCGAGACACGCGCTGATCTCGGGGTTTAAGACGGCTTTCTCCACGCCCTCGAATTCGAAGCCGGTCACGTGAGGCTTGCAGCGATCGCGCACAAAATAGTGCTGGAAAGCGAGCGGTCCATCGGGTGTGTGCACGGTCGTACGCACGGGATCGTTGGACATGGGCAGCACCCGATGCTGCACGCCCAGGGAGCGGCAGATGTGGTCCGTGGCCTCGGTGAGCGTAGCGCCTGCCGCCAGCATCCGGGTGCGCAAGACGTGCAGCGCCAGGTCACGGTCTCCGAGCTTGAACCAGGTTTCTCCCTGCAGCTCTTCCAAAGCGGACATGAACGCCCAGGTTTCATCGCCACGCCCCCAGCCCGTGTCGGTGTTGCTGACCTCGGCCAGGGTATAGGTGAGGGTATCGACGTCGGGCGCGATGTAGAGGCCCAGATGTTCGAAATCATCGCCGGTATTGACCGCAAAGGTGAGCTCGTGCGGACCGAGAATCTTGGCAAGACCCAGGGCGAGCTTCGCGCCGCCCACACCGCCAGTGATCGCGAGTAACCGTGGCACTAGCGGAACAGATCCTCGTCCAGCGGACGATTGATCATCTGCGCGGTGTCGTCGCTGCGCTCCGCTGCCAGGCCACGCACGAGAACCAGTGGGGTTCGTTCGGTAGTTTCGCCCATCGCCAGCGTTGCCGCCCCGGCGATCGCGTCCGCGCGGTTGATCAGGGTGACCTTGAGCTCGCGGCCGTACAGGTCCGTGCCGCCCCGGCGGTCGTCAAGCACCGTGATGCCCGCGCAGCCGATGGCGGTTCCCACGGTGCCCATGCGCCAGGGCCGGTTGGCGCTGTCGGTGATGATGATGCCCACATTCACCTGTTGCGCGCTATCCAGCGCAGCTTTCAAGGTTCGCGCGGAGGCGTCGGGATCCTTCGGCAGCAGCAGCGCGTTCTCATCGTCGCCATGCTCGATGTTGGACTGATCGACGCCGGCGTGGGCGCCAACCAGGCCCAGGCGGTGCCGCATGATGAGCACTCCGGGTTTCTTGCGCATGAGCTCTGAGGATTCGTCGAGGATCAGCTGCACCAGGCGCGGATCCTTCTCGGTTTCCGCGGCCAGCTGCCGGGCCCGCTGGCTCGGCGTGATCGAGGCCAGCGCCACCACCTGGCCTTCGGCTTTGGAGACTATCTTCTGCGCGATGCAGACGATGTCGCCGTCTTCGAGCTTCAGTCCCGCCGAGTTGATGGCATCGTTGATGATGGCTGCCAGATCGTCCCCGTCCTGGACCATGGGAACCCCCGCTATCGCCTGCACGGAAAATGCGTTGTCCATCTGCTGCTTAGTGATCCGCCTGGCCGACGATCTTGATTCCCGAGTGGGAGATGTCGTGACGTCGATTGATCTGAATCAGGATCGAGGTCAGGGCTTCGGCGGCGGCGGAATTCTCGATGGGCCCGGCGTGAAAGGCGTTCATGCCGGCCTGCTCGGCGAGTTCGATCACCTTATCCCGTGCGACCTTTTTGTTGCCTGCGACCAGCACGTCGCATTCGATGTGAACGTCGGTCTGAAGCAGATGGGCGGCGATGTTCTGGAATGCCGTCACAACCATGACGTCGTCACCCAATAGATTCTGGGCCCGTTTACCGGCGCTGCCCTCCGGTGGCAGCTGCACCGTGCCCACCTTCGGCGGAACCAGCGGAACGGTAGTGTCGATGAGAATTTTTCCCGCCAGGTATGCTTTCACCCCCTCCAGGATGGCCAGCTGATGCTCGGCGGGCACGGTGAGCGCAACGATTTCGCCCGCCGCAGCGGCGTTCGCGTTCTCCATGGCATCGGCCGGGGTGTCGGGGCTGATCTTGTGCAGGTTGTCTACGGCCCTCACGGCTTTCTCCAGGGTCCTTGAGCCGATGATGATCTTGTGGCCGGCTTTCGCCCAGCGAATGGCCAGCCCGGTGCCCAGGTCGCCGGTGCCACCCAGGATCGCGATGATATCCGCCATGAATGTCTCCCCGCGGGTAAAAGCGCGCGATTATGCCGTTAACCCACTCGCTGGCGCCATACCTGGGCCGGCTCGCCTCTGGACATGGCTTGTAACGACCATACTTCAAGCCGCCAGGGCGTGAGCTTCAGGACGCCGAAGCTGGCATCGTCCGCTCCGGGCCAGAACAGCTTGGGATCGTAGCCGACCGGTTCCGGAGTGGTTTTCAGCAACTCCCAGATGTGGTCTTTGGTGGATTGATCGTCCTGCCACTCGGCCTTGCAGTCGATGATGGTTTGCTCGTGTTGAGGATCCCAATAGGTCAGCGACACGAACGGGTTGCCGGCCAAATGCTTTGCCTTGTGGGATTGGCGTCCCGTTGCGATCCAGCCGGTGGTGCCTTCCCAGATGGGGTGCAGTATGCGTGAACGAGGTCGGCCCTGGCGATCGACGGTGGTTAGCGTGCACCAGACGATGCGCGTCGTGATCGCTTTGAACTTGTCGCTGAGCTCGGAAAAATCGCCGACGTCCACCGTTTGCTCCCCTTCTGTGAATTTTTGCCTTATTGTGCGGCTTTTCGCCCCGGTCTTACAGAGCGGGCGGCTTCAAGCAAAACAAAGGGGACGGACATGAAGATCGGATTGATGATGGGCACCACCGGGACTGAGACCCTGGACGATGTGATAGGCATGGTACAGCGCGCCGAAGCTGCCGGGATCGACAGTATCTGGATGGCCAACATTTTTTCTTACGACGCGATCTCCACGTTGGCGATCGTCGGCCGGGAAACTAAAACCATCGAGCTTGGTACGGCTGTTACGCCTACCTATCCCCGGCATCCCGCCGCAATTGCCCAGCAGGCGCTGACCACGGCGGCGGCCACCAACTGCCGCTTCACGCTCGGCATCGGTTTGTCGCACAAGCTCGTGATCGAAGACATGCTGGGCCTTTCCTACGACAAGCCGGCGCGGCATATGCGGGAGTATCTCAGTGTGCTCATGCCGCTGGTGCGCGGTGAAACATGTAACTTTCAGGGCGAACAGTACCGCGTGGCCAACATTGCCATTGTCGTACCCGGAGCTACGGAAATGCCAGTGGTGGTCGCGGCCCTCGGCCCCGCGATGCTCAAGATTGCCGGCGAGCTGGCCGATGGCACCAACACCTGGATGGTAGGCCCGAAAACCATGGAAAATCACATCATTGCCCGTATCGGCGCAGCGGCAAGGGATGCGGGCCGGCCCGATCCGCGCATCGTTGCGGGCTTTCCGGTAATTCTCACCAACAAGCCCGACGAGGCGCGGGAGAAGATCGCCGAGCAATTGACGATTTACGGTCAGCTTCCGAGCTACCGCGCCATGCTCGATCTCGAAGGTGTCGCAGGGCCGGCTGACATCGCCATTGCCGGTGATGAGAATGCGTTGCGCGGCGAGATCAAGCGCCTCGAGGACATAGGCGTAACCGACTTCAACGCCGCCATCACGCCGGTCGAGGAAGGTGCCTACGAGCGCACGCTGGAGTTTCTCACCAGCATGAAGGGCTGACGCTGCGAGTTGCAGCCGTTCACGAGATGAACGGCCGTTCACCATGTGAACGGCCCTAGTCGGCGGGCCCCGCGGCCAGCGCCGCGCGGCGCGCGGTGCGGCGGTCGATTGCCGCGCGGATTCGCTCCTGGCGCTCCTTGGTAATGGGGTAGCGCCAGATCACGGCAGCGGCGATCACAAAGATCACTGCGGGTAGAACCGCAAAGGTAAGCCGTAGACCCATGAGGGCTTCCGGCGTATTTTGCGCGCCGTTCGACGCATCAAATCCAAACAGGGCAAGCGACTGCAACGCCACCCAGCCACCCAGGCTCGACGCCAGCTTGGTGACCAGCGACCACGCCGAGAAAAAGAACGCCGCGCGGTTTTTGCCGCTGCGCGCCGTATCAAGGTCGATCACGTCTGCCTTCATGGAGTTGGGTAGCGCGGAAAACGAACCGGTCCCAATACCGGCGATGACGATCCCGGGCACCATCAACCAGAAATCCCCCGGGCCGAGGAAGAGATACATCGGGCTTATGGCCGCGAGCAGTATGAATCCGCCGATCCACGCACGGTGTTTGCCGATACGCTTGGAAAGCCAGACCCAGAACGGTATTCCAATGAAGCCGGCCATCGAGCTGATAATCACCATGAAAGGTACGTTGGCGGCCGGCTCCTCCACGATGAATTCGACGAAGAAAATGTAGAGCGGCATGACGATTGCGAGGCCGGTTGACGCCAGTACGAAACCGAGTAACAAGCGCCGAAACGGTCCGTTGCGCCACATGATCTTCAGCCCCGAAAACAATGGCACGGCCGGAGCCTGGATCTCGGGAAACTCAGGTACGCGCATGAGGGTGATGCCGATGCAGACCGGCATCAGGATCAGCGAGGCGACTCCGAGCATCGTCATTACGTTGGCGGTGCCGCCAAAACCGAAGATCACCAGCGCGAGAAACGGGATGAGTTGTGCGGTGATGCCGCCGAGGCTGCCCATGACCGCACGCCAGCCAGTGATTCGCGTTCGCTCGTCGTAGTCG
>SMVB01274219.1_pt1 | contig 21485 bp, 16 predicted proteins | sample 2456461 | NCBI WGS metagenome assembly SMVB01 (sample SAMN11095934, study PRJNA526329) | marine sediment metagenome | biome: Marine sediment; feature: Surficial sediment; material: Deep marine sediment; isolation source: Hadal surficial sediment | place: Pacific Ocean | collected 2014-05 | depth...
GAGCAGGGCAAGGCCGACCTTTATAACGCTTGCGAATGGGGCAACTATTCGCGCGTCGAGGGCACCAAGGTCAAGAGCCGCCAAATCGGCCGCCGTTCCATCGTGACCTACGCGGCACTGGTGGTGCGTGGCGATTCTCCGGTGCAGACACCGCAGCAGTTCGCCAACCGCCAGATTGGCGTTCCGATGTTTTCCGGCACCCATTATCTCACGCTTCAGATGTTGGAGGGCTTTGTCCCGCGCGATCTGATCAAGCTGGGCCGCGTGCCCAACGGCTCCAACTACCGTTACAAGATGCTCATGGATGGCACCGTCGATGCCACCACGTTGACCGAGCCCTATATCACGCTTGCCGAGAAAACCGGGTGCCGCATCGTTATTGGGTCCTTCCATCATGGCACCGAGGTCGCGTCCGACCGCGTGGACGCCGAAACTTACAGCGCGTTCAATCGCGGGGTGCGCGCGGCGGTACGCCTTATCAATGCGGACAAGGACGCGTACATGCACTACTTCATCGACTACTACAAGGAACTCGACCCCGAGGGGATGGCCAAGCTCAAGGTCAGTGACCTCAACCCGGCTCGCTTGCTGCTTGTCGATCCGGCGCCGATTCCCGAAGACGAGCTGCGGCGCACCTTCGAGTGGATGAAAAGCTGGGACTTCCTGGAAACGGCGGACGACGACGAGAGCGAACTCGTAAACGCCGACGTGCAGCAGCACGGCTATCAGCGGGTGCCCGACGAAGCCGAGCTGGAGACAGAAATATTGAAAGGTGTCTAACCCGGTTGGCACGGCCTTAGTTAAGAACTAAAAGCGGGCCCCCGAAGGGGCCCGCTTCATGAGCGCAGGGCCGCCATCGATCAGCCCTTGCAATCGACCCGCTTGGCCTCTGAACCGGGGCTGGGATAGGTAAAGGTGCAGGTCATGCCGACCTTGATGGCCTTGCGCTTGGCCTTCTTGCCGTCGATGGTGACCTTGGTGCGCGAGCCCGAAACCTTGGCCTTCACTTCCTTGCCCTTGTAGCTGATGAAGATGCGCCGGCCGCCGCGCTTGGTGGCGGTGACCTTGCCGGTGTGCTTGGCCAGGGCGATCTTCACCATCCTGACCTTGCCCTTGGGTTGGATCAGCTTCTCGACCCGCTTGACGATGTCCTTGGGCGTGTTCGCCAGCTTGGCGATCATCTGCTGGACCTCTTCACCGGTAATCGGGCTCACGTCGCGGTCCTGGGCAGCGGCATCCTTGAGGAAGCCGGGGTCCGCGACGGTCGCCATGAAGGCCTTACGCATGGCCTTGACCCGGTCCAAGGGGACCTTGGGACCCAGCGCATAGGGCCGGCCCATGGCTTTGGACGTCAGCATCAGACGGAAAAAGCCATCGGCCTCTTTGACCGTGAACTCAGGAAGCACGTGCTTCCTGTCGATGACGTCGAAGATAAGCGGTACGCCCATCTTGGTGAGCTCGGGATGCGGCTTGAGCGAGAGCTGGACCAGCACCGCGAACTTTCCCGCCGCGAGCTCCTTGCGGTTGCCGATCTTGAACGACGACCAGGACTGGCTGACGCCATCGACCTCTTTCCGCTTCATGGCCAGGTGCACCAAGGTGGCGGAGGGGTAGCCGCCCACCAGTTGGAACTTGGCGCCCAGCACGTTGTTGGTCAGCGCCGGATAGAACTGGGTGTCCGACGGCCCGGTGGTGCCCATGATCGCCGTCTTGGTGAAGATATCCTCGAGCTTGAGCACCCCGGAGGATTTCAGCACCACTATGATGCCAACCTCGTTGGTCACGCTGCCCAGCCATTGGAACTTCATGGGGTCGAACATCGGCCCCTTCTGGCCCATGATCTGGGCCATGGGCGCGCCGCGCTGGAGGCCGGCGATGATGGTGCCGTCCTGGGGCGCCACGTTGTAAATGTAATTGGCCGCGACGATGCCGCCGGCGCCCGGCATGTTCTTGACGATGACGCGGGGACTGCCCGGGACATGCTTGGGAAAATGCCGCGCCAGGGTGCGCGCGTACATATCGTAGCCGCCGCCGGGGGCGGAGCTTTGGATGATGGTGATCCGTTTCTTCTTGTAGAAATCGGCGACAGCGTCGGCACTGACGGGGGCTGGCGTCATGGCGCCAAGCAGCCCGGAGATGCCGAAGGCGAGGGCGGTGATCCCGCCCGTATACTTGAATGACATGATAAATCTCCCAATGATGTGAGGAGGCGCTTGACACGCTCAGGAAATTTTCCGGAACTCTAGCACTGGCCAAGGATCATGAGAAAGCGGCGCGTTCAATCGCGGGGTGCGCGTGGCGGCGCACCTTCGATTGGATGAAAAGCTGGGATTTCCTGGAAAATGTAGACAGCGAGGATGAACTCGTAGACGCTGACGTGTAGCAGCACGGCTATCAGCGGGCGCCCGACGAAGCCGAGCTGGAGTCAGAGATATTGAAAGGCGTCTAACCCGGTTGGCACGGCATTAGCTTGGAACTAAAAGCGGGCCCCCGCAGGGGCTCGCTTCATGAGTGCTGGTTGGCAATCGGATCAGCCCTTGCAATCGACCCTTTTGGCTTCCTCGCCGGCGCCTGGGTAAGTAAAGGTGCAGGTCATGCCGACCTTGATGGCCTTGCGCTTGGCCTTCTTGCCGTTGATGGTGACCTTGGTGCGCGAACCCGACACCTTGGCCTTCACTTCCTTGCCCTTGTAGCTGATGAAGATGCGCCGGCCGCCCTTCTTGGTGGCGGTGACCTTGCCGGTGTGCTTGGCCAGGGCGATCTTCACCATCCTGACCTTGCCCTTGTATTGCATCAGGCTCTCGAGCCTCTTGATGGTGGCCTTGGGCGTGTTCACCAGGGTAGCGATCATCTGCTGAATCTCTTCACCGGTAATCGGGCTTACGTCACGGCCCTGGGTACGAGCATCCTTGATGAAGGCGGGGTCGGTGACGGTCGCCATGAAGGCCTTGCGCAGCGCCTTGACCCGGTCTTTTGGAACCTTGGGACCGAGCGCATAGGGCCGCCCCATGGCCTTGGACGTCAGCATCAGACGGAACAGGCTGTCGGCCTCCTTGACCGTGAACCCGGGCATCAGGTGCTTCTTGTCGATGACGTCGAAGATCAGCGGCACGCCCATTTTGGTGAGCTCGGGATGCGCCTTCAGCGAGAGCTGGGCCAGCACCGCTATCTTGCCCTCCTCGAGCTCCTTGATGTTGCCGATCTTGAACGACGACCAGGACTGGCTGACGCCATCGACCTCACCCCGCTTCATGGCCAGGTGTATTATGGTGGTCGAGGGGTAGCCGACCACAAGCTGGAACTTGGCGCCGAGAATATTGTTCATCATGGCCGGGAAGAACTGGGTGTCCGACGGCCCGCTGGAGCCCATGACCGCCGTCTTGGTGAAGACGTCCTCGAGCTTGAGCACCCCGGAGGATTTCGTCACCGCCAGGACGCCCGCCTCGTTGGTCACGCTGCCGAGCCACTGGAACTTCATGGGGTCGAAAAGCGGCCCCGTCTGGCCCATGATCTGGGCCATGGGCGAGGCGCGATTGAGGCCGCCGATGACGGTGCCGTCCTGGGGCGCTACGTTGTATACGTAATTGGCCGAGACGATGCCGCCGGCGCCCGGCTTGTTCTGAACCAGGAAGCGGGGATTGCCGGGAACGTGATTGGGCAAATGGCGCGCCAGGGTGCGCGCGTACATATCGTAGCCGCCGCCCGGTGCCGAGCCCTGGATGATCGTGATCCGTTTGTTCCTGTAAAAATCGGAAATTGCGTCGGCGCTGACGGAGGCTGGCGTCAGGACGCCAAGCAGCCCGGCAATGCCCAAGGTGAGGGCGATGGTCCCGCTCGTATACTTGAATGACATAACAACTCTCCCAATGGTGTGAGGAAGCGCTTGACACGCTCAGGATATTTTTCCGAGACCCTAACACGGGCCGAGGATGATAGGAAAGCGGTGCGTTTGGCGCCATCCATGACGATGCAGGCGGTGGGGTGTCTTATTGAGGACAGCGTCCGCGTACGCGGGCCGGCTTACTCGGCGGCGCCGGGCTTGGCCATGGGCGCGCGCGGCGCGAGGATGGTCGCGATACACAGCGCCATGAAGCCGATGGTGATGAAGAAGATCCACTGGGGCGCCAGGTTGTCCATGACGGCGCCCAAAATTATCGGCGCCAGGCTGCCCCCCGCGTTCTGACCGGTGAAAACGAAGCCGAACACCTTGCCCGTCGAGCCCCTGGGCACCACCGCGCGCACCATGAGGTCGCGGGCGGGGCGGACGACGCCGTGACAGAAACCGGCGAAGCCCAGCACCACCACCAGAACCAGGTAGTGCAGCGGCAGCACGGCGATGGTGAGGACGGCGACGATGGAAGCCGCGTAGGCCAGCGCCGCGAACATGTCCTGGCGGTGGATGTGGTCGGAAATCCAGCCGCCGGCGAGAACCGCGAAGGAACCGACCAGCAAATAGGCGCTCACCGCGATTCCGGCGTCGATCACCGACGTCCCATGCAAAGCGTTGAGGGCGGGGATGGCGAAGCTTTGCATGCCGCTGCTGGCCAGCGACGACATGGCGAAAAAGGAAAACAGCAGAAGCACCGGCCGGGAGAACAGGAGCTTCGCGTGATCGCCCAAGGTCTCGCTTGGCGCATCTTCGTTGTTGTTGGGAAGGGCGTCGATGACGTCGTCCTTGAGAGAGGACCGGTAAATGATGATGAACAGCCACACCACGTATCCCGCGGCGGCGCTGGTCAGCACCGCGGTCTGCCAGTTCCAGTAGGTGGCGACGAAGGTGATGTAGGCGGGGGCCGCGGCAAAACCGAGATAACCCGAAAACGTGTGCACCGAAAAGGCGCGGCCCATGCGCCCTTCGCTGATCGAGCCATTGAGGATGGCGTAGTCGGCCGGATGGAAGACGGCATCGCCGATGCCCGCCAGGACCACCAGGACGAGGATCGTCCAAAAACCGGTCGCGAAGGCCAACAATGTCATGGCGGTGACCATCATCAGCAGCCCCGGCAACAGGATCGCCATGGCGCCGTGGCGGTCGACGAAGAAACCGGAAATGATCTGCATCACGCCGGTGGACACGTAGCGGGCGCTCAGCACGACGCCGAGCAGCGTGTAACTGATGCCGAGATCCTCATGCCAAAAGATCATCAGCGTCGGCAGGGCCAGCATGTAGAAGTGGCTCAGGAAATGGCCGCCGCAAATCAGGCCCAATATCTTGAAATCGCTTCGTAATTCTGTCGTCGCGGCGGTCATGCTCTTATCTCCGCGCGGCCTGGCCGGCGGCGTTGGCGGCCTTGCGCGCTTCCCGGGCCGAACCAAGCACGGCCAGGATGCAGAGCATCAGGAACAACGCCGAGGCATAGAACACCCATTCCGGCGCGCCGAAATCGATCATCGCCCCGAATACCACGGGGGAGATGCCGCCGCCGATGGCTTGGCCGGAGAAGACGAAGCCGAAAGCCTTGCCGATGGAACCCTTGGGGCTGGCGGCGCGGATCATCATGTCGCGGGCGGGCCGGATCACGCCCTGGAACAGGCCCGCCAGGGTGAAGAAGAAGACCAACAAGGCGTAGTGCAGATCCACGGCGCCCACCACCAGGGAGATCACCGCCGTGACGAAAAGCGCCACCGAGGCGGTGAGCGCATGGCGCTTGTCATAGTCCGCCAGCACGCCGCCCACCAGCACGCCGAAGGCCGAGGCGAACAGGAAGCCGGTCAGGGCGCCGCCCGCCGCCGATAGCGAGGTGTCGTGCAGGGTCACCAGGGCGGCCACCGCGAAGTTCTTGAAACCGCCGGTGCCCAAGGATTGCATCGCAAAGAACAGGAATAGGAACAGCATCGGCTTGGCGGCGAGAATCTGCATGATCGACTGCCAAGTCGTCAGTTCTTTTCCGTCCGCCGCCACCGCGGCTTCGGCGGCCCCATGCTTCCTGCTCCTGGCGACGCCTTCATGGATGTGTTTCCATTGGCTCAAGAGTCCGAAGACGACGAAGAGGCCGACCGCCACCGAGGCGAGAACGGCGTTGCGCCAGTTCCAGCCCAGGGCCGAGACCAAAAATAGCGTCACCACCGGTGCCAGGGCGGTGCCGAGATGACCGGCGAAGGTGTGGGCGCTGAACGACCGCCCCATGCGCGACGCGTTTACCGTCTGGTTCATGATCGAATAGTCGGCGGGGTGGAACACGGCGTTGCCGATGCCGGCCAGCATGAAGGATAGTGCGATCATCCAAAAGGCGTTGCTCATGGACACGAAGAGGTAGGACAACAAGATCATGGAAAAGCCGAAAATCAGGACCTTACGCGCCCCGAAACGGTCGACCAGGATGCCGGCGGGCAATTGGGTGGTGCCCGATGCCAGGCTCTTGAGGCTCAGCAACAGGCCCAGCAAGGTGTAGGAAACGCCCAAGTCATCGTGCAGCAAGGGAAACAGGGGCGGCAGCATCATCGTGTAGTAATGACTCATGAAATGGCCGCCGGAGAGAATTCCGACGACCCTAACGTCCTGTTTCAAGCCCATTGCCGCAGTATCAGCCATTGTGTTTCGTCTCTTGGTGTTTAATTAATAATAGTTCTAATCCAAAAACTGCCGGGGCGTCCAGGGCCATTCGCGGTCGACCGACCGGCTCCGCGGGCCGCGGCGCACCGAACTCAAAGCCGTGTCCGGCTTCGGCTAAATCTTGAACTCGCCCTGCAGGGATTCCGGGAAAAGGTCTTCCGGGGCCAGATGACGCTGGGTAATGCCTTGTTCGAAGGACCACCTGAGAAACGCCTCCAGGGTCACCCGGTTGGGTTCGATTCCGTAGGGGAAATAGTCCGCGCCCAGAAGTTCTTGTTGGCGCTGGGTGAAATGGGTGGACCAGGGCAGGGGCACCCGCGACGCGGTGATTTCCAGGAGCCTTTCGACCGACCGGTCCCGCGCGGTCATGAAGGCGGTCAACAGGTTTCCCGCGACCCAGGGGTTTTTGTCGAGGATTTCCTTGCGCACGGCGATGACATGCATGATGGGGAAAACCTTAGTTTCACGGTAGTACGCTTCTTCCGCCGATTGATAATCCTCGAACAGGCGCCGCACCTTGGGGTGTTTGTCGAGATAGACGTTGGGGGCATGGGCGGAGAAGGCGGCGTCGAGATCGCCCGATGCCAGCATCTCACCCAGCGCCCGGGTGGGCTCGGGCGTCAGGCTGACGCCGTCGGGCAGGTTCAGGGTGACCTTTTCGACGCGGCCCGGTTGATTGACGCCGGCCTGGCGCCAGTCGACCTCCTGGAGGGGGATGCCGACGTGATCGGTCAACCAGCCCCGGGTGTAGACCGACGCGGTCTGGGCCCATTCCGGGGTGCCGATACGCTTGCCGCGGAGGTCTTCGGGCTTCTCGATGCCGGAATCGGTGTTGATATATATGTTGGACAGGCGGAACACCCGCGAGGGGAAGATCGGCAGCCCCAGGATATCCGGCCGGTCTCCCGCCACCTGGGCGACGAATTTCGCCATGGACATTTCCGAGACGTCGAAATCCCGGTGCAGGGTAAAGCGGTAGAAGATTTCCTCGACCCCGTAATCGAGCATGTTCACCTCGATTCCTTCCACCGGAACGCGTTCGGTGCCGACTTCCCGCGTGTGGTCGTAATCGGAAATGGCGAGGCTAAGTTCAAGCTTGGACATTTAATTCTCCCGGGGCCGCACCCGAAAGGGGCGCGCATTGTTGTTCAGGGGTGGGTTGTTCCGTCGCCGCACACCAACCCTTGGGCCGGACTACCGGTGCTTGGGTTTCGGCATGGTGATGGAGATTATGGCGATAACCATGAAGAACGCCAACAGGTAGAACACCCAGGCGGGTTTATTCGCGTCCATGATGACGCCGAACAAAGCGGGCGAGACGGCGGCGCCGGCGGCGATTCCCGCCGATACGAAGCCGAAGACCTTGCCGGTCGATCCCTTGGGCGAAGCGGCGCGAAGCATCATATCGCGCGCCGGACGGATGATCCCCTGGCACAAGCCGGCGATGACCATCACCGCGCACAGCAAGATGGCCCCCGGTTTGAACAGGGTCATGGACAACATGACGGCGCCGGTGATGACGAAGGCGATTACGGCGGTAAGGTCGTGGCGTTTCGTGCGGTCGGCGATCTCGCCGCCCAGCAGGATGCCGGCGACGCTGGCGAACAGGTAGGAGGTCAGCGCATAGGCGGCGATCTCGAGCGGCGCGACGTCGAGCCCCACCAGGGCCACCACCAGGAATGCCTGGACGCCCGACGCGGTCATCCCCAGGGCCGCGAAGAACAGGAAGAACAGCAGCATGGGGGCCGAAAACAGCAACGCCAGGCCTTCTTTGGTGGTGGGGCCGGCCTTGGCGGGGCCGGGCGTGTCCGTCTCCAGGTCCATCGCCGGGGTGTCCGATTTCTCCTTGCCGGGGAGAAGCGCGTCGTCGTGGAGGCTGTTCCACTGGCTGACCATGGCGAACATGGTGGCGATGCCGATCAATCCGGCGATGACCAGGGCCATTTTCCAATCGGTCAGCGCGGCGAGGAACAGCATCGTTGCCGGCGCCAGGGCGAAACCGAGATGGCCGAAGAAGGTATGGATGGAAAAGGCGCGGCCCATGCGCGCCGGGTTGATGGAGGCATTCAGAATCGCGTAATCGGCGGGATGAAACACCGAGTTGCCGACCCCCGCCAACGCCAGCCACAACAGCATCAGCCCGAAGGTGGCGTCGAAGGGCAGGCCTAGGCCGGCCAAGGCCTGGCCCATTGCCGGCGACAGGCCCACCAGGACGAAGCACGCGGACATGAGGAACAGCCCGGTGGCCAGCACCACCCGCGCGCCGACCCGGTCCACCAGGAAGCCGACGGGAATCTGGGCCACCGCCGTGACGGCATAGAGCAGGGCCATCATCAGGCCAAGCTCGGTGAAGCTCAGCCCCAAATCCGCCCTCATGAACACGAACAACGGCGGCAGGGCCAGGAAATAGAAATGGCTGAGCAGGTGCCCCGTACTGATCAGTCCCAGGACCTTCATGTCCTGGCGGAAATCGCCGACCGTTACCGCGCTGGTCATCTACGCGAACCTTTCACTTTCCTGGAATGCCAACGAATTGCAAACACCTCGCGGCGGCGAAAGCCCGTCCATGGGGGCGCGGTTTCAACCGGGCTCGGCCCCGTCCGGGGTCGAGAACAGAAGCGACTTGATGACCAGGGGGACGACATTGGTGGGTTGGATCACCTCGCCGATATCGACGTAATCGAATTCCTTGAGGTTGACCCCGTCGACGGAGACGATATCCGCGGTGACGCCGCATTCGCGGGTCAGGATGTTGCCGATGGTCTTGCCGATGTCGCCGTCGATCATCAGCACAAGGGGTTGGCTGCCCTTGATGGTCTTTGGCAGGCCGGCGCAGATACCGTCGGCCAGCGCCTTGAGACGCGCATGCAAGGGGTCGCCCTCCCAGTTGAAGGCAAGTGCGTTGACCTGCTCCCCGTCCACGCAATCGAACCGCTTCAAGGCCTTCTGGATTTCCTCGGTCACCTTGATCGCGTCGATATCGCCGTCGAGCTTCACATTGGGACGCAGCACGGGGATATTGCGGACCGGCAGGGCATCGGCGTTGGAGACGTGAATGGTGTTGCCCGAGACCTGGACGGAAAACTGCGAGGCGCCGATGACGGTGGCGCGGATGCCCTGGCCCGGATCCATCACCTTGTAGGGAATGCGTTTGTCCTTGAGGGCATTGCTCATGGCGTCGGCGAGCTGCCGGCCGATGTCGTTGTGGTCGGCGGTCTCCCGCCCGTAAATGAATTCCGACACGCCGCCGGAGAAGGTGACCAGGTCGGGCACCGGGGTCTTGGGGAGGCTCTCGGTGACCATGAGATCCTTGGTCAGGCCTTCCGGGTCTTGTTGCATGGCCGCGGGGATCAGCACGTCCACCATGGTATCGACCAGCTTCTTGATCTCCTCATCGCTGAGTTTCTTGCCCATGACGAGCTCGACGCCCGCCCTCTCGGCGTGGGCGAAGGCCGGCCCCTCGATGCGTTCGATCTTGCCGTCGTCGTCGAAGGCGATCAACCGGCCGCCCACTTCGATGGCGGCCGTCGCCAGCACCCGTCCGCCGTGGCACAGGGCAAGCTTGGTGGTGCCGCCGCCCATGTCGATATTGAGCACGTTGGAATGATCCTTGCGCGAAAGGGCGATGGCGCCGGACCCATGGGCGGCCATGGCGCTTTCCATGTGGTGGCCGGCCGAGGCACAGACGAACTTGCCCGATTCCTCGGCGAACAGGTGGGCGATGGCCTCGGCATTATTCCGTTTCAGCGCCTCGCCGGTCAGGATCACGGCGCCGGAATCGATTTCTTCGCGGCTCAGCCCGGCTTCCTTGTAGCCGCTCTCGATGAAGCTCTTCAATTGCCCGACATCGATGTTGTTGTTTTCGAGATAGGGCGTGATCAGGATCGGGGAGCGCCAAAGAATCTCGCGGTTGACGACCACGAAGCGGGAGCTCAGCGCCGTCGTCAGGCGCTGCAGGTGAACCCGCGCGAACATCAAATGCGACGTCGATGAGCCGATATCGACGCCGACGGTAACCAGTTCCACGTTGTCCGCGGACCAGATGGCGTCGGCGATGGCCTGTTGTTCTTCGGGCGACATGTGCCCGTGATCGAATCCGAGTTCATGCATGCTGAAATATTCTCCTTGTTCCTTGCCTGGACCGCGCCGGATGCGGCCCGGTAGGTTCTGACCCGTTATTTTCTAAAAGATGTTTCGTCGATGAATTGGCCCATGTCGGATGAGACGCCGGTCTTGGCGATGGCATCCAGCCATTGTTGATGGAGGCGGGGGTTCTGGTCGGTGTATTCGATCTGCCGGCCGCCTTTCTTGATGTCGGCGTCGGACTTGCCGGCGGCGCCTTCGCGGCGGAGGGTGGAGAAAGGATAGCGCCGGCTGCCCATGCCGATGGCGAGGTAGCGGGCGGGTTCCGGCGCGGTGTTGAAGTGCTGATGGAACATCCAGTAGGGCGGTGCGTACATGATCCCGTGGCGCCACGGGACCTCGCGGAATTCCTCGTCGCCTTCATACCAGAGCTTGGTATAGCCGGACCCGGTCACGGCGAAGATGTGGAGGCCGTCGCCGTGGCGGTGGCCTTTCTTGTAGCGCGCCGTGGGGATTTCCGAGGTGTGGGCATGAAGCGTGCCGTCGGCGAGGATGAAGGTGATGTTGGAGCCGCCCGCGCCGCGCTCGTTCCAGGTGATCAACTCGAATTTGGTGAGGTCGGGAACGAAGGTGGTCTCCCACATGTGGCGTCCCGGCTTCATCTCGATGAAGTCGCCGTCGCCCTCGTAATATTTGGGATCGCCGAGCCGGTCGGCGAAGACGAAGTCGTTGTCGAAGATGAAATTCTCGTTGTGGAACAAGTTCATGGTGAGGGGCAGGAAATGGGTGCAGGCGAGCAGCGCGCGTTCGCCGCCCGACCCGTTGTAGATTTGGTATCCCGTGTTGAGCGGTAGGGCGAACAGGCTTTTGGGCGCCCATTCGAAGGAATGGCGGCCGCCGTTGGCAAGCTCGATGGTGGTGGAACCGTGGCCTTCGAGAACGTAGACGAAGCATTCATAGAGGTGGCGCGCCGGTGCGGTCCGTTTGCCGGGGCCGATATCCAACAGATAGCAGGTACAGAAATCGCCCCGGCCCTTGACGTGGCAAAAGGCCCCCTTGGCGTCGAAACGGGGCCATGGGCCGGTTTCCAAGGCCAGAAGATCGAGTCCGAATCCCTCATGGACCGGAGGGCCTTCGGCGGCCACCCAATCCAGGTAGGGGTCGAGAAGGAACTTCTTCTCGTGGTCGGTCGCCATGATCTGTAGCGCGCCATCGGCCATATTTTCGTTTTCTCCCTAGTTTGCCGGGCCCAGCGCGACGGGGGGCCGAATTCGTTGGCTGGAAAAATACCGGACGCCTTGGTTTCCGTCCAGTGGGGGGTGTCCAGCACCCGGCGTCAGCCGCCGATGAAGGCGTCCATTTTGGGCATGACACCGGTGGATTTCAATTCATCGAGCCACAGTCCGTGGATGCGCGGGTCCTGATCCTCGTATTCGATCTGCATGCCACCGTCCTGGATTTTCTTGGCGAACATCCCGTCCGGCGCCCAGATGTCCTTTTTGCCCTGGGTCATGGGATAGCGCACGCTCCCCATCTGCAGGGCGAGGTAGCGCGACGGCTCCGACGACAGGTTGAAATGCTGGTGGAACATCTGGTCGGGCGGCGAATAGACCACGCCATGTCGCCAGTCGGCGCGTTGGAATTCCTCGTTTCCTTCGTACCAGAGCAACGAATAACCACGGCCGGTAACGGCGAAAATGACCACCCCGTTCATGTGGCGGTGCGCCTTCTTGTAGGTACCGGGCGGCATTTCCGAGCAATGGCAGCCGATGGACCCTTCCGCCAGGATGAAGCGCAGATTGCTGCCGCCGGCGCCGCGGGTCGGCATCGCCTTCAGCTCAAAACCCGAAAGGTCGGAAACGAAGTTGGTCTCCCATTGGTGGCGCCCCTGGAGGACTTCGATATATTCGCCTTCCCCGGCGAAATAATTGGCGCCGCCAAGGCGGTCGGGGAAGCCGGCGGTATTGTCCCAGATAAAGGATTCGTCGCGAAACAGATTGATCAGATGCGTCAGATTGTTGGTTGCACCCAAGCGCGCGGGCTCCTGCCCCGACCCATTGAAGTGGCGATAACGGGCGTTGAGGGGAACCGAAAACAGGCTTTTCGGACCCCATTCGAAACTGTGGGTTCCCGCCGCGGTTTCCACCGTGGTCGAACCGTGCCCTGAAAGAACGTAGATCACCTCTTCGTAAATATGGGAGGTCGGCGCCGAAGCCCCGCCCGGCGGCAATTCGTAGACGAAGGAGGTAAGAAAATCGTCGCGTCCCTTGACGTGGCAGATGGCGCCGTTCAATCCAAACCGGTCCCAGGGCGCGGTCTCCACCGCCAACATATCGACGGCGAAATCCTCGTGGATCGGGACCGACTGGGCCTCGGCCCAATCGAGGTAGGGGTCGAGCAGAAACTTGCGTTCCCGATCACGCGATTTGGGGCCGTCGCCGCCCTGTGGCATGTCCATGGGAATGTTTTTCCGCCTTTCCGCCGTGCCAGTCCCAGGCCGTCACATTTTCGCGCGGATCGCGTCTTCGTCGAAGATGTCGCCCATCTGCGATTGGATTTGGTTCTTGTCGAGCTCGCGCAGCCAGATTTCGTGAACCGCCGCGGGCTGGTCTTCGTATTCGAGTTGGTTGCCGCCATCCTTTAAAGAAGTGTCGACGCCTTTATCCCAGATCTGCCGTTTGACCTCGAACAGGGGATAGCGCGTCGAACCAAACTGGACGGCGAGATAACGGGACGGCTGGCTCGCCGTGTTGAAGTGCTGATGGAACATGTCTTCGGGCGGCGTATAGAGAACCCCGTGTTGCCAGTCGACGCGCTTGAAATCGTCGTCGTCGTACCAGAACAGGCTGTAACCCTGGCCCGAGACGCAGAAGACATTGGTGCCCTTGGTGTGGCGGTGACCTTTCTTGTAAGTCCCCACGGGCATTTCCGAGGTATGGCAGCCGATGGTGCCGTCGGCCAGGATCCAGCGCAGGCTGGAACTTCCCGCGCCGCGCGCTGCCCAGGCCTTGAGCTCGAAATTGGCGATATCGGGCACGAAATTGGTTTCCCACTGATGGCGGCCCGGCTTGATCGGCTTCAATTCGCCGTCGCCGGTGAAGTACCCCGCCCCGCCAAGCCGGTCCTCGAAGGGGATGGGGTTGTCGAAGATGAAGTCCTCGTTCCTGAACAGGTTGATCAGGAAGCGGAAATTGTTGTTGCTGGCGAGCCGCGCCGGCTCTTGTCCGGACCCGTTGAAGTGCTGGTAGGGGATGTTCAGCGGCACCTGGAACAACGAATTGGGGCCCCATTCGAAGGTGTGCCTGGTGCCGTCGGGCAACTCGACGCTGGTCGACCCGTGGCCGGACAGCACGTAAATCACTTCTTCGTAGACGTGGTTCATCCGCCGTGACTTGCCGCCCGGCGGGATCTCGAAGCAGAAGGTGGAAATGAAATCGTCGCCGCCCACCAGTTCGCAAATGGCGCCGTTCATGCCGTAGAAATCCCAGGGTTTCAACTCCATGGCCAACAGGTCGATGCCGAAATCCTTGACGAAGGGCACGCCCTGGGCGGCGCACCAGGTCAGGTAGGTATCATGCAGGTAATAAGCGTCCGTGTTTTCGGACATCGCTTGATCTCCGTGAATTGGTCGCCCCGTGACTCGATCGGCGGGGCGAGGGATGAGGGTTTGGACCAGCGCCGCCGCCGGTCCAGCCGCGGCGCCGCGCAAATTTTTCCGCGCGTTCCCTAGGCCGACGCCTCGGCCCGATAGGGCGATTCGTCGATGATCTCGCCCATCTTCGATTGGACTTGGTTCTTGGCCAGCTCGGACAGGAATATCTCGTGAATCCGGGGGTCCTGGTTGGCGTATTCGATCTGGTTGCCGCCCTTCTCGACGCTGGTATCGACGCCGCCGCCGAACAGCTTGCGCTTGGAATTGACGAACGGGTAACGCATGGAACCAAGGGCGATGGCGAGGTAGCGCGCCGGCGTGGAGCTGGTGTTGAAATGCTGGTGTAACATACCGTCGGGCGGCGCGAAGACCATGCCGTGTTCCCAATCGATGCGTTCGATCTTCTCGTCCATGTCGTACCACAGCAGTGAATAGCCGGTGCCGTGGACCGAGAAGACGTGGAAATCGGCGCCGTGGCTATGGCCCTTCTTGTAGGTCCCCACCGGCATTTCAGACGAATGGGCGTGCATGGTGCCGTCGGCGAGGATGAATTTCATGTTGGACGATCCGGCGCCGCGCGCGGCCCAGGCCTTGAGCTCGAAGGCCGAAAGGTCGGGCACGAAATTGGTTTCCCACATGTTGCGGCCGGGCTTGATGGCGATGAATTCACCTTCCCCGGAGAAGTAATTGGCCTCGCCTTCCCGTTCGGGAAAGCGGAAAGGATTGGCGAAGATGAAATCATCGTTGTGGAACAGGTTGAGCATGATGCACAGGGTGTGGGTGGACGACAGCCGCGCCAATTCCGAGCCGGAACCGTTGAAATGCTGGTATTTGGCGTTGAGGGGCAGGGCGAACAGGCTCTTGGGGCCCCATTCGAAGGTGTGCTTTTGGCCTTGGGCGTCTTCCACCATGGTCGAGCCATGGCCGGAAATGACGTAGATCACCTCTTCGAACATGTGTTGCTGGGGGGCGGTCTTGGCGCCCGGTTCCAGGTCGATCACGAAGATCGAGATGAAATCGCCCCTTCCTTGGAGCTCCACCGACGCGCCCTTGGCGTCCATGCGCGCCCAAGGCTTGGTCTCGACCGTCTTGAGGTCCACGCCGAGCCCATTGATTCTGGGGAGTCCCTCGTTGTCGACCCAGTCGCCGAAGGGGTCGAGCAGGAATTTCTTGTCCTTGTCGGTGGGCATCAGGTCAACCATACCATTCCATCCTTGTTCAACTGATCTTGCGTGAGGCGCAGTCTATAACATTCTCCCACCGAATTGAACCGTTTGACCGGCGCGGCTTGGGGAGGTTTATGGGTTATTTCCCCCGCCCGCGAGGGTGTTTGCGCCGCCGGGGTTTGTTCAGGGTTTTGTCGAGCGCGTCGCCGGCCGCGCCGATGCCGTCGAGATAGAGTTCCCAGACCACCAGGTTTTGGTCGGCCAGGTCCAACAGGCGGTCTTCCATGCCCAGCCGTTCGGCGAACTCGGCGAGGTTCCTCCAGCCCAGGTCGGAGTGAATTTCGTCGGCCGCGCCGTGCATTCGGAAGAATTTCAGGTCCGCCTCGCTAAGTTGGGGATAGAGCTTCTTCCAGCGCCTGCGCTCGATGCCCACCCAGCCGTATTTGCGGAAGTCGCCCTTGCCGTACCCGGCGATGTTGGTGCGCTCGGATATGACATTGGCCAGCAGCCCTTCCAGCCAATGGCAATTGGCCATCAGCCCCATCCAGGCGTTCCAGGCGAGCTGGGTGGTGGCCAGCGGCTTGGCGGCGCGGATTTGCGCCCGGTTCATGCCCACGGCGAGGCCGAGATTCTCCAGGATCTGCCAGTGGGGCAGGCCGCCGCCGAATTCGTCGTCGGCGATCAGTTCTTGGGAACAGGCGCCGATGATGCCGAGCTTGGTGTCCCAATCGGGCGTGTTGGTGGCGACCTTGAGTTTCAGGACCGAATTGCGTTGGCGCGTGTTGAGCCGATGCTGCATCACGAACATCTGCGCCTTGCCCGCGCTCATGGGCCCCTGGGCGAAGCGCAGGCGAATACAGAAATCGTCGAGACGTTTGTCGAGCTCGCCGATGAAACCGGTGGCCTTGGGATCGCGCGGCATCGCGGCCTCCTATATTCGCGTCATGGCGCCATGGCGCCCGAATCCTCCAACGGGCTATCGCTGTGATAGTGGGTCCGGCGCCATCCCACAAAGATAAAATAAAGCCAGCGCCTAGAACGAATGGAGATGACGCGGCCCCGGGCCTCGGCCGCCGGGCGATTCAGCGCATCCGGTCATGGGTCCGGTCATGGGCCCGGTCATGGAATGGTCAGGACGATCTTGCCGAACTGCCGGGCCTGTTCCAGGCGATCGAGCGCTTCCACGGCGTCGTCCATGGCATAGACGCTGTCGATCACCGGTTCGATCCGGCCGGCCGCCACAACCCGCAAAAGCGCGCGGTATTGGTCGAGGTTGGCGGCGGTGGAACCGATGATCTGCAATTGGCGGACGAAGACCCTTTGCAGGTCGGCCGAAGGATGGCCGCCGGTGGTGGCGCCGCAGACCATGATGCGCCCGCCCCAGGCCGCGGCGCGCAGCGATTCCCCCCAGGTCGCTTCGCCGACATTGTCGATCACCATGTCGACGCCGCGCCCATGGGTGAGTTCGCGCACCCGGTCCGCGACCTTGTCCCGGCGGTAGTTGATGCCCTCATGGGCGCCCAGCGCCTTGGCCTTGGCGAGCTTTTCGTCGCTGCCCGAGGTGACCAAGGCGGTGGCGCCGGCGAGAATTGCCAACTGCAGGGCGGCCAGCGCCACGCCGCCGCCGATGCCGTGGATCAACACCGTCTCGCCGGGGCGAAGCGGGCTGCGGCCGAACACCATGCGCCAGGCGGTCATGTGGGCGACCGGGAGGGCCGCGGCCTGGGTCCAGTCGAGGTTGTCGGGCATGGGCAGGAAACACCCCGCCCGGGCCGAGATGTATTCTCCGTAGGTGCCGTGGCGCTGTTCGCCGATGATTGAGAGATCGCGGCACCAGGGCTGTTCGCCGGCCTGGCAGTATTGGCAGGCGCCGCAGAACTCCATGGGGTAGGTGATCACCCGCTGGCCCGGCTTGAGCCCCGATTCCGGGTCCGCCTCGACGATTTCTCCGGCCCCATCCAGGCCCAGCACCATGGGCAGTTCATGGGTGATGCCCTTGCCGCTGTCGCGCATGTAGAGATCGGCGTGATTGAGCGCCGCCGCCTTGACCCGCATGATTGCGTTGCCCTGGGGGCGCGCGGGGTCGGGAAAATCGCCGATCCTGATGCCGTCCTTGCCGCGCTTCTCTAATACAACCGCCTTCATAGGCCCTCCCCATGGCGTGACAAGCCGCGCTCCAGGTCTTATGTATCGCCCCGGAAGGGGCGTGGTAGGCCCATCCCCGGAAGGGGCGTGGTAGGTATTGCCCGGCGCGGGCACGGTGCCCATGGCGCAGGAAAACTAACACAGCTTGCGGGGCGGGAAACCAGGGAAACCCGCGGGAGAGAGACATGGCCGAGGCTTTTATCTGTGATGCGGTGCGCACCCCCATCGGGCGCTATGGCGGGGCGCTTTCCTCGGTCCGGCCCGACGACATGGCCGCCCACGTGATCCGGGTGCTGATGGAACGCAACGCCGGCCTCGATCCCGCCGCCATCGACGACGTCATGCTGGGCTGCGCCAACCAGGCCGGCGAGGACAACCGCAACGTGGCCCGCATGGCGGGGTTGCTGGCGGGGCTGCCCGACGGCGTGCCGGGGACCACCATCAACCGGCTTTGCGGTTCGGGGCTCGATGCGGTGGGCCAAGCGGCGCGGGGCATCCGCGCCGGCGACTTTGAGCTCGTCATCGCCGGCGGCGTCGAGAGCATGTCACGCGCGCCGTTGGTCATGGGCAAGGCGGAGCACGCGTTTTCCCGCACCGCCGAACTGCACGATTCCACCCTCGGCTGGCGCTTCGTCAATCCCTTGATGAAAAAGCTTTACGGCATCGATTCCATGCCCGAGACCGGAGAGAACGTGGCCGAGGAATTCCACATCAGCCGCGAGGACCAAGACGCCTTCGCCTACCGTTCCCAGATGCGCGCCGCCGCCGCCCAGGAATCGGGCCGCCTGGCCCGGGAAATCGTCGCCCTCACCATCCCCCAGCGGCGCGGCGAGGCTAAAATCGTCGATCGCGACGAGCATCCCCGCCCCGATACCACCCTCGATGCCCTGGCCAAGTTGCGGACGCCCTTCCGCGACGGCGGCACGGTGACCGCGGGCAACGCCAGCGGCGTCAATGACGGCGCCGCCGCCCTGATCGTCGCCTCGGAAGATGCCGCTTCGAGACACGGGCTTACCCCGCGCGCGCGGGTCGTCGCCATGGCGGCGGCCGGCGTGGCGCCGCGCATCATGGGCATGGGACCGGCGCCGGCGACGGAAAAGCTGTTGGCGCTGACCGGGCACGCCCTGGGCGACATCGAGGTGATCGAGCTCAACGAGGCCTTCGCCAGCCAGGGCCTCGCCGTGCTGCGCGCGCTCGGCCTCCCTGACGATGCCGCCCACGTCAATCCCAACGGCGGCGCCATCGCGCTGGGCCATCCCCTGGGCATGTCCGGCGCCCGCCTGGCGCTGACCGCCACCGAGGAACTGCACGCCAAGGGTGCGCGCCTCGCCATCTGCACCATGTGCATCGGCGTCGGCCAGGGCATCGCCGCCCTGCTGGAAAGGGTGTGAGGGGGCGCTCACCCCAACGCCGCCTTTGACCCAACGCGGAATTCGGGGGACAAGCCTAGCCTTCAGGGAAGTATTCAGGGCAGGCGATAGACCGACTTGGCGTTGGCATAGGCAAGCCTCTTCTGCACCGAGGGCGGCAACGCGCCGAGCATCTCCCGGACGCGGGCGATGTGTTTCCGGTAGTTTCGCCTTTGGGAACCCCTTGTTCGGCCCTCTTTCCAATCGGAGCCGAAGATGAACCGGTCGGGGTATTTCTCGAACATCGCCGTCCAGTGCCCGAAGAATCGGAACTCCAGGTCGTTGACCCCGTGAAGGTCGGCAAAGCCGATCACCGCGCCGCGGCTGTGCAGGATTTTGAAGTCGGCGAACAGGTTGGGACAGGAGAGGAATATCTCTTCGAGATCGGCCGGGCTCATCATGCCGCTATGGGTGGTGATCAGCCGGGCCCGTGGATATTTCCGGCAAACCGATTTGTACCAGCGCTTGATCCGGGCCAGGTTATCGATGGCGCGCGGGCGGTAGACCGGCTCGATATGCAAGACCACCGGAACGCCGTGGCGGTTGGCCAAGGCCAGAACGGCGTGGACCAGCGGATGATCGAGGGGCACGATGACCTCGGCCTGCCCGCCGCCGCGGCGCCACCGCTTGTCATAGTGCCGGAGGCCGAGTTCCCCGATACCGGCGCAGCGACCCCCATCGAGGTGTTTGCTGATCTTGGCGACCTCGGCGCGGGCGCGCTCGATTCGCCCCTTGTTTAGGTGACCAATAAAATCAGGGGAACACAGGGTCGTCACATTGGGAAATCGGGCGGCCCGGCGGAGCAACGCATCTCTCTTCGATTTCCGGTAATCGTTGGGGGTCCGCATGACGATGATCCGTGCGATTCCCGCCTTGGCGGCATCGGCGAAGTGACGCGCGAGTTTTTCCCTGTCTTGCGTTCGCGGATGGTTTTGGGCATCGATCATGGCGCCGGCGTAGGCCCGTTGCCCATGGCGGCGCTCATTGCCGTCGGCCGCGCAACCGGAAAGTGCCAACACCCAGAGGGCACCAAGCCAAAGATTAAGAAAACCGGTTCTTTTCATGCCCTCTACTTGACGGGCAGGGTCTGGGTGTAGGCGAGGATATTCTTGAGGGTGCTGGCCGGAAAGTCGCGCAGCGCCGGCATGGGCGCGCCGGGGTGGCCGTTGATGACCTTGTGGACAAGCTCCCAGGGTGCTTTTTTCGCGATGGTGCCGACGAATTCGGGCTTTTCCTCGGTCTTGAAATTCATCGCCCGGCCATCGAAACCGTGGCAATTGGCGCAGAAATTCTGGAAGGGCCCGCGCCCCGCCGTGGCGTCGCCCTTGGCCTTGCCGGTCGCGTAATCGATATAATCCCTGGTCTCCACCTGCCCCTTGGAAATGAAAAGGGCAAGTTTTTCGATCAAGAAATCGGGCAGCAGCTTGGCATCGAAATTGTGAGGCGCGCCACGGATCGCGGCGGCGATCATGGCGGGGGGTTGGTCGGCAAGCGACCTGACGCCCTTGATCCCGGTGTAATGGGAACCGCTGGCGTAGGCGCCGGCCGCCCCCTTATAGTCCCAACCGTGGCATTCCTTGCAGCGCCAGGTGCCGCCGCCCTTGCGCGCCGAAGTCCGGGGATAGGCGGGATGGGTTTTCTTGGGCAGATCGATCTCCTGGACCGCGGCCCAGTTGTCGTACAGCCGCCCGCCCATGGCGATGGACCACGATTCACTCGGATCCTTGGGCCAGACGGCCAAGGTTCTTGATTGGTGGGTGTGCGCCGCAGCGGCGGGTTCGGCCGAGGCACCGCCGTGGGGAACGCCAATGAGTGCCAAGAGAACCGCCCCCGCGACCCCGGCCAAGCCCTTCGGAAGGCGGCGGCGCGCGGACCCGACGGCGTTCATGGAATTGCCGCGTCCTGTCATATTTTATCCTCCCATTCCCGGGTAAACTGCGAATCCGTCCTGACCGTAGCCAATTTTTACAATCATTGGAACAGCTCCGTTTCCGCGGCCGACGGGGTGCCGGATTTTGTCGATTCGGCCGTGTTCGCAAGGCCATTCGGCCCGGATATGCACCATCCAGACGGCCCGCGCCTGTGGTTTCGCGCCTTTCCGTTTAGTTAATCTCTTTCCGGCAGCATGCAATCACGGGTTTACCCGAAATTTGGGGGCTCCATGAATTCGCGCCGATCGGGACACCCGAATAAGTCCGGCCTATGAAATGCGGGTATCGATCGGCTATCTTGTTCCCGGCATGACCGTGACGGCGGCGCGACGGGCGCTTGCATCATCTGGAGGGGTAGAGAGATGAAGGAGAGGGTACTCACCGAGGAATCAATTCGCGCGGTCGAACCGTGTCCGCGGAATCGGTTGCTTCGCGCTATTCCCTTCTCGATGCTGGTGGCCTTGTTGTTGGCATGTGCCGGTCCCGGAAATGACGCCGCCCCGACCGGAACCCCCCGTTTTCTCGCGGACGTGCCGTTACCGGCTA
>SMVB01292248.1_pt1 | contig 21479 bp, 18 predicted proteins | sample 2456461 | NCBI WGS metagenome assembly SMVB01 (sample SAMN11095934, study PRJNA526329) | marine sediment metagenome | biome: Marine sediment; feature: Surficial sediment; material: Deep marine sediment; isolation source: Hadal surficial sediment | place: Pacific Ocean | collected 2014-05 | depth...
AACGCAATCAACCAAGCCTTGGGCATCCGCATGACCGAGACGCCGATGTCCCCCACGGCGGTGCTAGAGGCTATCTGGGAGAACGAGGCCTAGAGGATATTTCATAACCCCTACGCCATCGGGCGGTTGCGTCCTTCGACGGGCTCAGGACGAACGGAATTCGATGCGCTTCCGGCGTGAGAATCACCTTGCCGGGCGTGCTGCGATTGTAAATATTTTAAGAGGTTGGTGCGAGTTCAAAAGCACGATTGGTTCGCCTCGTCCTCTCCGGGGTCTAGGGACTAATGAGCTGAAGTTGATCTCTACCTTCCGGATAGAGTTTTAAGTACCATATCTCGGAAAATCGACTCCCCCACTCCGTTCGTAGTGTGTCAACAATGGCGGTCAACCGATCAAAATCAGGGCGAGCGTGTGAGCCATGCAGAAGAAGAACGGGGCCTTGGAGATTGGACTTTTCATAGTCCGGGTTTTCCCTAGGCGAATAATCATGAAGGAACTTGGTATTAAGTTCCTTCTTCCATTTGCACCAATCTTTTTCTGTCGGCGCGTAGTTGATCCCAACTGGCACTCCATCAATAGAGAGAAATATCTGCACGACATTTCCCGATTGTTCGTTCAATCTGCTATTCACGTAATTCCAGATCATTGACTTCCCAACACTACCCGGATACATCTCTCCGGTGGGCATTTTACCTGGGGTAGGTCTAAGTATCGCCTCTTTGATCTCTTCTAATAGGACCTTCCCCTCAGGTTTAGATGGTTCGGGAATCTTGACCATTTCCTCGCAGCAGAAAGAAAGGGATAACCGGTCTAGACCATCGATTTGCCTTAGCTTCCTCGTATATGCGTCACTTTTTACCCTATGACTAGCGTCTCTCAAGCTGACGAGTTCCATTAGCTCAATTGGAATGACGATCTCGCCGTTAGGAGTGTCTTCCCGGTAGATGATATCGGGGTCATCTCTTCGTTCAATCCGCCCGGGCTTCTTCAAATATGTGACCCATTTAGCCGCGATTATCTCCTCGATTGCCCCCTTGTCATCAGGGTATTTCTCGATGATTGGGCAAATTCGAGACCGACTTAGGTCTTCTTGGGGCGTTACGAGCACATATCCAGAGGGCGGAAGAAATTTTGGTGGCGGTGGCTTCACTGGTACCTTCGCAATTTAGCCGGAACAGGTATTCCGGCTAATTATAATGCATCCTCGCAGGTACCCCGTCAGCATCTGAAGCGCGTGAATCTTCCAAGCGCCCCGTGGGAATCCCATTCGATATTGGCAGGTCCTACGGCGTGAGAATCGCCTTGCCGGGGGTGCTGCGGCCAGACCGGCGCCCGGCTTTGGTCGTCATCGGCCTGGTCAGCAGTCCCCTTCTCAATGGAGGGGCCGAACGGCGGGAATCTGCATCATGTTCACCGTCATCGCGGCGGTGATGGTGGTGGGGATCAGCCTTCGCTCCTATTGGGCGATGGCCCTGACGGGAGTTGGATTGGGGGCCCTAATGATTTGGCTCAAGGGCATCTCCAATCTGATCGGCCTAAAAGGCGGTCTCACCATCGAGTTGATCGTCCCCATAGCGATGATCGCGCTGGGCGTGGACTTCGCGGTCCATGCCATACGCCGTTACCAGGAAGAGAAAGCCCTTGGCTATGCCCCTAGCCGTGCCTTGCGGGTCGGCTTTGCCGGAGTCCTGGGCGCGTTAGCGTTGGCGATGTTAAGCGACGGCATCGCTTTCCTCTCCAACACCGCGTCCGGCATAGAAGCGATCGTCCACTTCGGCATCGCCGCTGGAATCGCCGCGGCATCATCTTTCCTGGTGCTGGGTATAATCGTTCCACTGGCGGCGATGCGCATCGACCAGATCCGGCGCCCGCGCCCTGGCCCGGCTTCGCTGGCCTCAAGGATCGCCCCTTTGGTTGGTGGCGCGGGCCTGACGGTCACTATCGGCGCCAGCGTCCTGCTTCTGGTAGTTGGCCTCGCCGTCCCAGGAGTTGTGGTCCTGGTGGTGGCCTCCGCTGGGTTCTTGGCGATACCGGTTTTGATGATGCGTCGGCGAAACCGTGGCCTGGGACCCCAAGACGACTCCACCGCCGCTATTTTTACCCGGCCAGAGGAGGCGAGATCCTCGTGGTTGGCGCCTGTGGTTACCGGTATGGCCCGCTACCGTTTTTTGGTGCTGCTGGTCATGGCTGGAATCACGGCCGCTTCCGTGGTTTTGGCGCTTAGACTTGAACCGGATTTCGACGTAAAAGACTTCTTCGACAGCAAGTCAGATTTCGTGGTGGGGCTGGACAAGTTGGATGAGCACATCGCCGGACGTAGCGGCGAACCGAGCGTTATTTATATACAGGGGAACCTGACGAACCCCCAAGCCCTGACGGCGTTGAATCAGTTCGTCGGAGAGCTAGCAAATAATCCATACGTGGGCCGGGATGCAGACGGCCAACCCTCGATAGAAGACAACGTTTTCAATGTGTTGAAAAGGGTAACGGGCAGCGCCTACGCCCGCAGCCGGGTGGCTCAGGAGAGCGGGATCGAGATAACGGACAACGATGGAGACGGCATCCCGGATTCTCAGGAACATATCAAGGCCACCTATGACTTTGTCGTCCGGAATGGAGTCCCCCTGGACGAAAGCACCCTCGTCTACGATGCGGGACAAGTAAGGGAGTTATTGTTCCACGACCTCAGCGGTGAGCGGGAGAACGTGGCGCTTCTGGTAGTCGGCATCCCAGGCACTCGTGAGCAGGCGGTGGTAAAGGCGGCCCGAGAGGCACTGATGACGGACCTTCAAGTCCTACGCCGGCACCCGCTATCTAGCCGGGTCGGTCTAACGGGATCTGCCTTCGTCCGCGAGGGTCAGTTAGACGCCACAACCAAGTCCCTTCAGACTTCATTGCCCATAGCGGCCGCCGCCGCCCTGGTCCTGCTTCTTCTAACCATGCGCTCCCTCCGTTACGCGGTGGTTACCATTATCCCCATTGGGTTGGTGGTTGCCTGGCTCTATGCCCTGATGTATCTGATCGGGTTCAGCTTGAATTTTGTGACGGCCACCGTCGGCGCCATTTCCATTGGCGTTGGAATCGACTACTCGATCCACATGACGGAGCGATTCAGGGAGGAACTGCGCCGGGCGGCGACAAAGATGCAGGCATTACGGCAGGCGGCTGACGGGACTGGTGTTGCCTTGGTGGCATCAGCTGTGTCCAGTATCGCGGGCTTCACCATCTTGGGTTTCGCGCCGATGCCCATGTTCTCGTCCTTTGGGTTTTTGACGGCCATCATGGTGTTCCTGGCGCTGGCCGCCTCTTTGGTGGTCCTGCCGTCGCTCCTACTGCTAGTGACCCCAGAAAAAGCAGCCCAGGGAGTTCCCGTGCCCGCTGCGGCCACTGCGGATTAGTCAGCCGTGCCAAGCCGCTCCGGTGCTACGGTGTGAGAATCACCTTGCCGCGGGTGCCACGGTTGGCCAGGTGCTGATGGGCCTTGCCAACCTCGGACATGGGCAGCACTTGGTCGACAATCAACTTGACCTTGCCGTCTGCAATCATTCCGAACATGTCAGCCATGGCCCCTTGGTGGTCGAGGCTGCCCGCGGGCGAACGGCCCATGCTGAACCCGATGAATGTCCGGTTGGCGGAGGTCAGGTCAGAGGCCGGCAGGTTGGCCGGGGTTTGCGAGGCGTTGCCGTAGCTGACCAAGCGGCCGTTGAAGGCGACGCAGCGGACGCTCTTCTCCAGCACCGGCCCGCCGACCGCGTCCAAGACCAGTTCAACCCCGCCGCCCGTCTCCTCCTTGACCGCTTCTTCAAAGTCGGTCTCGGTGTAATTGATCGTCACGTCCGCGCCCAGAGATTTACAGAGGTCCAATTTGTCTTGGGTCGATGCCGTGGTGATGACCTTGGCGCCCCAGGCCTTGGCCAGTTGGATGGCAACGGTCCCGACACCGGAAGCCCCCGCCTGTATCAGCACTGTGTGTCCCGGCTCCAACAAGCCCCGAGTCTTCAGAAGGTGGTATGAGGTCAGAAACACGATCGGCATGCCCCCGGCCACGATGGGGTCCAAGGAGTCGGGGTAGGGGAACACCAGGTTGCTGTTGATCGCCACGAACTCGGCCTGGCTGCCCGGGCCCATGCCCATCACCCTCTGACCCACGGAGATGCCGCTGACCGCCGAGCCTACTTCGGTGACCGTTCCCGCCGCTTCCAGGCCCATGGAGGAGGGCAGGTCCGGACCGGGGTAGTTGCCGCCCCGGCGGAGGATGTCGGCGTAGTTAACCCCAGCGGAGTCCACCTTGACCATGACGTGGTGAGGCCGGAGGTTGGGCTCGGCCGCTTCCTCGTACTTCAAAACTTCAACGCCGCCAAATTCGTTTAAACGGACCGCTTTCATATGGGTACTCTCCCTGGTTGCAAATAGTTTCCGGATAGAGCTCTTTGGCTTATGGCTAGAGACTCCACCAACCCAAAGATGGCAGTGTCACCCCGATCCTTCCGCAGAAGGAGAAGGGTCTATCTGCTCTCATTCAGTGTTGGTCCCTTAGGAACGAGATTCTTCTCCTTCAGCGGAAGAATCAGAATGGCATCGTAATAGGATTGATACGGACCTAGTTGTATCCGCGGAACTGGGCCGAAGTCAGCACGTCTTCGTTGATCATGCGGACTGGCTCCCCGCTGGTAAAGGCCCGGATGTTCTCGATAACCCCGGCGTAGAAGGCCCGGTAGCTCTCATCCGTCACGTACCCCAGGTGGGGGCAAATCAGGGTGTTTGGGGTTTTCAAGAGTGGATGGTCCGCAGGCAGGGGCTCAACATCGAAGGTGTCCAGGGCGGCCCCGGCGATGGCCTCGCGCTCTAGAACGTCGATCAGCGCTTTTTCGTCTACGATCGGACCACGGGAGATGTTCACCAAGTAGGCGGTGGGTTTCATCAAGGACAGTTCATGGGCGCCCACCAGTCCCCGGCTCCGGTCACTGAGCACGAGGTGGACCGAGACAACGTCCGCCTCTCTGAACAGGGTGTCCTTGTCTACCAGTGTGGCCTGGTACTCCTTAGCCCGCTCGGCGGTCAGGTTCTGGCTCCAAGCGATGATGTTCATGTCGAAGGCCGCGCCGACCCTGGCCACGAGGGACCCGATGTGGCCCAGACCCAGCAACCCCAGGGTCTTTCCTTTGAGGCCAATCCCAACGGTGGTGCCCCAACTACCCGCTCTGGACCGCTGGTCTTCCTCATGGATATGACGCAGCATGGCGATAATCAAGCCCCAGGTGAGTTCGGTGGGGCCTTCGCCCGATCCGTTGGTGCCGCAGACCGTGATGCCCAACTCGGTGGCCGCTTCAATGTCGAACGAGGCGTTCCGGCGGCCGGTGGTAATCAGCAGCCGCAGCTTGGGCAGCCGGGACATGATCGAGCGGGTGAATGGAGTCCGCTCCCGCATACCCATGACCATGTCAAAATCTTTGAGGCGCTCCACAAGCCGGTCTTCGTCGTTAATATGGTCGTGGAAATACTCGACCTCGGTACCGGGGGGCAACTGAGACCAGTCGCCCAGGTCCTTGGCCGTGGCCTGGTAATCATCCAAAACTGCAAGTTTCAACTAGGTTCTCCCCCTGATAGGGCCTTGCCCCAAAAGTGTTGTTAATGATCCGTGGCTCCAGTCGAATCCGCTCCCCGCGGGACTCCCGTTGTCACCCCGGTCGTTCCGCGGAAGGAGAGAGGTCTCGTTGCCGTTTGTATGACCCGTTGTGGTGCAACGGGATTCTTCGTCGGCCTAGGGCGCTCCTCAGAATGGCATTTTTGAGGCAAGGCCCCCTGATAGCTGAATGCTGATCGCTCGAACGCCTTACTTGAAGACCGGCATAACCTTCTCGGTCATGATCCGGAGGCTGCGCAATACCCGTTCTTCGGGGATCAAGCCGCCGGCGTTTAGTTCGGCAACCACACCGTCCAGGCCCAATTCTTCTTTTAGTTGGGTGAATCGGTCTACCAGTCCCTCAGCGGTGCCGAAGGCAATCTTGGTCTCAAGCATGTCCTCATAACTCAGGGAGGCCAACCGGTCGGCCCGGCCGTCGCCCAGTTCGGTAACGTCGATGCCCGCCTTCCCGGCCGCCTCCCGGTACAGGCCGCCCATGCGGCTGAAATAGGCGCTGATGCTATCAAATGGCTCGTCCATCGCCTGTTTCTCGGTCTCTCCGGCATAGACCGGGATCCGCAAAGACACATCACCCTCACCGGGGTGCCCGGCTTCCCGCCAACACCGGCGGTACTCGTCGACGTTCCGGCGCAACTCGGGGACGTCCATGCCCCGCAGACCGACAAAGATGGGGTGGCCGGCCTTACCCAGCCGGAGGAAGGTTTCGGAGGAGTTGGCCGCGATCCGCAACGGGGGATGTGGCCGTTGATAAGGCATCGGAGTGACTGTGGCCTTCTCCACGTTGAAATGATTGCCCTTGTAGGAGAACTCCTTGCCCTTCCAGGCCTGCAGAATAATCTCCAGGGATTCGGCAAACCGGCCTTGGCTTTCATCGTAGGGGATACTGTAAACGTCGTAGGAGCGGGCGAACCCGCTGCGGCCGATGCCGAACTCGAACCGGCCCTCGCTGATATGGTCGACGGTGGCCACTTCCTCCGCGATGCGGAGGGGGTTACTGAGGGGAAGCACGTATACCGCCATTCCAACCCTCAGCCTCTTGGTCCGGGCGGCGATAGCGCTGGCCACGACGATGGGAGACGAAAGCACCGAGCGGACCGGGTTGAAATGCAGTTCGGCCAACCACACACCGTCCAGACCCATCTCCTCGGCCGCGTCGACCATCCGGAATCCCTCTTGAAAGGCCAGTGCCTCGCTGACACCGACTCTGTTGCCGAACTCCATGAATGCGCCAAAATGCATGTGATGCTCCCTTTGTCCCCAAGATTCCATCGTCCCGAGACCCGGGCGGAGGTGGGCCGCCAGACAAAGCCACGTTCAAAAGTACTTCATGAAGCGCCTAGGGTCAAGAAAATGACGCGGCCCACCAGGTTTTGCAATCATCATCATAGCGTTGATCTTGCCGTTCGTCCTGAGGCTCTCAAAGGGCGCGCACGCCACGAGTTTCCGGTGAGTGGCAACTAAGTCCTCCGGAGCGGTGGTTCGACAAGCTCACCATGAACGGGATTCCCCATGATGTTCTCAGAAAATCAAAACACCTCAGGAAGCTCGCTGTCTTGACCGCCTCAAAGCAGCGGATTAATCTTAGCGTCATCTAGCTTTTTCATTATCCGGCCAACTGCACGGTCGATGCGAAAAAGGCTAGCCGTCGAGCTATCCATCAACGTGGTATCCATCAAAAGGAAGTTGCTGTAGATGGAATCCAGCCAGTACGACATCGCTATCATTGGAGGCGGCATCCTGGGGTTGTCCACCGCCATGCAATTGGCCGGCCGCGCTCCCCATTGGCGGGTGGCGGTGCTAGAGAAAGAGGAAGAACTGGCCACTCACCAGACGGGGCACAATAGCGGAGTGATGCACTCGGGCATCTATTACCGGCCCGGCTCGCACAAGGCCCGATTCTGCGTGGCGGGCCTGAACAACCTGGTCAGATTCTGCGATGAAAACGAGATTGAATACCAGCAATGCGGCAAGGTTATCATTGCGCTTAAAGAGTCTGAACTGGGCCGGTTGCAGGACCTCTACGACAGGGGGACGGCCAACGGGGTTCCCGACTTGGAGATTGTCGGACCGGAACGGCTCAAGGAGATTGAACCCCACGTCACCGGGGTGAAGGCCCTCTGGGCGCCCCATACCGGCATCGTCGATTTCACCAAGGTGGCCGCAGCCTACGCGAACAAGTTCCAGCAGGCCGGGGGAGACATTTTCACCGGGGCCGCAGTGCGAAAGATTACCCGCTCCGCCGGCTCGGTGGCCTTGGAAACCACCAAAGGCACCCTCCAAGCCAAGAACCTCATCAATTGCGCGGGCCTCTACGCCGACCGCGTGGCCGCCATGACCGGCGAGAATGTGCCGGTCCGCATAATTCCCTTCCGGGGCGAGTATTACACGCTCCAGCCCGAGAGCCACCATCTGGTCTCGGGGCTGATATACCCGGTGCCGGACCCACAATTCCCGTTCCTCGGCGTCCACTTCACGCGCAACATCAAGGGCCACGTTGAGGCCGGTCCCAACGCCGTTTTGGCCCTGCGGCGGGAGGGCTACCGCAAGCGTGACTTCAGCTTGGGCGACAACCTGGGTAATCTGGCCTATCCCGGTTTCTGGAAGATGGCGATGAAGTACTGGAAGATTGGCATGGGCGAGGTCTACCGGTCCTATAACAAGCGGGTGTTCCTCCGCGATCTGCAACGGCTATTGCCGGAGATCAAGGACTCCGACTTGGCCGGCGGCGGCTCCGGGGTACGGGCGCAAGCGGTGGCCAAGGACGGGTCGTTGTTGGACGACTTCAGCATCATTCAAGGACGCGACACCATCCACGTGCTGAATGCGCCGTCGCCAGGCGCAACCTCTTCGCTGGCCATCGGGGAACACATCGCCGGTCTGGCAGTGGAGAACTTCGGAGCGCCATCCTAGAATCGAGGAACCACATCCGGCGGGTCTACGAAACCCCCCGTAGCTGGATGCACATAATATTGATGGTTGTGCTGCCCGTGGGTATAATCGGGCCTGCCGCAAAGTACTGCGGCCGATACTTGAGTACCCCGTAATCAAATAACCGTGGGAAGAGGCAGGCAGTCGTTGCTGCTTGAGACTGAGCGCAATCTAGATCTTGGGTCATTCAACGCGGCGCGGGACTCGGTTGACGAGTACCTGAGCTCGGTGGGGGATGCCCTGCCCATCTATAAAGAAACCGGCATCGTGCCGCCCCTATACTTGGCGGCTTCGGCCTTGGGCTCGTTACTCCGAAAACTCGCTCTCCCCCCAGGCGCCATCCACAGCTTGCAGGAAGTGGCGGTTCTGACTCCCGTCGCCATCGGCAGCGAGATAAAGGTCAGTGCCATGATGGAGAAACCACGCCGCCGCGCCGGACTTGAGTTCATAACCACTGTCTGCACCGTGGAGTCAGGAGGAGTGGCGTCGCTGACCTCTAAAAGCACCGTGCTCCTGACGGGCGGTGGCGAGTCCGAAGGAGCGCCGCCTGAAAAACCACCACCAGAAAAACTACCAAAGGAACAGGCCGGGCCGGGCATCAAGCCCGCCGAAAGTGAACTTCCAGTGGTCTCCAAAGAAATCAAACAGAATCAATTAGACGCCTACGCGAAGGCATCGGGCGACGACAATCCGCTGCATCTGGACCCGGAATTCGCTGCCAAGACCCAATTTGGCGGGATAATCGCCCACGGTATGCTCACCCTGGCCTTCGTATCCGAGATGATGGCGGCGGCCCACGGGCGGGATTGGCTGGAATCGGCTTCACTCAGGGTAAGGTTCAAAGGCGCCGCTTACATCGGCGACCGGCTCGAGACTCGGGGAAATCCGGCCAAGGAACAGGATTCGTCAAGGACCTATTCGGTCGGGGTTTGGAATAGCGCCAGCGGGCAAGAACTGATCTCGGGGACTGCCAGCTTTAAGATAAATCAAAGTTAGGACCCTTTGGCAAATGCCCCCGGCAACTCATCGAGGCGTTCTGGACTGACGAGCGAGGAACAATATGCAAAAAGAGACGAATAATGCTACAGGGCTGGTGCGCGTGGCATTGGACGCCATGGGCGGAGACCACGGTCCTGTCGAGACGGTAAAGGGCGCCGTGCTGGCGGCACAATCGCTCAACGTCGAGATGATACTGGTGGGAGACCAGGGCCAGGTGGAGCAGGAATTGGCGAACCACGACGCGGCCAACTTGGCCATCAGAATCGTGCCTTCCGAAGATAGGATCCGCGATGACGAGCACCCGCTTCGGGCTCTGCGGACTAAACCCAAGGCATCGGTGCTCGTCGCCACCGGATTGGTCAAGAGCGGAGATGCCGATGTCATTGTCTCCACGGGTTCCACCGGCGCGTCGATGGCCAGCGCGGTCCTGACGTTGGGCCTGATGGAAGGACTGGAGCGCCCCTGCGTGGGTGGTCCGTTCCTTGGCTTGGCCCCCAACACTGTTCTGATGGACATCGGCAGCAATCTGGACTGCCGCCCCGCGTTGCTGCTTAGCTTCGCGTCGTTGGGAGTTTCTTGGGCCCGAACCTACATGGGCATCGAGAACCCCAGGGTCGCCCTGCTCAGCGTCGGCTCAGAGGCGGCCAAGGGCAACAAGCAGGTCCAAGAGAGTTATCAAGTTTTTGAAGACAGCCATCTGAACTTCGTCGGCAACGTCGAAGGAATGGACTTCTTCACGGAAAAGGCCGAAGTCATCGTCTGTGACGGCTTCATAGGCAACATCCTAATCAAATTTACCGAGGGTTTGGGCGCGGCATTCGCGGCGTTCGCCAAAAAACGCCTAGCGCCATCCATGGACGAGGCGAGCCTCTCTAAATTCGCCGCCGAGTTGGTTCTATTGACCAACCGCACCCGCACCAACGGAGGCCCACTCTTCGGGGTCAACGGTCCAGTTATCCTGGGTCACGGTTCCAGCCGGGCCGATGAGATCTTGGCGGCAATCGATACCTCCGTGCGGTATGTGCAGTTGGGCATGGTCGACATCATGCGGAAAGACCTGGCTTCGATGAACACAACCACCGGCGCCAGCGCAGGCGGTTAGAGCGTTACCATGTCTGGCATCGACTTGGCAGGGAAGGTCGCACTGGTCACCGGGGCTTCACGAGGCATCGGCGCAGTGGTTGCCTGCCGTCTGGCTCAGGCTGGCGCCAAGGTGGGCGTCAACTACCACGCCAGTCCGGATGCCGCCACGCAGGTCGCCGATTCCATCAACAAATCCGGTGGGGAAGCCTTCCTAGTCGGCGGGGACGTCTCCCAAGCAGAATCCGCCGAATCCGTCGTGAAGCGGGTCGTCGAGCACTTCGGCAACATCGACATTCGGTGAACAACGCAGGCATCAACAGGGACCAACTGTTGATACGGATGAAGCCTGAAGACTTCGACGCCGTTATAAACGTCAACCTGCGCGGCGCGTTCCTGTGCACCCGCTACGTCATGACTCACCTGATCCGGCAGCGTTCCGGCCGGGTGGTGAATATGTCCTCGGTGGTGGGGCTTTCGGGTAACCCCGGCCAGGCCAACTACGCCGCCGCCAAGGCGGGACTGATCGGTCTAACTAAAGCGGTGGCCCGGGAAGTAGCCTCCCGCAATGTAACCGTCAACGCTCTGGCGCCCGGATACATCACCACCGCGATGGTGGACGAACTATCCGAGGAGACCCAAGCGAAGATACTGGCCCGCATCCCCATGGGCCGGTTCGGCACGCCTGAGGACGTGGCCGAAGCGGTGCTATTTCTCTGCAGCGATGGCGCCAGCTATATCACCGGCCAAGTCCTAACCATCGACGGTGGCATGATCGCCTGATGCGGCTCGCCGCCCCTTCCTAGGGCCGGATCCTAGAAACTATGCGAGCGTGAAAACAGGAGGCTTCGTTGGTTCTAGGGCGATGTATAATACCCGCACTTCTTATTCGGCCGATTCCTACGTCCCACCGGAGGCCCCATGCGCACAACCACCAAGTTCCGTCAACTGCTCAGTGAGCCGGGAATCATCCAGGCCCCCGGCGCCTATGACTGCCTCACCGCCAAGATAATCGAGAATGCCGGCTTTCCCGCGGTGTATATGACCGGGGCCGGAACGTCGGTGGCGCAGCTTGGCTACCCCGACCTTGGGCTGGCCACGATGACCGAGATGGTGCACAACGCCGAGGCCCTGGCTGAGGTGGTCGACGTGCCGGTGATCGCCGATGCCGACACGGGCTACGGCGGGGTTTTGAATGTGCGCCGGACCGTCAGGCAGTACGAGCGGGCCGGGGTGGCGGCGATCCATATCGAGGACCAGGAATCGCCCAAACGCTGCGGACACCTGGACGACAAGAAGGTCATCTCCACCCAAGACATGGTCCAGAAGATTCGGGCAGCGGTGGACGCCCGCACCGACGACGACTTCACCATCATCGTGCGCACCGACTCCATCGCCGTCACCGGCTGGGACGACGCCATGCACCGCTGCGACGAATATGTGAAAGCCGGGGCCGACGTGCTGTTCGTCGAGGCGCTGCGCACGCCCGAGGAGGTTGAGCAGGTAGCCAAGAACTTGGACATCCCCCTGCTTTTTAATTTCGTCGAGTCCGGGAAGTCTCCCTTGCTCTCTGCGTCCGAGCTTGAGGGGTTCGGTTTCAAGATTGTCATCTATCCCGCGAGCGCCCTGCTCTCGGTGGCCCACGTTGTGGGGCAGGTCATGGCCGAATTGAAAGAAAAGGGCACTACCTCCCACCTGATGGACAACATGGTCAGCCTGGAAGACTGCTTCGAGGCGATGGGCTTGTCCGCCATGCTGGCCGAGGATGCCCGGTTCGCTGAGGTGGGATAGCGCTCGGACCACCATGCCAAGGGCCGCCAACCGGCCTCTGAGAGGTACCGGCGAATCGCCGGATTGCGGCAACTGTTTTAGGGTTCGCCATTCGCGTTGCTCTGGTACGATTAATACATGAGCGTCGCTGGAGAATACAATTAAGCTTCAAACCACATCATCCCGTTTTCTCGCTGGCGTGGCCCTGTTGATAGTGATCGTGGCTGTCATCGGGATTGTCGTAGCCTTTCTATACCGGTCCGCGGAGTTCCCCTTGCTTCCCGAGGGCACCCCGGAAGGAACGGTCCACAGATTCCTGTCGGCTATCGAATCGGGCGATACCGTCCGGGGCTACGACTACCTGAGCCCATCGCTAAAAGAAACGTGCAATTTCCAACATTTCCGGGATTCCGTTCGTTGGTTTGATGCCAGAGGCGGCCGTAATTCCGGTGACCTGCGGGTCACGCTGGATGAGGTCCGCCCGATAAACGGCGCGGTGGAGGTGCGGGTTAGGATCATTAGATTCTCCTTCTCCTCTCCCTCTCCGCTGGCCCCGCCCTTCGAATCAGGGGAATCGTCCTACGGCGAAAGTTTCACACTGGAGAGATTCGGTGACGAATGGTTGTTCATTGACCCTCCTTGGCCCATGAGCAGGTGTCCGGAATCCAAGGAAGAGCCACCGCCGGTTACGCCGCTACGGCCGGCTCCGGGTTGAGCGGGAGGTAGCCCCTGCAAGCACTCGGAGGCTTATTTGGCATTTTGGGGTCCCTGATCCCGCTTCTGGTGATTGGGGGAATAATCGCGGTTGTGGTGAGTTTGTTGCGCCGCCGCAGTGAGGGGGAGCGTGACCCGGGGATCGGGACCCTCCGGCGCCTGTACTACTACGGCCTCTCATTCGTGGCCCTGATGTTCTCGGCCAGCGGCGCCGTCGTGCTGGTGGACTATGTCGCCGATAGCTTTTCCGGAGGCGCGATACTGTCCCGGGGCGAGAGCCAGTTGGCATTGGGACTGGCAATCACCATTGTTGGTACGCCGATCTGGGCCTTCCACTGGTGGTTGGCCAGCAAGGCCATCCGCGAATACCCATCGGAGACCCGAGCGCTCAGCCGCAAAGTCTACCTGTCTCTGGTTCTAGCAGTTTCAGCCGCTCTGGTTGCTTTCGGGCTGGTGTCGTTACTGCGCTGGTTATTTGGGGCCGCTGACTTCAACGGTCTCCACCTGGCTTTCCCACTAGTTTGGGGCGGGGTTTGGGGCTTCCACTGGTACGTCGATAGGCTGGAAGTCCCGAGAACAGGCGAGGGCGAGTCTGTCCGCCGGGTGTACGTTTACGGCACGTCTTTATATGGCCTTGTGATGCTGCTAGTTGGCTTGGGCATCATTTCAGGTCAGTTGCTAGGGCAAGCCTACGATGCGATCTTTGCCACTCGCGTCCTGTTGTCCGGCCGGGAAGCGCTGTGGAACGACACCATCCAGGGCGCTCTGGCTCTTTTCTTCGTCGGTGGAATCCTTTGGTGGTGGCACTGGCATCGAGTATCCAGGGGCGACCAAGAATCGGTGCTGCGGCAGGTTTACCTACATCTCTTCGCCATCCTGGGCGGCGCTGCCGCAGTTGTGGCTACCCTCAGTATCCTCTTATTCCGAATACTCCAGTTGGCGATGGGCGAGGGTGACACGGCGGGGGCGGCGGATCAATTCCGGTTCTTGCCCTCCGCCCTTGCGGCGCTGATTAGCGGCGGGGCGCTTTGGGGTTATCACTGGACCGTGGTCCGTCAGGAGTCCGCCTCCGGTTATGCGGGAACCCTGGGAGCGCGCCAAGTATACCGCTACCTGCTGGCCGCCTTGGGCCTGATCACCCTTACCTCGGGGTTGGCTATTCTGTTTGGTGTCGTCATCGGTGTGGCCGCGCCCCAATCGGGTCAAGAGTTGCTGCGGGTAGATTGGTGGCGGAACCCGCTGGCATCCGCTGTCACCCTTCTGATTGTCGGGGTGCCATTGTGGGGGTTTTATTGGTCCGGGCTGCAAAGGGACGCCGGCGCCGGCTTGGTGGAACGTACCGCTTCTTTCCGCCGCATCTTTATCTACCTAGTGCTTGGCGCGACCGTTCTAGCCGCCCTGGGGAATTTGAGCGCCCTTCTTTTTATGTTCTTCCGAGACATCTTGGAAGAGCAACTTTCAGCGCAATTCATACAGGATGCCAGATGGAGCATCGGCACGCTCCTGGCCGCAGGCGCCGCCAGCGTGTACTACTGGCTAGTGCTTGGCGAGGACCGGCGGGCAGTTCCGGCGCAGGAAAAGCCATCCCCCGAAGACCTACCGGTACGGAAGACAGTGATCGCTCTGGCCACAGAGGAGGCACTTCCTCTGCTGCGCCGCCTGGAAGCGCGGCTCGGGGCGCCCCTTCGCTCGTGGCATAGGCTGGACCAAGATATTGCCGTTCCTACCCTGACCGACGAAGAGTTGACGGCAATCCGGGAGCGCATCGCCGAAGCCCCTGGGGACCGGGTCCTCTTGACCATCGACTCCTCGGGCGTTCACGTAGTGCCGTACCGTGAAGCGTGACGGATGCCGCGAACTGTGTAATTCGAAGCGTGCCTTGTCTCTACCGCTTGGCAGAGGTAGCGTAGCGATCGACGATTAGAGATGCCAGGAGGGCGACATGTCAAACGTTGTGCTGGTCATCGACATGGTCAAGGGTTTCTTGGAGCCCGGCCACAATCTCTACTGCGGCGATGAGTCGCGGGAGATTATCCCCAGGGTCCATAGTCTCCTTGTCCGGGAACAGGCGGCCGGGTCCGAGATACTGTTCATCTCGGACCACCACGACCCCGACGATCTGGAATTCCAGGTATTCCCCGTCCACTGCGTCAAGGGCACCGAGGAACCCAACGTCATCGCCGAGTTGTCCGAATTCGTGACCGGGGCCAACGTCATTCCCAAGAACCGGTACAGCGGTTTCTTCAACACCGGTCTGGAAGCCCGCCTGGCCGCCGGAACGCCAGACAAAATCATCATCTGCGGTGTCTGCACCGACATCTGCGTCCTGCACACCGCATCCGACGCACGCAACCGGGACTATGCCGTCGAGGTCCCCTCGGATTGCGTGGCCAGCTTCAACCCCGACGCTCACGGGTGGGCCCTTTCCCATCTGAAAGACATTCTAGGCGCAACGGTTATCTAGAACGGCAGGCGGCTCGTTAAGACACGCCTTTACGAGCCCATATCCGGTCTTGCAACCTTGCTATTGCCGGAAGCCCCCAGGTATCATGAGCCTAATATTCAGGTTATCCTCCAAGTTGTGAACGGCCCGCCCAGCGAGGAATGCGCAATGCTCTACCGCACTTATAAATACTCCCAGTGGGACGGCAGCCAGCAGATTTTTGAGCTGGACGCCGACAAGTTGATGGACCTTCTGTCAGAGGACCTCCTCAACCAGGGAGACATCATGCAGGCACTGCGGGACCTGATGCGTAAAGGCATGCAAGACCAAGACGGACGGCAGATGCCAGGGCTCAGAGACCTGATGGAGCGTTTGAAGAACCAGCGCCGCCAGCAACTGCAACAACACAACATGGACTCGGTGGTTGACGACCTTAAAGAACGGTTGGAAGACATCGTTCGGACCGAGCGGGAAGGCATTCAGCGCCGGTTGGACGAGGCTACGGAACAGGTTGAGGCAAATCACGGCGAAGACCGGACCCAGCAGGAAGGCCTATTAGACCTGCTGGAAAAGCGGGCCAATCGCAACCGGGAAAAGCTGGACAACCTGCCAGAAGGCGTGGCCGGTCAGCTCAAGGATCTGATGGAGTACGACTTCATGGACCCCGCGGCCCAGCAGAAGTTCCAAGAACTGCTGGACATGCTGAAAAGTCAGATGGCCCAAAACATGGGCCAACAGATGGCAGACCAGATCAAGGGCATGTCGGAACAGGACATGGCCAGCATGCGCGAAATGATGCGCCAACTCAACCAGATGATCAAGGACAAGCTGTCCGGCCAAGAACCGGACTTCGACGGCTTCATGCAACAGTTCGGCCAGATGTTTGGCGACAACCCGCCCCAGAGTTTCGAAGAACTGATGGAGCAATTGCAGCAGCAGCTAGCCCAGATGCAGTCCCTGCTGGACAGCATGTCGCCGGAAGCCCGCCGGGAGATGGAGGACGCGCTGGCCCAGGCACTAGACCCCGAAACTCAGCGGGAGATGGCCCAGTTCGCCGCCTTGATGGAACAATTTATGCCCATGGACGACCTGCGCCGGCAATATCCCTTCCTCGGCGACGACAGCCTGACCATGGAACAGGCTATGGAGATGATGCGCGGTCTCCAAGAACTGGACCAGCTGGAACAATCTCTCCAAGACGCCATGCGCAGCGGCAACATGGACGACATCGACCCCGACAAGCTGGCGGAGCTGCTGGGGGACGAGGCCCGGCGTATCTACGACGAATTGGACCGGCTGCGGAAGCTGCTTCAAGACGCTGGGTACGTGACCAACGACGAAAACATGGAACTCACCGCACGGGGCATCCGCCGCATCGGACAGAAGGCCCTCAAAGAGGTGTTCGCTCACCTCAAGAAGGACCGCATCGGCAGCCATCAGATGTACACCCGCGGGGCCAACGGCGATGTCTTGGGAGAGACTAAGAAATACGAGTTCGGCGACCCATTCCAGGTGGACCTGCAGGCCACGGTGAAGAACGCGGTGCTTAGAGGCGGACCGCAGGTCCCGGTGCGGCTGAGCCCAGAGGACTTCGAAGTCTACCGCGTTGAGCATATGACCAAGACCGCCACTGTCCTCTTATTGGACCAGAGCCGGTCCATGGGTCTTTTTAACAACTGGCAGGCGGCCAAGAAGGTCACTCTGGCTTTGATGGCCCTGATGCGCAGCCAATACCCCAGAGACAGCCTCCACATCATTGGGTTCTCCGACTATGCCCGCGAGATAAAAGAGGAAGACCTGGCCAAATGCACCTGGAACGCCTGGGTATCGGGCACCAACCTGCATCACGCTTTGATGCTCGCCCGGAAAATTCTGTCCAAAGAGAAGGGCGGCACCCGTCAGATATTGGTGATAACCGACGGCGAACCCACCGCCCATCTGGAGGGCGACCGGGCGTTCTTCGCCTATCCGCCCAGCCACCGGACCGAACTTGAGACCTTGAAAGAGGTGCGCAAGTGCACCCAAGAAGACATCGTGATCAACACCTTCATGCTGGAGAACAACTACCAGTTGGTCAACTTCGTGGACCGGATGACCCGCATCAACAGCGGCCGGGCCTTCTATAGCAGCGCCGCCAATCTGGGAGAATACCTGCTGGTGGACTACGTGTCCAACCGCCGAAAACGGATCTCGGCGTAGACCAAGGCCTAGAAAAATAGGCCGGAAATTCGATGGGTTCCCCCTTTTTAGAGGGCCCCCGCTCTGTTAAGATAAAGTCACAATCGAATAATCCACCAGGGTCGTGCGGCCGGTCTGACCAAGACTTGGCCACACTTTTAAGACGGTCCAGTGAGACTGGCAAAGTTGAGCGTCCCAATCCTCCGCCAGGTGCAAATCAGGCGCCTGTTATGTGAGTTGCTCACACCCTTGCCAGTTGAAGGCAAGGGTTTTTTTGTGAGTCGCGCCGGAGCGGCCCCCACGGAAGAAGGCCCGCCCGGATAAGCGAATGCGAGAACGACAGATAATGAATCCCGAGGACGTGCGCCGTGCCCTAGCCAGGGTGGCCCACGAGATCCTCGAGCGCAACCGGGGAGCAGCGGACCTGGTGATTGTGGGTATCCACACCCGCGGGGTCCACCTGGCCCGCCGTATCGCCGCCAACCTGGCGGAGTTCGAAGGTGTGGCGGTGCCGGTGGCTACCTTGGACGTCAGCCTTTACCGGGACGACAACCGTGGCCGGGCCCAGGTCAAATTAAAACCCACTGACATTCCGATGGGTATCCAGGGCAAGCGCGTGATTCTGGTCGACGACGTTCTATATACAGGCCGCACCATCCGCGCCGCCATGGACGCTTTGGTGGACCTTGGCCGGCCCCAACAAATCCAACTGGCCATATTGCTGGACCGGGGCCACCGCGAGTTGCCCATCCGGGCTGATTACGTGGGCCAGAACCTGCCCACTTCGATCCATGAACGGGTGAAAGTCCGCTTGGTGGAGACCGATGGCATCGACGAAGTGGCCTTGATTTTTGAAGACGATTTCCAAGAAGAACGAGCGCCGCTGGACAACTCGGATACCTGAACGGATACCGATGACGCTGATGAGTAACCCCTCTGGGGAAAACTAGGACTGATTGATATGGCCGTCTCCCGAACAATCGAAACTCCAGACATCGACGACCTGCTGGCCGTGAAGCCAACGCCGAGAAAGCACGTGCTGGACCTGGACGATTTCTCCCGAGAGGAGATTGAAGAGGTATTGGAATCCGCACGCAGCATGAAAGAGGTGCTGGGGCGTGACATCAAGAAGGTACCGGCCCTTCGCGGAAAGGTGATTGTGACCCTTTTCTACGAGGCCAGCACCCGCACTAGGATGTCATTTGAAGAGGCGGGCAAGGTGCTCAGCGCCGACGTAATCAACATGTCGGCGTCGGGCAGCAGCGCCGAAAAGGGCGAATCACTGCTCAACACTGGGTTGACGATACAGGCCATGGGCATCGACACCATCGTGCTGCGGCACCCCCATTCCGGCGCGCCCTATCTATTGGCCCAGCATTTGAACAAGGTCAGCGTCATAAATGCGGGAGACGGTCTCCACGCCCATCCCACGCAAGCCCTACTAGACCTGTACACCGTGCAAGACAAGCTGGGTTCGGGTGCGCGAGGTTCATTGGAAGGGCTGAAGGTGGTCATCGTCGGAGACGTGCTCCACAGCCGGGTGGCCCGCTCCAACATCTGGGGGTTCGCCAAGATGGGGGCGAAGGTCGTCCTCTCCGGCCCCGCCACCCTGATGCCGCCCGACCTGCTACGCTCCAGTAAGAGAATCGCCCGGTCCCAGTTTGCCTCCCTGGTGGATGTGGACACCAATCTGGACCGGGCCATCGAAGGGGCCGACGTGGTCATGGCCCTGCGCTTGCAAAAAGAGAGGCAAAACGCCGGGTTCTTGCCCAGTGTGCGGGAGTACATCCGGCGGTGGCAGATCACGGACGACCGGCTGGCAAAGGCCAAGCCCGGCGCATTGGTCATGCATCCCGGCCCCATGAACGAAGGTATAGAGATCAGTTCCAGCATCGCCCACGGCGGAAGCTCCGTGATCGAAGAACAGGTGACCAACGGCGTGGCCGTGCGCATGGCCCTCCTCTTCCAGCTGACCACCGGACCCGGCCAATAACCCGATAGACTCCAAGACCCGAAAGAGTGAAATCCAGAACGTTGGAGAGGTGTGTGGAAACGGAAACCATCCTGATTCGCCGCGCCAGGATAATCGACCCCAGCCGTCAGTTGGACCGGGTGGGTGACCTGCTGCTTGGCGGCGGTGAGATACTGGCCACCGGGCGATTGGGCCGGGACCGCATTCCAGACGGATGCCGGATCATCAAAGGCGACGGTCTGGTGGCCAGCCCCGGCTTTATCGACCTGCACTGCCACCTCCGTGAACCGGGCTTTGAGTACAAAGAGACCATCGCCGCCGGCTCCAGAGCCGGGGCCAAAGGCGGCTTCACCACGCTCTGCTGTATGCCCAACACCGACCCGCCCATCGACAACGCAGCAGTGGTGGAATTCATCCATGAGCGGGCCCGCCACGATTCTCTGGTGCGCATCTTGCCCATCGGTTGCGTAACCAAGGGGCGGAAGGGACACGAACTCGCGGAGATGGAGGAGTTGGCCAGCGCCGGGGTGGCCGCGTTCAGCGACGACGGAGACCCGGTTTACGACGCCAACCTGATGCGCCTCGCCCTGATCTATAGCTCAGACTTGGGGCTGGCCATCACCAACCACAGCCAAGACCCATCGTTGTCCTGTAACGGGGTCATGGCCGAGGGCTCGGTGGCGACACACCTGGGCCTGGACGGCATCCCCGCTGCGGCGGAGGAGGCAATGATTGCCCGGGACATAGCCCTGGCCGAGGCCACCGGCGGGCGGCTCCACGTAGCCCACCTCAGCACGGCCGGCAGCGTGCCCTTGGTACGCGAAGCCAAGGAACGGGGTCTCTCGGTGACCGCCGAGGTTTGCCCTCATCATCTGACCATCACCGACCAATGGGTATTGGGAGACAAGGGAGAAGCGGCCGCAGCAGCCGGCGGCCGGGCCTACGACACCAGCACCAAGGTTTATCCGCCCCTTCGTTCGCAACGGGATGTCGATGCTTTGGTCGAAGCGTTGGCGGACGGCACGATCGACTGTATCGCCACCGATCACGCTCCCCACGAACTGTCCAGCAAACAGGTCACCTACCAGGACGCCGCCTTTGGGATCAGCGTGTTGGAGACCGCATTAGGCTCGTTGCTTCAGCTGGTGCACCGCAGGAAGCTGAGCATGGGCGCCATGATCGACCGGTTGACCACCGGCCCGGCCCGGGTATTGGGCGAGAGCTATTCCGATCTGGCTTCCATGCAGTCGGGAACCCCGGCCGATATAGTCCTGTTTGATCCGGAGGAAGAGTGGACGGTGGACACCTCCGAATTCGAGTCCAAGGGCAGAAACACGCCTCTGGAAGGCACGGTCCTAAAAGGGCGCGTTGTAGCAACATTCGTTTCGGGACGCCTGGTTTACCAAGGGCCGGGACTAAAGATCGAAGAGCCCCATGCCAGACCTTAAGCGGTATCCCATAAACAACACGTGCTAGACCGATCTCAAGATTCCACACAGCCACCGTGGGGTCCTTTGACAGGCTCAGTACCAGCGGAAACAACGCTTCGGGGCTTTCGCGGTGTCCTTCCGGGGCATTCGCGGCGTCCTTCCGAGGAAGAATGTCGAACCACATCTCGGTAGGCGGCAAGTCAATCTCCGGTTGCCGCCGGGAAGAATTTCTTAGCTGAAAATCTAAATCAAGGGCGGGTGCGCTAGATTGCACAAGGCAGCCTATCTGGTCCTGGAAGACGGCTCTGTCCACGAAGGAGT
>SMVB01073878.1_pt1 | contig 21475 bp, 15 predicted proteins | sample 2456461 | NCBI WGS metagenome assembly SMVB01 (sample SAMN11095934, study PRJNA526329) | marine sediment metagenome | biome: Marine sediment; feature: Surficial sediment; material: Deep marine sediment; isolation source: Hadal surficial sediment | place: Pacific Ocean | collected 2014-05 | depth...
AAATAGCATCATCCCCGCGAGCTTTTGATGAAATCTTTTTGAAATTGGACCGTCTTTTGGGATTTGCTTTTTTTCTTCCATGCATCTATGATAACTTCAACAATGGCCTTCAAGTCATGGGTTATCTGCCAGTTTGGAAAATGTTCTTTTAATTTTCGCAAGTCTGAGATGTAACAAATGTGATCGCCTTTTCTGGGCGGGTCCCGGTAAATCCGGCGAATTTTCCGACCTGTCATTTCTTCAATCAGGCTTATCGCTTCCAGGACTGAAACACTGTTTTGTCGCCCGCCGCCAATATTATATACTTCCCCCCGGCGTGGATTGGCGGTAAATTCTTCAATTGCACGAATAACATCGTAGCTATGAATGTTGTCCCTGACTTGTTTACCTTTATAGCCATAGATGATATAAGTTTGACCGGTCAGCGCCACCTTTACCAGATAGGAAAGAAAACCATGCAACTCAACGCCAGAGTGATTCGGCCCGGTCATGCAGCCTCCACGAAAAACCCCTACCTTCAATCCGTAATAACGCCCATATTCCTGAGCCATAATATCCGCGGCAACTTTCGAAGCGCCAAAAATTGAATGCAGGCACTGATCCAGTCGACAATCTTCGTTGATACCCTCAAAATCCTCAGGTCTGGCATAATCATAACGTGTCGTCAACTCCTTTAGTGATAGTTCATTTGGAGCATCTCCATATACTTTATTGGTACTCATCAGAATAAAAACTGCCTCAGCGCAATATTGGCGTGTTGCTTCCAACAAGTTCATCGTACCCATTGCATTGACTTCAAAATCAATAACCGGGATTTCAGCCGCTTTATCATGAGACGGTTGAGCGGCGCAATGTATGATTAACTCAAAGGAAGACTCCTTAAATAGTTTGAAAATTCTTTCTCGATCACGAATATCAATGTCCTGGTGAGAAAAGTTCCTGGTAATTTCCTTTAGGTGTTTCAAGTTCCATGTCGTATCACCCTGTGGACCGAAGAAGACCTTGCGCATGTTATTGTCCACCCCTATGACATGATGGCCTTTACGATCAAAATAAGTGACTGCCTCGGACCCGATAAGTCCATTACATCCAGTGACAAGGATTTGCATTGGTTACCCCCTTCTACCGTTGGCTTCGATTCTATTAAATTTGACTTGTTTAACACCGCGAAGAAACGTTCTAAAAAACAAGAGTCCGTGTTTTAGAGGCCGCATATGTGACTCGCCTGCCAACCTTTTCTTATAGTCGACCGGTACTTCCAATACTCTCAGCTCCAGTTTGGCGGCCCCGATAAGCAAATCAAAGTCCCCCCAACGACAGTGTTTCATTTCAATGTTTTGGTAATTCTTCTTTAACAAGGCTTTTGTCCCACACAAAGTGTCCGTCACTTTTTGTCCTAACAACCAACTAAAGAGGAGTGCAAACGCCTTGTTTCCATACCAATTCAGTCTCTTCATTGCCTGACTTTCCATTGACGAGCCAAACCTTGTACCATTGACAAAATCCGCTCTTCCTTCAGCAATAGGTGCGAAAAACCTTCCGAGTTCTTCAGGCTGGACAGTCATATCCGCATCCAGGATCATGAGAACATCGCCACTGGCTGCGTCGAAACCAGCTTTCACAGCAGGACCTTTGCCACGGTTAGGTGAATATGAGATTAACTTAAGGTTTTCATGATTTTCCATAAGTTTATTGACAACGTCCGCCGTTCCGTCAGTGGAGCCGTCATCTACAACTACAATTTCGGTAAATTCACCAATTTTAGGCACTCTCTCAACCGCCTTTTGTATATTTTCTGCTTCATTGTAGCATGGAATGATAACTGAACAGGAATAACCTTGTTTATTGCTATTTTTTGTAGAGGCTCCTTCACCCATCGTTGATCTCCAATTTTAAACTTTTCACTGCCGAAGGGAATTTTGGTTCTGGCTCGGCCATAACTTTCCACACTCTCCAGGGATTTTTGGTTGCCGCGTCGCGCCACGATTCGTCATAGACACAATCCAATAAGATACCCGGATCCAAATTTTTGGGGTATGGGTTTTTTTCAGCAAACTCATCGCTTTTTGCGGAAACGACGCTCCTCTTTGTCTTTTGAACGATATAATCGTAATAATCGCTTTTCCTCTGAACGATGTAACCCACTCTGTTTTTGCGGAGGAAGTCTTCCGAAACCTGGGCACCCAAGAAGCCTTCTTTACGCCTAAAAAGCGGTTGCTCGAAAAACGGAATGACTTTGCTCCGAAGATGCTTCCCTGATAAGGCGAAATTGTTAAGATGCAACCGACCCAGATTTAGGACAGTTGAGCCCGCCGGTAAATCATCGAATATTTCGGGATATTGGTAAATTTCATGGCGCGTCCATTCACCTCTTGAAGCTCGCCCAATCAGGCTGCGCATGGGACTAAATGCAGCAATCAAACTGGTAGTGGTGAACGCACTGATCAGGAGCACACCGAAGAATCGCGGTCTGGATTTCAACAGAACATCAATTAGGGGCGCTGAGAGGATACAAGCAAAAGCCATGATCGGAATAGAATATCTTGGCGTTTGAGAAAAAACCAGAAAAAACGCCAGCAATCCAGCTAATAAAAAGCACACTAAGGCTCGTATCAGGGTATCCTTGTTTTTAGCACGATTGCGAAATGAAGTAAGGACCGTTTCCAAGATTCTTTTGGTGAAAAAATATCTTTAACGTTTGATTTTCCCGTTGCATTTCATTCAAAGTCTCGCGTGTACCATTTCTGGAACCATCATCAACGACGATGATTTCACGAACCGTACGATTTTCACAATAGACCGGAATGACGATGGATACTTTGGCAATCTCCATAACAGATTATCGCTTTAGGGAATCATTTAGGTGCTTTTGTGAAATTGGAGCTTTCCTAACACTATTTTCTAGCTTCTCAACATTTAGAGTTGAACCATTTAATTCTGCTTGAGCCTCATCCAGACAAGCCCGTAATTTTGCTGCCACGACTTGCACGTTTGGCGCTTCGTACAAGAGCTCATGGTCACCCGGAACCCTGTGGCAGTCTACTCCGCCTGTCGCCAGCTCCGACCAGGCCAAATGACTTTCACGCGTGGCTCCCAGTGGACTCTGAAGCAGAATAATTCGACCGGGATAAATCTTGGTAACATAGCTTAACCGGGCTTTGTAGTGCGCATCCATGACGTGCTGGATGTGGGAAGGTTTGTAATTTCCGGTGAAAGTTATCCTTTCAATCCGTTCTTCCCTGTAAGACTGTTTGAACCGTTTTAAAATCACCTTTTTGACAGCGCTCGGTAACTCTCGCAGCTTCACGCGCATCAAACTGCGAAAGGCGTAACTCAGCGAATTTCGATTCTCAACTCCTTCAAATCTTTCAGCCATAAAGGGATAATTTTCAGGAGGATTTTTTATCATTTCGGCAGTCAATGGCGGCCAGATGGTATCCAAAATAACGAGAACCACTTGTTCCCCGGACGCGACAAGCTGCTGGGCAACCTCGAAGGCGATAGTTCCCCCAAAGCATCCTCCTCCAACAAAGTAAGGACCTTCAGGCTTGAACATTCTAATTTCTTTAATGTAATGGGCCGCCATATCTTCAACGCGTTCATGGGGTTCTTTTTCTCCATCTAAGCCCAGAGGTTCTAATCCATAAAAAGGCTGTTCTTTCCCCATCTGGCGTGCCAAATTAGCGAAGATCAGAACAGTGCTGGCAAGCGGCGCCATACAAAAGAAAGGTGGCTTGGAACCGTCGGGTTGAATAGCTACCAGCGAGGACCAGGAGGTTGTCCACCCTTCCTGCTGGATAATGTCGGCCAGCTGCCGAATGGTCGGGGCCTGGAAAGGTGTCGCGAGGGACATCTTTTTTTCAAAGGTCTTCTCAATCTTTGCAAATATACGTACGGCCTGTAAAGAGCTCCCACCCAGCTCAAAAAAATTATCCTCTACACTTATGGGGGTTATGTTTAATATTTCCTCCCAAATTTCTACGAGCTTTTGTTCCAGTTCATTTTGCGGAGGTACAATACTTCTTTCCAGGAGAGCGCCGTTGGTGTCAGGTCTAGCCAGGGCGCTTAGGTCCACGTTGCCATCCGCTAAGAGCGGCATTTTCTCAATGGGTATTAGATCGCAAGTGCTCGCTACCCCAAAGCGATCCAACACTTTTAAACTTGCCACTTTAGAGGACAAATCACAATTTTTTTGAGTGGTAAAAAAACCACAGAGCCTCTGCGTTACCGGCGATGTCATTTCCGTGTAACGTTGAATGTGAGGGTTTTGACCATCCAGGCCCACGAAAAGATGCGGTTCGTCGCTTAAAAGGCTTACGGACAAAGAGTGCAGTCCCGCTTCCACTGCAAGCGATCGAAACCCCACAGCACGAGCGCTATTTTCCATCCAGGGATATTGTTTGCTCATCCCTACCTGGCTCCATTGGCTCCAGGCGATGCAATAGCTTTTAACCGAATTAGTTCTTCTCAAATAATGACTGAATGTATCTTGAAAACTGCATGCGGCCGCATAAGCCCCGAATGTAGAACCGCCAAAGAATCCGGTCACAGAAGAAAAGGAAATAAAGATGCTGTTGGGCCGGTCCTTAAGAAGTTCATGAAGCGTCCAGGTACCCAATACTTTTGCATGAAGTGAGAGGGCAAAACTATCGCGGGTTTCCTTAGTCAACAAGCACTCTTTTCCAATTCCAGCCAGGTGAACCACGCCATCCAGTTCACATTTCAATTTTGATTCTGCCTGGTCGACTACTTTTCTTAAAAAGTCAAGATCGGAGATATCACCCGCCTGGTAAATAATCTTCCCGCCGCCGTTGCGTTGCAATTCAAGAAAGGCCTTGACTCGTTCAGCTACAAGTCCCTCTTCCTTTTGTTTTTTCTCCCAGGTATTTCTTTCGGGCAATGAAGTTCTGCCAACCAACAGCAGACACGCCTGGTAATTTTGCAGCAAGTACTTGGCAATCTCTACTCCGATGCCGCCTAGTCCGCCGCTTATCAGGTACATTCCGCCTTGTTTAAATGGTAGATCTTGCTGTTTCTTTTGCCCCGGGTTAATTTTCTCCAGCCGTGAAATGAAACGGTGGCCGTCTCGATAGGCAATTTCAAAATCCGGCTCTTGCACTCGCATCTCTTGAAGAATATGAGCGGTGCTTACCTCAACCGCCCCGGGTTGGAGATCGACATGGCGGCAGTTTATCCAGGGCAGTTCCCGGAAAATAGTTTTAATGAGGCCCATAACCGTTGATTTTTCATAAGCGATCTCATCCTCTTCCAAAACCGGTTGTGTATGATTTGAGACATACAATAACCTGACCGAATGTTCGGAACCCTGGACTTCAACCAAAGACTGGATCAAAAACAGCAGACTATAGACCCCCAGCTCCTGGGCTTTTTCAAGCATCTCCACGCTCGACATTTCTTCGACAGCACCATCATAAGTCCACAAATGTATAATTTGATCAATCCGAATCTTATCCTCTCTCAGGCTCTCAAAAAGCAACCGATAGTGCTCGTGGGTTTTAGGATTAATTCGATACTTATTGGAATCAATTTTCTCGAAGTTCGATCCGATTTCTACTGAGATAGACTTCTTATTCAGTTCCGGACAAATGGCTTTACCTAATCCCAGCTGATCGAGAAAGACAAGCGCCGGCCCTTTGCCATATAGTAACCCGGAATCAACTCCTTCTTTCCTTCGCCAAATCTTTCGGAAAAACCAATCTGGAAGTGTGTTCGCATTACCAGTCAATATATCGATGCGTTTTATAACCGCATCAAACTCACCTGCTTCAAAACGTTTTTTAAGTTCAGGACGCTGAATCTTGCCAATTGCAGTTTTAGGAATATCTTTCTTCTCAACAGGAATTAAATATTCCGCTTTAACCCCAATATCTCTGGCAACCCGCGCCCGAATTTGCTTAAGCTGAACCATCAAACGATTCTCATCATCGGGGAAATGAGTGCAAAAAAAGATGGCTAGTTTTTCGTCATCGCTGCCATCCCGGACAGCACATGCCGCGGTATAAGAGACGTCAATGCCCTCAATATCCTGCACCGCTGATTCGATCTCATGGTTATGGTAATTAATGCCATTAATGATAATTTCATCTTTCTCACGTCCGGTAAGCGTCAGAAGTCCATTCTCCAGAAACCCCAGGTCTCCAGTATCAAACCAACCGTCTTGAGTGAAAACTTTTTGGTTTTCTGCCGGATTCTTAAAATACCCAGGTGTGACAGACGGCCCGGTCAGCTGCAAACGGCCAATAATACCTTCCTTAACCGGTTGGTTGTTTTCGTCGACCATGCGCAACGTTGCTCCGGGAATTGGCGGCCCCAAATCAACAAATTTTGTAATGTCCGCGATAGACTCCAATGAAAGCCCTAAAGACCAGGTAATCCCTGAACAGGTCTCGGACATCCCAAACGCCGGGTGCAGGGCATCGGGCGCCAATTTGTGAGGTGTAAACAATTCGATGAATCGCTTCATTATTTTTGGGACAACCAATTCACCCGCATTGACCAGAAATCGCATTGCAGATAAATCCCAGTTGCCCTGTTCAACTTCTTCGGGAAACTCGGTAAATAGACTAAACGCGAAATTTGGCGCCCAGGTTATTGTAACCCGATGTTTGTCTAACCAATCCAACCATTTAAAGGGCTCCTGCAGTGCGACTTGTGTCGGGGCCTGAACTTGGTTGCAGCCGCAATAGACTGCCATCGTATGTAAAAATGAAACTCCCCCTACATGATCAAGAGGCATCCAATTAAGCGTGACCTCCTCGCTGGTAAAATCAAACATCTGGGCAGTACCTGCGGCCATGCTCAAAAGATTGCGATGAGTCAACATGACTCCTTTGGGGACTCCGGTACTTCCTGAGGTGAATAACAGCAGCGCCAAATCATCTGGTTTCCCGGCATGCCAATTGTGATCGGCAGCATTTTTTCGCAAGTCATCTAATATTTCAACGCGAAAGTCTTCAAGGTTCAAAAGGGCAGATAATGAGCGGACAGATGGCGCAAGTTCAGCGCCAGCCAATATGATCGGTTTTGCCAGCATCTGCCAGGCGCCGTGTAACTTTTTAAGGACAGGATTATTCGTCTCATAAGAGGTGGCGATCGATACCGGAGCAGGAATAAATCCTCCCAAAATACAAGCCCAGTAGGCAGGAATAAAATCCTGAGAGAGATCTAACTGAAAGATAACTTTATCTTGAGGCTTGAGTCCTAACTTTCTCAGTCCTGCCAGAATTTGCTCGGCGTCTTTCAACAAAGCCGAGTAAGATTGGACAATCTCGGAACCATCGAGTTGGATATAAACCAGGTATTTCTCGGATTTCTGGGCCGCTGCCTGTTGCAGAGCTTCTGATAGAATATTGGGAATCTCGCGTAACGGCCCACCGTTGCTAATGGCAAGCGGCTTTGATTCCATTTCGTCCCGCCCACCGTCCGAAGGGGCAGGGCCGGCGTTCAATTCTTTGATTTCGCTTTCGGGTTTTTCTCCCCAGTCCGGGAGCAGATCTGACAAATGCAATGGAGAAAGTTTCTCTGCATACTTATCTGCCACCACCGCCGCTTGATCAATTTCCGGTACTGAGAGCAGTTGCGCTTCCCACTGTTTTACCAAATCAGAGTCAATAACTTCGAGGCAGGTCAAGGCCTCTTCATCAATTTTTCCATCGCGGGTTAGCGGAAGCGACGAGACCGCAACATAGGCATTAGGTCGAAGTTCCGGCGGTAGAAGAGGTTTAAGAGTAGTAGTTAACCGTTCCGGTTTAAAAGAACCGGATGATATGATATAAGCCACTAATTCTTTTCGCAATGAAACTGTTTTCCGCTCTAGCACAACGCAGTCTGCTACCGATGCATCCTCCCGCAAAGCAGCTTCAACCTGTCTTAACTCTAGATTACTCATTAACTTTCTTATCCATCACATTTTGACGAGAGGACTCTGTTTCCTTTGCCAGGAATTGCTGATGTCATAAAATTAGCGCCTCATGCGCCAATACTGTAGATATTGGACCTTTACCAGAGTTCACGTCTGTTTTTTCCTTGTCATCGTCATTCTTAATAATCAAACCAAAATTTCCAAACACGGCCAGCACATCACCATTATTCAATACCTCAGCATGTTTCCAATATTCTTTGTCTACCTGACGCCCGCCAACATCGAAGAGCTTGGGCCAAACATTTTCAAAATCTTTACGCCACTCGTGCAACACGTTGCCCTTCATATCCATTACAAAAGCCTTTGGCGCATCACCGGAGACGACAAAAATTTAATCCATTATATATTCCAATCGCTCGTCATAAATGGTGACCTTATCTACATCTGGCGCCAAATTATAACCTTTCAAATAAGGTAGGGTAGAAATCTCGTTGATAGCTTCCAGTTGTTCCTTTGATATCTCTGGACTTCGGGCATTATTTCTAGCCACACGCCAAACACCTTTTCTTATTGGCCCGCTTTCGCTTTTGGAGAATATCTTGCTATGCCCGGCTCTTATAATCTTGAAGGGAGTATTCTGAGAGGTTGCCGAGAAAATTCCATAAGCAAATGACGCAATCGCAACCAGGGAGAGAATCAGTAACAATGAGATTTTTTTAAAGACTGGTTTTTTCACCAAGTGCCCCCCAACGCTTAGATGAGAATTAAAAACACATCGTCGAGTTATGTTAAAAATTAAATACACCCTGGAAACAAAAGTCGCAGCGCCAAATTCATTTACTACTTCGCTGCGCCCAGGCAGTAAACTCAGCAGCTTTCTCAATTCATGCCGGTGTTCATCGAACTATATCCCTGCCTGGATAGATCATAGTCGCTTCCTTTGACATAAATAAGCCTCGCCGCACACATTTCGTCTGTGGTATTGTAACCATAACTAACAGCTATCGGCGGATCGTTTGGATTGCGCGGGTTAGCTGCCGAATTATCAAAGTTTGCGTTGACCCTGATCTCTGTACCTTTAGGTAGAAAAAGCAGTTCTTTGTAGTGATAGAAATCCTGCCAGTTGAAATCCCAATCTTTGATCCAGACCAGGGGAATTTCCTCATGAGTGGGCAGCATCGCCGTTACTTTCATCTCCCGACCAATAAAATGCATGTGAGGAATGATTCCCACAAGGTAAATGTCCTCTTTCAATGTGCCGCGCGGTTTCAATTCATACCGTTTCTCGCCGGCCGGAATGGTAAAATTTCTTTTACTTATATCCTTCGTATACACCCGTGTCGGATTGGGTTCATCTAGAAAATAGAGTCCTATCTTTGAGCGATCCTGTTCAACCTTGCCGGTGCGATAATAATGCATCAGTAAAACAACGTCCTTCCCTTTCGGCAGCAGCGCTCCGGTGCCTTTAGGTAAAACATTAGGGGTCATACCGGGCAACCAGCCGTTTATGTAGACGACTTGCCTCCTTTGCTTGGCTTTCGGTTTTTGTCCTTGTATCAGGTTTTGCCATTTATCTTTCAGCTTTTGTCGCCAGGATTTTGGTTGAGATTGAGGTCCGCCGGCCATTATCTGTGCAAAGCCCGGTTTTGGATCTTGCGCATCTTTCTTGCGGGAATCATCCGTTAGATCTGCAATAACGAGAGCGTGATGCACCACGTTTCTGTTGCCCGGCTGTATGTCCAGTGCTTGGACATACATATCTCGATCAAAATTCGTCGGGATTACGAAATTTCGATACTCATCCTCTCCTTCGGGCCCAATTTCGTAGGTTTCCTGCATTTCCAGAATCGCATCCGGTTCGCCCAACGGCCACCCGCTGGAAAACGCTGGCGGAGGTGGGAGTTTCTTCAGGTCGCCTGGGGGTGAGCCAGTTTCAACCCAACGGGCAATGAGTGCGATTTCCTCATCACTCAAACGCCGCTCATTCTTAAATTCACCGAAACCAGCAACCGGCTTCCAGGGCGGCATAAATCGAGCTTGAGTATAGTGGGCAATTTCAGTAGACCAGGTCTCTGCATCCTCATAGGTCAACAAAGCGAACGGCGCCACCTGACCCGGGCTATGGCAGGGTTGACAATTGTTCCACAATATTGCAGCGATGTGGTCTGCATAGTTGACAACATCAACAGAGGAGCCTTGTTCCGGAAGATGCACCGTACATCCAAATGCTTGAGTTGAGGAGACAGGAACAGGTCTCTTATTCAAAAGGGCATTCAGTGCATCCTGGAGATAGTGGTTTTTGACCCGGTTCTCGTACCGGTCGTCATCTATAGCGCCGCGATAACGTAAAATGCTTTGCTGATCAACAACGAAGACTTGCGGCGTCATAGTGGCGCCAATCTGACGGGCAATCTCTCCGTCTGTATCTTTCACCAATTGAATTTTATATCCGGTGTCGTACGCATAACGCACCAATTCTTTCAGTGATTCGTTTTTGTTTGAGCTGATTCCCAGAATCGTTACGCCTCGTGAGGAAAATTCCTCGTGGAGTCGGTTTAGGCGAAGAGTATAGCGTTGGGATACCGGACACTTGGCGGCCATAAACACAATTGCAACCGGGCCTTTAGCCACCAGTTCATCGAACGAGATCCCTTGTCCCTGAATCGTCTTCAAATAGGAAAGTCTTACTGAATCACCAATCTTTAATCCATTCAATCCGGGCTGCAGCTCTTGTAGCACGTTATGTTTTGCGCTAACAGCGTATTGTGAGTTTGCCGAACCATTGTCAGTTCTTGATTGGTGAGTCTCCGGTCCTGAAGTTAAATAGAGCGCAATCAAAGCAATCAAGGTTATAGTTGCCCCGAGGAGAACTTTATTTTTTTGTAATATTCTTTTCATACCTGTTTCTAATCGAAAATTCAAAGAGTAGCAAGCAGCCGCTTAATCTCCGAAGCGGATGGCACACCCCACATAATTTTTAGAACATAACCGTTGCTGTCGGTCAGAATTGTTGCTGGAAGCCCATCCATGTTTAATGCATCCCCCACCATCTTCTGAACCATCTTCATTTCATCAACGGGTAAATCTATCAGCAGTTCGTAGGCCGGTTGGTACTTAGCAATGTAAGCTTTAAATTGCTCTGGCTTTTCAGTGTGATCGACAGGGACTCCAAACATCCCCACCAACTTGGGATCCAGCACAGCACGCAAACGTTCTAATTGAGGAAGCTCACGTTTACAGGAAGCACACCAGGTTGCCGTCGTTGTGTACATTCGCAGCTTGGGCTTCACTCCATTAGCAATTTTACTGGACAACTGCAGTCTCATTCCCGACGTTTTGTTGTGCCGGGTCATGTAACGCTCCCTTGAAAATCGGGAGGATGCCTTGTAGGGCTCGGAAACAAAATGCTCTCCGGATGGCGAATGTTCAGGGTTTTCGTAGACCGTTACAATAGTATTTGCAGAGACGTCGGGTATTTCCTGTACAACTCCACTTGGCCAGCGAACGGTAATTTTATCGGCTCCGTTCCGTTCGCCAATGCCTACAATCATAGTCGCGCTATTCTGGCTGGCAAACCCTTCCCCGGCACGATGCTCTCTTCGGATAGTTAAATCGCCGAGTTCAACTGTAACCATCGCACCATAACCGTCACGGTTGCTCCAGAATTTTGAGGCGTCCCCGGCATGATTGCCACCGACGAACCGCAGCGCCAGCATTTGCCCCGGTTTGGACTTGTGGTTTGTGCTGCCACCGGCATTGCCCATAACATTTTTTTTGCCAAGTTGGTTGTGGTAGAGTTGGAAAAGGGGTGCATTAGCATTCACCAGGGCGATATCCTGGTAGCCGTCGCGATCATAGTCCAGAATCACAAAAGCTCTGCTGTCGCCATGATGGTCTACACCGGCGACTCCTGCTATATCCTGAAACTGTTTTCCCTGCAAGTTGAGAAAAAGGTGATTTCTTTCCTTGCCACTTAATGAAGCACCTCTCAAGTTCTTTTTTTCGTCTGATGAAGGAGAGGTTTGATCCAACTTTTTATCCGTGGCAACGAACCGTCGCCAAAGTGTCGGTCACGTGTCAACCGCAATAGCGACCTCTGCCGGAGCCGTAAAAAAACCGTTTAAGGCATAAATGTCCAGGTAGCCATCATTGTCAAAATCGATAAACTGGCTGCCCCAGCCCCAGCCGCCTTTTTCGACCATCAATTCAGGAGCTTCGAGGCCCGAAACCCGCTTGAATTCATAAGAAGTGCCATGGGAAGTATTACGAAAGAGCGAGTTACCGCGAGCGCCAAGAATGAAGCGGGAATCCAAACCGGGAATTTGCGCGGTAATCCTGCGGCCGGCCTTGCTATACATATTGGTCACATAAAGGTCTTGCTTACCGTCGTTGTCGTAATCACCCCAGGTAGCGCCCATGCCAAACCCGAAGTCGGCGGTACCTGTCTCCTCCGTTATGTCCACAAACTTACCGTCGCCATCGTTGCGAATCAAATTATTTGGCGCGAAATCGTTGGCGAGATAAACATCCGGATCGCCATCTCCATCGAAGTCGGCCCAGGTGGCCTGGAAAGTACTGCGGAACACCCGAAGCGCCGGTGAGCCTTTAGCCACTTCGAATCGGCCGCCGCCGACGTTTTTCAATAGTATATTCGGCGGCCCGTAACGATTATAAGTCATGTGCGAGTCGGATGAACGTCTCAGCCGGTGCAATTCTTTCGCATCCTCCTCGGGGAGGTAATCTTCCAGATACGTGTCATTAAAACGCTCCATAAATTTCTCTAAATAGCTCCGTCGTCCCCTGCTAAAGACAGAAATCCCATCTCCGTAAGTTGACAGATAAATATCGAGCAAACCATCTCCATTGTAATCCACTGCAGAGACCGACGTGACGAGATACGGCATAGGGATATCGACCATTTCCGCAGAACGATCCGAAAACTTGCCATTCTCATTAATCAGGTACTTGCTGCGACCCATTGAGCGCCCTAAAAACACATCCGTATCCCCGTCATTATCGAAATCTGCAAAAATCGCCGCCGTTGTATGGTCTTTAATATTAAGCCCAAGTTCAGCCGCAATTTCTTCAAAGGTGCCATCGCCGCGATTATGAAAGAACATGTTTTCTCCCCAACGCGCCATGACATAAATGTCATCGAAACCATCCCTATCCAGGTCTACAACGGATATTCCAGGATGCCGGGCGCCTGCATGAACCCTGAATCTCTTATGCGGTTTTTTAAAATCTTCTACCCTTTTAATGAGCTTGACCACCATCTCTTCGTGAATCGACCGCCGTGCCTTCGCCAGGTCTTCGGGGTTGCTCAACACAGCATCCAGTATTTCAACAAAAGTACTTTCTTGGGTCTCCATGGTCTCCAGATTTTTCATGTGCCAACCCGTGATGAACCAGGTCGCCTCGTTTAATTTGGAACTCTCTCTCTCGTGAACTGAGATACTGCGTAGAGTATGGGAATCCGACTCAGTTTTGCCATTAGTAGCCTCCGCGTGTTTGTCCAATGCCGTTTCGGTTTTAGCAAGTGCTGGCGGCTGCTTCTTCCACCGTATGATTTGCGAGCCCGTTATAGAAGCAATAGGAAACTGCCGGGTACCATTTGTTCCCTGCGATTTCATTCTGGCTACACCGGAAAACAATATTTCGGTTTCAAACTCGTGGTGCGACTCATCGAGAAAACGACCTTTTTTGATTGAAAATTTTGCATGCTCAAAGTAGGCAACCTGAGCAAAGAGAGGGCGCCACAGGCTCATCTTCTTGCTACTTCCTTCAAACTCATTTACTGCAATCCGCCATTCCCGTTTGCTGACATCAACATTTGGCAGGAATTCTGTGTAGGACGACGGCGGATTTTGGGCAGCCAGATCCACTATTTTTACCTGGTTGTCGAAAAAAGTGGAACTTTGATAATCCGGTAATTGCAGATTCATGACGCTCTTTCTCAGCTTGTCAAGCTGCAGCATGAGTAACATATTTACATCTTCGGCTTCATTCACTGCATGAAACATTTTGACCGTCTGACGGTCTCGAGTAAAAGAGTTCAAGATCTCGAGACTGGCAAATCCTCCCAGAAAGACGCCGGCCAGCAATACGAATACGGTTATACTATATAGGCCAAGAGAAAATCCGAGTTCTGGTTTACTCCACAACAGGCGGAATCCTGCGATCAAAGCTCCGATCTGTAAAGCAGCAATCACTCCCATAAAGAGTAAAGAAGAAATGTCTCCGTCTGAAGATATAAGCAGCTCAATGGACCACTTGTTCACTAACAAGGCTGTCAGAACCAGCAGGATTCCCAACAAGATCACGGCTATTCGCGATCGCTTGACATTTGGATTTGATGGTAATTTCATATTTGGCTTTCCTTTCTAAACATTTCTCCCCCAAGGAGAGGCTATTGAGATTCAGGTATTTCTGCGTTAACTTCTCTTAAATAAGTCATCAATTTATTATTCAACAATTTTACTTTTTCGGGCATTGATGATGCCAGATCATTTTTCTCACCGATATCATCTTTCAGATTGAATAAAAGCAATTTCTTCTCTTCCCAGAATTTCAGTAATTTGAAATCTCCCAGCCGGATGGCCGAATGCGGCGGTTTGCTAAACGGAGCGTGAAACACCAACCCTTCATAGGACCTTTTTACTTCTCCCTTTCCGGCATTCTCAAGCAACATTCTCATACTGCCGCCATCCAGATTTTCAGGCAACCGTTTTGTGGAATCTGCCAAATCACAAAATGTTGGCAGGAAGTCCCAGGCAACCACCGGAACCTCACAAATAGAATTAGCTTTTATGCCAGGCCCCTTGACAATGATTGGGACGCGCAGACCGCCTTCAAACAAAGACCATTTGCCATTTCGAAGTGGGTAGTTGCGGCTTGGACGGCCCACCTCCATTGGATAAGCGAATTGCTTTTTCATATCCGGCGGTACCCAGGGTACAGCTCCATTATCAGAAGCAAAAAATATGTAAGTATTTCCCGAAATACCAAGCTCCTTAACTTTGTCAAGAATGAGGCCAATCCCGGTGTCGAGATCCTCGGTCATCGCCGCAAAGGCCGGTATCTGATGTATTTCACCTGTCGCCTTGTCTTGATATTTGTCAATTGTTTCCTGCCTGGCTTGCACATCAACATGCACCGCATAATGTGAAATCTGCAGATAGAAAGGTCGCCGGGCTTTACTGTGTTTTTCCATGAAAGCAATAGCCCTGTCGGTTACACTAAAAATGAGTTTGGGATCTTCAACAGCTTCAAACTTCGACCATTTTGCCCTACCCAGAGATGTCCCGCCGGTCCGGTTATTGGTTTTGCCATCACTTTCATAATATCCGACTTCTTTCGGGGAGGCTCCCACATCTCTTGACCATTTCCCCAAATGAGCAGACACATACCTGGGATTAATAGATTTTAGCATCTTGGGAATAGACATTCCGTTGTAAGCGTCGAATTCACTCTTGAAGCGTGTTCCCCGCTGCTGTGCAGGTGTCTGGCCAAACTGCATGCTGCGGCGGGCCGGCGTGCAAATCGGAGCTGGGGAATAGCCGTTTGAAAAACGCATGCCTTCGCGAGCCAATCGTTCAAGATTCGGCGTTTCATAATAGTCACTCCTGGAATCAGCCCGGGATGTGTCCATCTGCACAGATGTGCCTTGCCAACCCTGGTCGTCCGTAAGAATAAAAATGAAATTGGGGCTTTTTTTATCTGGACCTGCTTCCTGGCATTGACTTAGCAAAAGACAACATAGAATCGAGACACCAGGTTTAATAATCCAATTAAATAAAAATGGCTGAGATGTTTTTTGCTTTGTATCGTTTATCATATTTTATCCACGTCGAGAAGAGTCCGGGTCTTTCTGCGGGCGGCTCCATATAACTTCCTGCCATAAACTTTCCACGCTCCTTCCTGCTTGTTGCGGTGCGGGAAAGGTCTGTCTGGCAGCGGTTTACCTAAAAACGGACACAATTTTTCAAACCCATCGCCCTTTGTGAAGTCTATGACCAGGCAATCGTCCGAACGATTCACAAAATAATTGAAAACTTCTTCATTGTATTTTCTGTAGGTTTCAAGAAACAGTTTTTCATCATATTCGGCGGTACCGAAAAGCTTCAGGTTAAATTCGTCGCCGTATTTTGTAAAGCTCTCTTTGAATTTTACCTTACCTGTCGTTAAAAGCCAGTGAATACTTTTGATCCAGGTTTTTTCATCTCTGATTGTGTGTATAAACTTGCTCTTAGGATGCCTTTTATCCAATTCTTTGTAAAGTAAAGTAACCGGATCATCTGTGAAACCGTCGAATTCCCGTATAACGTCGTGGTCAATATCGTCGTATAATTCTTTTGGAAATTGCAGGGTTTTTATGCCCAGCGTATTCAATGCCGTGGCTAATGAAGTCGTTCCCGTTCGCTGAAACCCAATTCCAAAAACTTTCATACCTTCTCCCCGGCGATCTCCAACTTTATTGCTCATTCGCTGCGCCACCATTTCTATTTCTATTGATAATAAAGGACTTGCCGTGCCAGCTATAAGTAGAAAACGAGGTCGCGGTCATATCAGGGTTTTCGGCCAGGAACTTCTGAAAGGCGAGTTGTTCACCATGGTCGGGGCTGCCCTGATAGCAAAACCAGTCATCGAAATTAATGATTGTCCCTTGATGGATTAGGGGCTCGCACCATTTCAGAGCCGCAGTTGTCGACTCACACAAATCACAATCTATATTGATAAAAGCTGCCCTCTCAATTCCAAGATTCTCCCTTAATTCCGGGGTTAAAATTTCATGGTACCAACCCTCGATCAGGGATATATTTTGAATATCTGCTTTGCTCTCTTTCAATCGCCTGATAACACTATCCCTGTTTGATTTATACGCCCCGTGGCGAAATTTAAAGTGCTTTTTATCCTCTCCTTTTGGATCCGGTAAACCGTCAAAACTATCAAAACCAAATATCCGGCACTGCCGATGATGCCTATCGCGGATCAACTTCGAAACAAGTCCGTCGAGCATGATCAGACTGGCACCTTTAGAAACACCGAATTCCAAAATGTCCCCCTCGATTGCATTTATGCCAACGAACATCATGCACTTGGAAAAATTTTGTACACGCTCTTCATGTGCAAAGTCGGGATAATGCCTGTTCATCACCTGTTTACGGCGCAACCGGCTAATAGCTTGATTAATAGTTCTGGAACCAATTCCAGAGTAACTCATCGAAACTCCTTTTTGTATTCTTTAATCTCTATCGAGTAAATTTCTGCAGCGTAAATTTCAAACCGGGTGAGCCGTTATTTTAGGCTGACTGTGATTAGATTTCAATTCGGCAATGTTATCCCGCAATTTATGAATCGCACTTAAAACAATGTCAACATTTTCCTTTTTCATAAGCACATAATTCGGCATGGCCACTACTTCCATTTCGTAGATGCGTTCCGCCTCTGGACAATGAACGGTGGAATAATCCGCTCCAGGCACCGTAAGATAAGCACTTTTAATTTTCTGAAAAAGAGGATTCAGGTATTGAGGATCATTGTGCGCGGTACCACATTGCACACCCTCTGCCTTTAAGGCTTCGATAAACCGATCTCTCGGAATATCGTTCCACTTTGACGCATTATATTTTGACAGTAGAAAGAAGTATCCAATTCGGGTGATTCTTGCATCTTTTTTTAAAGAGGACAGGCCCTCGATTTTTTGCAGTTCCTGAATAAAATATTCCGCATTCTTCTGCCTGGCCTCAATCTGCTTTTCAAGGCGGGAAAGCTGACTTAGTAAAATCGCGCCGGCAAACTCAGACATACGCCAGTTGCCTGCCGGTAGATAGTAAGTTGCTTCGCCATTCGAATTTTCGGGCATACGCGAAAGCGAAAAACAATTAATATCGATAGTCCCATCATTGTAAGTGATCGCCCCGCCTTCGCCACAGGTTAATGTTTTCGCCATTTGAAAGCTGAAACATCCAAAATTCCCAAAAGTGCCGACACTTTTTTCACGCCATTCGGTACCATGCGCTTCGGCACAATCTTCGATGACAAGCAGCTCATGCTTCCTGGCAATTTCCATAATACGGTCCATATCCGCGGGATAACCGCCATAGTGGACCGGTAATATTGCGCGCGTTCTTTCTGTGATTGCCTCCTCAATGGCATCCGGTGATATTTGGTATGTCTCTGGGTCAATATCCACAAATATAGGAACCGCGCCGGAGGTGATCACTGACGACGCGGTCGCGAGAAAAGTAACAGCAGGTACAATAACCTCGTCACCGTAACTTATATCGCACGACCTAAGTGCTAGTTCTAAAGCTGTTGTGCCCGAAGAAACGACTTTAGCGTATTTCGTGCCGACAAACTTTGCGAATGCCTTTTCGGCCTGGGCAACCTTGCCATCCGGATTCGCTCTGTTACACCAACGGCCACTCTCAAGAACTTCGATAAGCGCCTTCTTTTCAGTCTTATCATAAATAGGCCAATTCGGTTTTATACCGCCAGGGCTGACTGGTTTCCCGCCATTAATCGCTAATATTGCCAATGATTAATTCCTTTTCATAATGCTCAAGTAGTAACTGGATTGTGAACTAAGGTCGACTTCGATATTTCGGCTGCATTCGAAATATCCAAATCATTTAAGTAATCTGCTATTTGTTTTGGTTGTCCATCACTTGTTGCCTCTATTGCAGCAATCACCATCGCGAAACTTTTTATATTATCCTCAATATGGGTAGCGGAAGCCGAGCCGCCGTCAAGCCAGTTGAGGAATTCATCAATAAGATATACATGTCCAAAATATGGCATCTTCGGCGCATTGTAAATTTTTGGTTTCTCTCCTATTTGATGAATTGTGAGTTGATCGCGGCCTGCGAGCTCGACGGTTCCTTCCTCAAACTCGGCACGGTAATATTCCTGATTCCAGGAGTTGGTAATTCCCGCTGCAGAACTGTTCCCTTCGTAGCTGGCATGCACGCCATTGGTCATCCGCATCAGGTAAGACCCACTTGAGAAATGCTTGAAGCTTGACCATTCGGGGTTCCAGCCGAAGCCCATCAGAGTCTCACAATCTCCGCCTGCAAGAAAACGCAACATATCGAAATGGTGCACACAACCTTCATAAAGCAAACTAAAGTCCATATCATGACGCCAGGCTTTTCCCCATGACAGGTGGCCTCGATAGTCAGATGCGTACCGGCCGACAATATACTGCAGCCGCCCTAGCCGCCTCTCTTGCCGAATACGAACCAGCTCCTGCTTGTTTGGCACATACCGGTAATTTTGAATAATTGTACAAGGCCGTCCGGTTTTTTGGGATGTGTGCATCATCGCCTTGGCAGCATCAAGGGTATCGGCAATCGGTTTTTCACAGATGACCGGCATGCCGTTTTCCATCGCTGCTATTGCTGCGGAGCTGTGAAATTTCGGCGGGATCACGATGCTGCAAAAGTCAGCTTTGACGCTTGCGCACGCCTTATTGAAGTCGGTAAAAAGGGCATCCTCGCCGAGATTGAGCGTTTTAGCGCTTTGCGCCAAAGCGTCCCGGCTCACGTCACAAAGTCCAACGACCTTAATTCTATCGCTGAAGTTCTCAGTAAAGTTTTTGATCCACTGCCCCGCCATGCCGCTGCTGCCAATCATTAAACAAGTTTTGACTGCAGCTTTATCTGTCTTTATAGATTGCTTAGAACGATTTTTGAATATCATGTTTTGCTTGAATTAAAAATATAAACTCTGCTTTTGCTCGTCATTCAATCAACTGAGTAATTTAGTTCGATTAACTTATCCCTAAGCTGATTTTGTACAACCTGTTGCTCTTCATCGTCTAATTTTTTTCGCCACTTGCCAATAGAATTTTCATTAATAGGATTCTTGAGGTTCTTATGAATCTCTCGATGCGCATCACCCAGAGAATCCAGGTTTTTCCTGAATTGGAAAGCTTCGGAGCTGAAATCCAGGTCTAAGAAGTTATAGATGCGTTTAACTACAGATTCGGGTTTTCCAACGAGATCCTCATAAAAAACCTCCAGATACCGGGTATTATCAAGCTTGGCGCCAAAAAGACGGCCCTGGGTGACACTTCTTAACCAGTATTTAGCTGCGACCTCGACGTCTTTGACAGGAGTCGTGTCCGCAGCTACGAGTGAAACCGAGACATCTCGTCCGTCACGAATGAGATGAATATAGCGGGCATTAGGGTAAACTTCATCTATCAGGTCTAGAAAAAACGCGTTTCGAATACTTTTATCACCCCAACGGGTTGCTACCGGTTTTTTTTCTTGCATGTAATACATATAGAAAATATCAATTAATTTTGCCAGGCTCCTTTGTTCCTTCGGGAGCTTAAGTGCAATTGGATAAAATTTGAACAAATCGAGTTGCCAAAATCCAAATCCCGGAGACTGAACTTGAAATTCCGAAATGACCAAGCGGACAACATAGTCCCAGGGCAGAAATCTGTAACAAAGCTTGAACCGCCTGGTGATTTGTCCTAAGATATGGGATTCCGGTGGCACACAAACCGTTGGGTGTTGACTAATGATTGCCCGAAGCAGTGTGCTGCCCGATCTTCCGGAACTGATGATAAAAAAGGGAGCACAGCTTAAATCGGACTCATGGCTTTGCACAGGGTACGGCTTTGAGATTCCCTTCAGAAGCTGCGCGGCTGCGATGCCGTATTGTTTCACTGACATCACGCAACTCCCTTAACAGTTCCGTTTAAACAAACTTTTTGAATTCCTTCTAACATTATTTCACCGGTCTTTTCCCACGTAAACATTTCCTTAACTCGCTTACGGCCTGCCAGACCCGCTTGATAAGTTGTTTTTGGATCTCTGATTGCCTCTTCAATGCACTCTGAAAGTTGCTTAACTTCCCGAAAAGGAGCCAGCCAAGCCGTAACCCCGTTTTCAACCACTTCCGGAACCGAGCCGGCCTCATAGGCCACCAAAGGTATCCCGGCCGCCTGAGCTTCTGCGATTGATAACCCAAAAGATTCAGAATGCGAAGGCATGATAGCCAGATGTGCCCGTTTCAGCTCATGTTCAAGTTTCTCATCATCAACGGGGCCGTATACCGAAACTTGATCTGCGATGCCGTGCTCATTCGCCAGGTTTCTCGCCCACTCATGCTTTCCCTGACCCACAACCCGAAAATTCCAGTCCGTGAATCCTCTTGCCGCCAGCATGCCTAAAGCCTTGATGGCATCAACGATGCCTTTGGATTCCACGATTCTTCCGAAGAAAATGAAATTGCTGATTTTTTCAGGTTCCGACCTGGGTATTTTATAAAATTTGGGCTCCACACCCAAAGGGCATACGACCACCCTGCTCCCGTCCACTCCCACAACATTTATTAACTCATCCCGGGTGAACTGTGAAGTTGCAAAGAGAATATCGGCCTGGTTGTGTGGCTTGATAATAAATCTTAAGTTCACTTGTTTCTTCTTAAAGTTTTGAATAGGGCCGTCCCTTTTGTAGCTATTTAACGCCCATTCGTATGATTGCCAGGTTGAAATGTAGCCAAACTTTATATTTTTCGATTTCAGAAATGAGGGCAGAAACGCGGCCTCATGATAGTAACTCAAAACCATGTCAA
>SMVB01241527.1_pt1 | contig 21443 bp, 23 predicted proteins | sample 2456461 | NCBI WGS metagenome assembly SMVB01 (sample SAMN11095934, study PRJNA526329) | marine sediment metagenome | biome: Marine sediment; feature: Surficial sediment; material: Deep marine sediment; isolation source: Hadal surficial sediment | place: Pacific Ocean | collected 2014-05 | depth...
ATCCTTTGGTTTAAATTTCTCTTTTATTTTTTGGGTTCCTCGGTTATAAGCGCCACTATACCTATGCGTATCTAATGTTTGAAAAGCGTGCCATTTCCAATTGTTTTCTACAGCCCATAAATAGAGCAAAGAACCAGTGTCATAAATTCCATCGGATCGCAGATATCTATTTCTTATTGCAGGAGCGTTTTCTCCTCCTTTAAAATAATGTGGAAGAAAGTATTCCCCTCGCAACTCATCGGGAGCATTAGGACCATGCCCAAATCGCTCACAAAAACTTTCATCGGGCAAGTTGGACTTCCTCACTAAAAAATTCATGGCACTAGGAAAAAAACCTTGACTTGTTGACATAGCTGAATAATGAGATATCCCGATTACATCTAAATCATATTTTTCCATCAATTCATAATAAAAAACATCCACTGGTTTATAAAAAAACATATCAACATCACAAGTTAAAATCAAATCATTGGTTGCCTTATCAACTATTTTTTTTAACCCATACCCATGACAATAACTAGACAACATTACCTTATCGTTTATGGGTGTTCCTGCTGCGTGTGATCCATATTTTTTAAATTTGACATTTCCCACTTTCCACTCTTCTGCTATATCAAATTCAGATTCAATTGTGCTGACAATTATCACTTCTGAAACTAATTCGGTTCGATTGACTACCCACTCGTATAAAATTTCTAAGTATGGAAGACCTTTGTCCCCTGAAACCGTGCCCAGTGTAATCATTTTCCATAAATCCTTTTGAATTCTTTGTGAAAATCCACATGAACCCCATCCTCTTCAACCAATTTAATGCCGTAAAGTGCCGAGTGCTCAATGGCGCTAGTTGAAGATACTTGATGATATAGAAGAATTCTTTTTTTATTGTACAATCTTTCTCTAAGTTTAAAATTGGTTTTATAATGAAGCGTATCATACCAATGACAATCCATGGTTTGGAAAGACAGCCATCTCCAATTTTCTTGTTGGGCAAAAATATAAAGATTGCACCCAGCGTCGAATACACCGCCTGGATTGGGAAATTGGTCCATAAATTCTGGTATGGCTCCTTGAATAAAAAAATTTCCGTTGTTTTCGTAAATGACAGATGACCAATCAAATTCAAAATCAAGTTTCCGTCGCTCTAAATCCTGGTCTAAGTGAGTTGGCCAACTATAATGTAAATGACCTTTTAGAAAATCTTTGGGAGGTAGTTTATCTCTCTTTATCATCATATTCATAAGACAAGGAAAGTAAGTATAACATTGATTGTGGCCCCCGTGATGAGAAACACCAACTACGTCTAAATTATATTTTTCCATAACCTCCAAATACAAATCATCAATTACTTCACAGAAAAAAACGTCAGGATCAGTGAAAAAAACATATTCATTTGTCGCCTTATTTAAACCAGCGTGAAGGCCGGTAGCGTGTCCATATTGTACTGACGAGTGAAATCGGTCTATCAATTCAATAGAAAATAAATTGTATTTTACACCATTTATAACCCACTTCTTTTCCTCTTCGTAAGGCGTAGAGACATTGGCAATAAACACTTCGCTTATTTGATTTGTATATTTGTCTATAGCCTTCTCAAGAAAGGGAATGTATCCCTTGATGTCGTTTACGACTACCGTGCATAAACTAATCATTTAAACTCCATTCCTCAATTCTCATCAGTGCTTCTTTTTTAGCCTCTTCAAACCATTCTTTTACTTTCACAAAATAAGGGGGACTATACATCTTTCCGGCTATATAACTTCTAAAATGATCTATATTTTCATCTAGCGTTCTTGCATGATTACTCTCGCCAGCCACTATGTAGGGGGTTATATTATTATCTTGCATAATATAGTTTCCAAGTATTTCCGTATCTGGCCAGTTGGGTTTTGTTGGATCAGGAAGATAATCTACAATATTATATCTGTTACACAATCTCCTCAAACTCCAGCCAAATCCAATTCTATCCATCACCTTCATGTCGTACATACTTGCTGTATGTGATAACATGCCTTTCCAGTCCTTATGTGCTCGTGGACTAAGTTCGTATCCAACACACGGCGACTTTGTTTTACATAGATTTAAAAAATCTTCTATTAAATCTCTTCTTCGTAGGAAACAATCCGCATGTGTTGCAAATAAATATGGAGTTCTACACAAGGACATTGCACAATCCATGGCCATAGCTGGGTAGTCAGATGGATGTCTGACACCATTCAAATTTAAAACATGAATCTCTACATCTTCATCTTGCAAATCTATAGTTTCTTGTAAATTAAATTCATTACTTCCTGTGTCCACAAGCATGATATATGGTCTTATAGTTTGCAATCTAAGAAGTTCTATACAAATAGAAAGCGTTTCTATTGTATTTAAACAAGGTATAACGGCGGTGACTTCATATTCCCATGGAGCCTTTTTGCAAAGGCCATTCCAAGGCTTTTCTACAGTTAAAGCCCCATATACAGGGCTTTTTTCTATCCTTTTATATTCATCTTCTATTTCCTGCCATCGAGATTCTATTTCTATCCAAATATATCTATGGCCATTCATTTCTCTTTTTCTATTTTCTGCTGTTTTGTTCCATCTTGTTTTAGAGATATGTAATTTTTTCATAGATTAACCTCGCGCATCTGCCCACACGCGAGCGTTGGTTTCCATATAGGCATCAATGCTTTCTCCTGCATCTTTCCACCAACCTTTTAAATATTCTGCTCGCAACTTACCGGCACCCAGATAATAATTATTTACATCTGTAATTTCCAATTCACCTCGCTCTGAAGGTGAAAGCTGACGTATATAATCCCATACTGTAGAATCATAAATATAAACCCCAACAACGATTGAATTAGATGTTGGATTTTTGGGCTTTTCTTCAATAGCCACCACGTCACCTGTTTTATTTAAAGTGGCAACGCCGTACCATTCAGGATGTTCAACATCGGTTAAAAATACAACTGCGCCATCATCAAATGTTTTAACAGCGTGAGAAAATGGCTCTTGTAAGATATTATCTGCTAGTATCACGCATACGGGATCATTATCCACCCAATCCTCAGCAAGACCGAGTGCATCCGCAATGCCGTTAGCTTCAGCTTGGTAGGTATAATGCAGATGTTTTAATCCGAATTCACTACCATTTCCTAAGATTCTTAAAAACTCGCCTGATGCGTTTCCGCCAACCACTAGCATAATTTCATTTATCCCACTATCCACAAGTGATTGTATGGGATAATAAATCATCGGCTTGTCGTATATGGGCAGCAAGCACTTATTTGTCACCTTTGTTAAAGGGTGTAAGCGAGTTCCAAGCCCGCCTGCTAAAACGATACCTTTCATTTGGCCTCCGTAAATTCTTTTGGATTACCGCTTATTTCTTCCTTTATCTCTTCTTTTACGTGCTTATGAGTTACGACCATGCCGCCACTAGAAATCCACTTAATGAGCACTGTTTGTAAAATCATGCCCACTAGCATTCCAATGGCAAAAAAGACCCATTCCATAATTATCTCCCATTTATATGAGTAAGTTTTATTGATTCTAGCGTCATCTGTTGGTAATATGAAGGGGAATTTAATCTTATGGAAAACATTATAATGACCAAAGGACAAATGTTGGCTCAATTAGCCGATAAGGTTTGTAGCTGTCAAAAATGTCCAGCCTTAGCACAAACTAGAACGCAAACAGTATTCGGCAGAGGCAATCCTGACGCGGATATTGTCTTTTGCGGGGAAGCTCCTGGTCGGAACGAAGATGAAGAGGGCGAGCCTTTTGTGGGGCGGGCTGGAATTCTTCTTGATAAAATACTGGAAGCTTGTGGATTGGCCAGAGAAAAAATCTACATTTTAAATACTTTGAAATGCAGACCACCGAACAATCGCAATCCAGCCGAAATAGAAATGGATAATTGCAGACCATTCCTAGACCTGCAACTAAAGGTGATAAATCCCAAGTATATTGTCTGCTTGGGAGCTATAGCATCAAATAACATTTTAAAAAATGAAGAACCGCTGCCAATGTACAAAATGCGGAAAACATTTTTTAAATATGAAAATAAACCCGTAGACGCAAAGGTTCTTTGTACTTATCATCCAGCATACCTATTGAGAAATCCTGACGCTAAACAGGAAGTGTGGGACGATTTACAAATTCTTTTAAACGATTATAAAGAGGTAAATGATGTCGCTATTAAAATATAAAGAATATGAAAGACGAATACGAGATCAAGCAACGACTGATGGAATGCCCGAAGCACCCAATCCAATGGCTACGTTGAATGAGGCAACCATAAAATCTCTCTGTATGATCAAAGGAATTGGTCCTAAAACAGCAGAGAGAATCAAAAAAAACGGCCCCTACAATCAGCTTGGGGAATGGATTGAAAAGGCAAAAATTTCCAAGAAAATAGCTGATAAAATAGTTGAAAGTCTTGGTTTACGGTCTGCCTAAAACCAAGTACAATGGGCATAGCAACAGTTTAAGCCCAAAATTAAGGCAGAATCCATGAAAAGGAGCATCGTCACGATGACCGATAGTTACAGAATATCTCGTGGACTTACGACAATGACCGACAGTTACAAGTTGGGTCATTGGGGTCAATATCCGCGTAACACAAGGGCTGTTTATTCCTACATGGAAAGTCGTCCAGGTGCGGAATTTGATTTCACCTGTTTTTATGGCTTGCAAGCCTTATTGAAAAAGAACTTTCTCGGACAAATTGTCACAAGAGATTGCATTGAATGGGGCGTAAAATTAGCCGAACAACACTTTGGAAATTCGAGGTTTTTCAACCGTGAAGGGTGGGAATATATTCTAAACGAACACGGTGGTAGATTGCCTTTAAAAATCAAAGCTGTGCCAGAGGGCACATGCGTTCCCACCAACAATGTAATGATGACGGTGGAGAATACTGATCCAAATTGCTTTTGGTTGACCAATTATGTTGAATCTTTGTTGACTCATATTTGGTATCCATCAACAGTGGCAACTTTGAGTCGCCAAGTAAAAATGCTTTTGTGGCAAGACTTGGTTAAATCCTGTGACGATCCAGCCGCAGTTATCCCCTTCATGTTGCATGATTTTGGTTATCGCAGCGCCACTTGTGACGAAGCTGCGCGTATCGGCGGCTCAGGTCATCTGGTTAATTTTGTGGGAACCGATACGGTTGTTGCAATGGAAGATGCAATTGATTATTATGGTGCTTCACTTGAAGGATTAGCGTTTAGTGTACCCGCAACAGAACATTCTATTATGACTGCGGGCGGACCAAAAGGCGAACCAGAGATTGTTGGGCGTTTGTTGGATGAATATCCATCGGGCATTTTATCCTTAGTTGGTGATTCATTTGACATTTATAATTTTGTTGACAACATCATTGGCAAGCAATACAAGGAAAAGATCAGGTCTCGCAAAAAGAATGCGTTTGGCGTTCGCAAAGTTGTGACTCGCCCTGATAGTTCCACAGAAACTCATCCCACTCCAGAAGGACAGATGTTATGGATTGCCAATGCGCATTGGAGGAATTTCGACCGTGGCACAACGAATGGCAAAGGCTATCGCGTCTTTGAAGATTGTATAGGCGCTCTTTGGGGCGACGGCATCCGACTAGAGGGCGTTAGGAGAATTTCCAAAATGGCAATATACAATGGATTTTCAGCAGAAAATTTTGTCTATGGCATGGGCGGCGGATTGCTTCAATGTGTTAATCGCGACAATCAACGATTTGCCTTTAAGTGTTCGGCTCAAAATCAAGATGGAAAGTGGCTTGACATTTACAAAGACCCCTTGGATAAGAGTAAGGCGTCAAAGCGCGGTCGCATGAAACTTGTTCGCGAAGAAAATGGCGAGTTTCGGACCTTGACCGGACAGACCTGTTTAGACGATAATAGGGAAGATGTTTTGGAGTGCGTGTTTCAGAATGGCGAATTGCTTATTCATCACAACTTCAGTGAGATTCGAGAAAGAGCAGCAATTTAACGCTTGGAATGGAATTCGAGGGAAAATATGGAGCTTATATTTCACGCCCTCCTTCCTGTAGTTGGTCTCTTTGCCGGCTGTGGCTTGATGTGGTTCATTTTAGTAGGGCGTCGGCGTGTGCTTGTGCCCCGCAGATCCATACGTGAAATAGCTGCGGACCATACGACCGATCTTCCCCTGCCGCCCAATGCCGACAGTTGTTCGCATGATTGGGACTTAGTTACCCATGACGTATTGGATGGCAGGCGATCAGTGACAGTTTTAAAATGTCTGCATTGTGGCGTGCTTGATAAAACCATCGAAGATGTAGAGCCTATTGAAGCGTGTCGTCACAGATGGAAAAAAGAAAAAGATTTAGAATTAGAATCGGCATATGAACAAATGGCAACAGCAGCAGACAAGCATAATCGTGCCGTATTCAGGGATGTGTCCAGCCGAAACTATAACAAAAGCGTCCCGGCAGCACCTGCTTGGAGAATGCCTGCGATTGAAATGGACGAAGCACATAAATGGATGTTTGAAAAGAAATTAGTTCAAATAAGAATTTGCCCCGATTGCGGAGAGATAGATAAAACTATCACTTCTAATTATGGCAAAACTGAGACATAGATGGCAAAAAATAAAAATCAACTTTTTAATCTGGCTTTTGATCGCGCATATCGAAAGCTAGTGAAACTGGCCGATGAAGGGTATCTCCCGTTGAGCAAGGCAAATATGCGCAGAGTTGCCACAGAAACTGCTAAGCAGATTCGTCAAGAAACGCTTAGCATACTCGGCGACGACATCAATGAATTATTGCAAGAATTTGAGGTAAATCTTGAAAGTCGCATGGATGAATGGGGGCAGTCTACTACTGTTGCTACGGGTCGTGAGGAAGTGTTTCCCCAAGGTTGTAAATTTGCAACTTCCAAAGATAATACCGCAACTTTTATTATCGAACAAAACCCTCAAGTCCGCACAGTCATGGGTGGAAACCACGGTTTTGGTTACACTAAAGTACCTAGTGGTAAAAGAAAAGGACATCAACTTGCTTTCCCTTATATCGTGTTTGGCATTCATTTTATAGATGGCGAATATGCTAACTGTACCGTAAGTGCCAGAAACGAACCGCTTAATTCACTTGATGATAAATTAAGTCACCTTTATATTTCTAATATTTATAAAGATCCTGATCATTTAGGTCTTTGCATGAATCCCGAACTGCTACGCGGCACTTTGTGTCAAAAGTGTCAAACCATTATTGGAGGTTTTTGGCAAACCGACTTTCATGGGGGAAATCCGCACAATCACACAGTCTGTCCTGATCCACGATTGAAGAATTGGGAAACTTGGCAAAGCGAGACCAAAAAAGACGCACAATTCATTATGGGAATTAAGTGGCCCCCTCTTCCAAAAGAATATACCGTCAAAAAATTGATCGAAAAAATCCGAAATACTGGCCATGTAAACGGAGGTTATAGGTATAATCCCGGTGGAAAGAAAGTAATTAAAATTAAAAATTTCTTCCGTCGTCAAGGTCAAATCTTGAATCAAAAAATTCAAGCGGCGGTTATGGGCATCGTAGTCGATGATTACAAGCCCGAAATTGATCCTGAATTCATCCCATTGGTTCACGAAGTAGTTGCTGCCGATGTGCCGGTTGTCGAGGAACGAGACAATCTTAAAGCACTAAACATGGTCAAAAATGTAGCTAAAAGAAAGGCGAAGGAGAAACAAGCCGTAAACAAAGATGAAGTAATGTGGGGTCCGCGTACCCGTCAAAGGCAAAATCCTGTTCCTGTGAAACGGAAGAAAGCTGTTGCAGTTCGGCAGCACCCTGTTGCGCTTGCGGCAGCCCTATTTTCCGAAGCCGCCGGCCAGCCACATCCAGTAGTAGCACGCGGGCAGAAAAGGTGCCCTGAGTGTCGCGAACCCAAGCCAGTACGGTTAAAAATCTGTGATTGTGGATGGCACTTTAAAGATCAACGAAAGATTGCAATGCCACCTGTAATTCGGCCTGATGCTAAACCTCGCGGGCGCAGGATTGCAAAAGAGATCGAGGACAAAATTAAAAACCTGATAGGAAAAGGCGGCGCACTTGCACAACGTGCAAAAGCAGCAAGGCCCGGCAAAGGTAAAAAACATTGTGAAAAATGTCGTGCCATTGTTGGTGCCAAAACCAGAAACTGTGCTTGTGGCTTTAAGTTCTACTAATCTCTGCGTTGTGGCAATGGTATATACCGCTTCGGAAATTCCTGCTGTGGTCCTTCGTGATTTCTGATTGGAATTGAATTGGCAACACCTCCTAACAGTCCAAAGATTGGCTCATCTGGACTTTTGGCAAACACCCGGCCTTTGTAGTTCCTTATGGCTTGATTTAAGAAGTCGGACAATTCTTTGGCAGTGATTATGTCATCGCCATCAGGATCAATACTCTTGCTCTTCTCGGCCATGGCGAGAAAGACTTTCTCCATATGCCTGCCCTGAACACCGGCTGAACTAGAACGACGGGCATCAGAGCTAGCGACAATGCTCAACAACTCCTGTTGTGCTGAATTTAACTCACTTATCTTAGGCAGTCCGGCGCACGCATAACAGCTAAGTTGCCACCATAAGGTTTCTTGGTCATTTTCTTCTGCGGCTCCTGCGATAGCCATCATCACATCTCTCCGCGATCCCAGGTGCTGAAGGCCCCGGCCACCAGTGAATCCATGGCCTATCGTAAATACAACTAAAGTGTCGCCGGGTTCTGCATTTACTTTCATTTGCTCGCTTATGAAGTCTTTGAGCCTTTCCATTTTCACCGGCTTACTCCAACGCCACTTACCGTCTTTATTGATATAGTGGTTTCCTATTTGAGTGATGTCCAAACCCCTCGTTGCAGCTAGGTTGGCAGCTTTAATTGCAAGATTGGCATCGCCATCAGCCATGCTTTGCTTACAGTGTTTTAAAACCAAAAGTCTAATCCGTATTGAATCAGATTGAAAAACTTTAATTGTCCCAACATATTGAACTGGAACTGGATCGGTTTGAATTATCAACCGGGGCGTTTTATTTTTAACAACTAAAATGCCTATAAAAATTAAGGCAATAGAAAAAATCAGCAATACCAATGTGCCGTTCTTCATAAGTCCTCCTTGACTCAAATTTATTATGTTTTTGGTCCCCTCTTTAGTGGGACGGGCTTTAATTTATCCTTAAATCTATCTGGCTGATCAGATAGGCTGTGCATGTGGTTTCTTAATTCGCGCACTATTTCTGCGGCGTTATCGCCCGAACATTTTTTGCTATTTTGAATAGAGACAGTTTTTCGATCACGATTATAAAATCCTTTAGAAATGATAAAACAATTTTCTTTAGGGTTATAATTTACCACCCCCACCCATTCTCCATCATCCCAATTACGACTAGAAATTAAAATACGAATTGGCTCCTGATTATAAACATGCTTCACATGATAATCATTCTGCTTGAGAGCAGCGCTCACAAACCCCAAAACAATTTTAGCTGTTCCTTTCATAGCATCCTCAACAGTAGTGCGATAATTAACTTCAACACTATATCTGCTACTGGTGCCTGCGCCTTCATTTAGCGAAGGAATAATAAGAACACATAAAGGTTCACTGGTTTCTAGCCAATTTTTGAATTTCATATATTTATTTATGGTTTTTAATCCATGATTATAGGCAACAGTCTAGTTCATGCGGATTGGGAGCAAATCCCCATATCGATAAATCAAATCTTCTCGCCACTGCTTCAAATCTTCTCGTCCTTCTTGGACTAACTCCACTCCGTCCATTTGCACCCCGCCATTTGGACCTGGGGGGTTTTTATATTTCCTACGAATCATGCCAAGCATAACTTTTGCGTAGGCCAGTGCCCCATCCTGCATTGCTTCGGTCGGTTCTTCCCAATCTTTGCATTTCTGCAAATACCGTACAATAACACGGCTACATCGTCCGCCTTGTGGAGTGGGATATATTTTTATGGTATTAAACCCACCAACCCATTCCCAGCCACCTAAATTACTAGCTGTTCGGCTATACATTTGTTCATACTGTTTATATAAAACCCATTCCCCCATTCTGCCCCAAATAGGTTGAATAGGGTCAATTAAACCGCCCTGAATGCTAGAGTAAGCACCGCCAGGATAAAAGTATTCAATAGGCAAAGCTCCATCTAAATCCGAAGCTTGAAATGCAAAGCTGCCCATTTCCTTAAAATGAACAGATCGCACCAAGCCTATATTGGGCGGGAGTGTATAAACGCTTTTTCCAGGCTCTGTCTCAAATACATAATAGTCATAGTATTCAGCCGGCGCATAATCCTCATAAATCTTCAATGCCTGCAAAACAGCAGCCTCTAGTTGCTGTTGATCTAATTCTACTTTTATAACTGGTGCTCCTAAATTAACGAGAACCCAGTCTTTCAAGTCTTCAATTACATTTTCTCTTTTTTTACGGGTTCCAATCCCTGTTGGACACCGCCCGGCGGGGTTGAAGGTGCCAGACTGACACGAAACTGAATTGTTGCGCAAGTCTTTGGATGGTCGCCCGATAAATAAAGTATTGCTAGTGTTACAAGATGCCATAGTATTTTATATATAATTAAGTTACCGGGAATTGCAAAAATGGCATTGAAATCACATCAACAATATTTAAGCGAAATGGCAGCGGGCATGATGAGTAAGGTGCCTATTGTCTTTGATGAGGACGATCTTGCGTTTTTAATGCAGTTTCCTCTCGAAATGTGGAATTTAGCCCTTAAATGGCGATACAATGATGGATTAAGGCAATCTGTTGAGGAAATGAACCAATCAGGCTCGCCTAATAACAATAGAACAGTATTTTTAAATAGCACATATAAATTAAAAAGAGTGGGCAATGTGCCTGGATTTTATGAGTTCAAAGGAATTCAAACTGATCAGGGTAAATTGCTAAAAAAATTGGGGGATAAACCTCCCTATGCGCAAATTTCCAACATGGGGCCAGAGGAAAGGCGAAGTCATGGTCCTGTAGGATATGATTATGACGTTAGCAAAGTTTATAAGCATGATGATCCCAGCAATCCCAATCATTTCCTTGAAGGAATGCCAGTCATGCAAAAAGATGTTGCCACCAACGCATTAAGCACTTGGATCAAAGCTAACCATCATGGAATATTTGGCGAAGCTCCTCAAACTTATGGTGGACAACAAGTCCAAAAAAGACCAATTAAGAAATATCAGTATGCTAAAGAAGGCATGGAAATGTCTAGCATCGTAAAGCAGTTTTCTGGCATCAAATTTTGGCCCAATCGAAAAAAAATGGACGATAAATTGCTGACTAAATTTGACGCTGCATATCCAGAAAAGTCAGTTGAATTGCCAAAGTGGGAAGAAGCATTACCTGTATTATTACCTGGACGTTATATCCCTTACCTACCTAAGTACGAAAAAATAAAAAAGAAACCGGGCGGTGTCACCTCAATGTGGTTGATGAATAATATTGATCAATTGACAGATAAAGAAAGGGAGCATTTTAGCTCATCGCACCTTGGTCCCATAGACCACATGGCTAACCATGAGTCTGTTAGAAACGGTCGGTTTTACGTTGTTGGCGGCTGGACCCCAACGGCACAACAGAAAGGAATTCACCAACTGTTTGATAAGCCCCACGAATTAGACAGTTGGTTGGGAGAAAAATCTGGAAGCGGCCAAACCTGGAATCAAATTTTTCAGAAAGAAGTTGAACAAGGAGTTGTGCAGTTTGTAGGAGAGCGAAGAACAACGCCGGAAGGTGTTATTATGCAATTATTGCTTGACGACATAATTAAAGGTGCGACAACAAATTTACAAAAAAACTTAGGTTCCTCCAAAATTGGACCTTTTGAGTATGATAAAAATGGAGAGAAAAAATTTAATTCCAAGATAAACTCTAAAGAAAGAATTAAAAAGGCATACAATTTTGCTCAAACTATATCACAAACCAATGTTTCATTCGTCAATGGAACTAGGCGACAACGTGAAAAAGGGGAAGGTGATGACCAGCGGCCAGTTACCATTCCCAAAGGCAAAGGTAATGACGGTGATGAATTGCTTATCCGATCCAAGGGAACAAGGCGGTGGATTGACATTGTAAGTGGCTATTCGTCTGTGCAGGGCTGGGTTGGCCACTCCATAGACCATATGAAAACCAAGGTGGGCAATGATTTATCTAAAGAAGCACGACGTGAAGCCAGCCAGGCAGCCCAGGCAGAGAATGTAGAAGTTCGCATCAAACTTCGGGGCGGCGCTATTGCCCACACTCTTGAAGCCTTACTATTGAAGTTCACCACCATGCAGGCAGCTCATTTATCCGCCCAAGGGGAAGATGAAAAAGCCATAAATATAGATACTGATAAGGCTCTAGCCTCTGCTGTGTCTGCCTTGCCTGCCGAACTAAAACAATTAAATATTGATTATACACAACTGCCCAAAGAAATGGTGGATTATTTTAATCAGAGAAAATTCCAAGATGAAGATTTTGTTGGTAAAAGCCCAACTACCGCTAATGAAAACCCAGGCGTTGCATTACTTAATAAACTAATGAATGATCCCCATGGTGTAAACATTGGCGGCAAACAAGTCACTTTGCAAGATTTAGCCAAAGATGACGAACTTTATAAGAGAATGGTCGGTTATGTGGACAATCTAAAAAGCTTGGGTGGTGACGCTAAAACACAACGCGCAATGGCCACGGCTCTTAATGACTTATTGAAGGCCGTAAATAGAATGCGAAACACTTTAGGTTTAAGCACATCTCATCCTGCTCTTTCCAGTGGTCCTTTGGCCAATAGGGAGGGACAATTTAGAAATATTACAGATCAACATGCTCTTTTAAGTTACTTAATGCTTCCGACAAATCAGGCCAGACTTAAAGCAGACCCCAATCTACGATTAGCTTTTACAAAACAGATGCAAAACATGCTGAGCCAAGGCACAATGACGTCAGATATTAAAAAGAGAATAGACTTCGCTTTGGCCAAACTAACAAAAGTTCAGCAAGAAATGGCTGGTACGGGTGTTGTTTCAGGAACTATGAAAGGCAAACGATATAATCAACCGGACTCTCAAATGTGGGGAGTGCCGGGTGGCTTAGGCGTTAAATCACCAGCAAAAGGGCCAATTAAAAAGAGCAAAAAGAAATGAGCTTTGAACAGTTTTTAACTAATCCCAAAGCCCATGTAGTTAAGAAATACATGGCCGAATTATTAAAAGAAGAATACTATCCAAATGCTGAAATCATAGAACGCATTAGCTCCTGTCTATTAACAGAAAAAGATATGAAAAGCTTTGGAAATTTTGTTGCAGCCATTTATTCTGTGGCGTATTCAAAATGCGTACAAGATCATAAAGTTAAATTAGAGGAACTGGGCATCTCTACCATTGTTCGTGCCGAAGATGCGCCAGCAGATCCAAATGATAAAATCTTTAAGTAAAATCTGGAGTGAATGAGGACGGAACACAATAAAATAAAAGCCCCCCAGATTGTTTTAGTCGGTCTTCTTCAGTGGAATCAATCATTCTTTCGACTTTCCACCATCTCTTTTCAAGGTAGGAATCTCCTACTGAATTTCGAGATACATAAATAATAGACCCTTTCTTGGGTATTTCTATATTAGTCCAAAAGGTCATAGTAAAACCATCATTATTCACTACGATGCCCTCAAACATAATCTTGTCGCCATATTGAATGGTTTTAGTTACTTGGTCATAAAGCGGGTCGTGGTATTCTCGGATCTCGGCAGGAAGGCACCAAATATCTACCACATTCTGCATTTTATTGCGAGGACGAGCGTCTTTTTTAACTTCCGGTATAACTGGAATTTCTTCGGTTTCTTTCTTGGTTGGCTCAACAATCGGCTCATCAATTACAGCCACGTCATCTCCGGTATCATTAACCTCAAAGCTACTATTAAATTTTTTAACCTCTTCTTCTTTGGGGAGTTCAACATCATTCCAATCCATGTTATGAAGAACCAAATCGTCTTCATCGTCCCATAGATTTTGATCCTTGGCCAAAGGATTAGGCCCTTGCAGCCTATAAATACTTCCGTCTTTCTTTTTTATGGTCATTATACTCCTACAAATATATATGCTAATTCTAAATATGCTGGAGGATAAACTATGACTTTAGTTACACCGAATGTTTCAGAGATTCTGGTACTAAAATACATACTAAACGTAATTGACCCAGGCAATCCTGTATTGCGCTTATTTACTGATAACATTACGCCTGATGAAAGCACCATTGTTGCTTCGCTAAATGAGCCGGTTGGTATTGGGTATGCAGCTATTACTTTAGGCACCCCTGCAAGCTGGACGTTTGCTACAGTTACCGATGTAACCACAGCATCTTACCCGCTACAAACATTTACGCTCACTGGGGCAGTCAATTTATACGGATATTACATTACTGATACGAGCGGTAATTTATTGTGGCTTGAGCGATTCGCTGGCGCTCCATTTCCCTTGGGAGTAGGCGGCGGAAATATAGAAATAATCCCCAAGACCCAGCTTGACTGATAAAAATAAATTCAAAAATAAACTTAGATTAAAAAAATCTCTTTTACTATATTGTAAAGGAGATTTTTTTCATGGATATACTAAAAGAACTCAAAAGGATAACCAATCAACTCGACAGGTTTCCTAGACATACTGATCTAGTTAATTTGAAGGAATTCAAACTTCGTAACAAAATTGTAACATCTGGTACGAAGATTAGTGAATTTGCTAAACAACTTGGCTATGATACGGCAAAACCTAAAGGTTATTGGACAGAAGATAGAATGATTGAAGAGTTCAATTGTATTATTAAAGAAAACAATGGGTGGCCGTCTAGTGAAATGTGGAACACACAGTATTCATATTTAGCAGGAGTTTGTTACAAGAAAAATAAAAGTATGAAACATTATCGAGAAAAATTAAAAGTAAACAAATTGGCAAAAGCAAAAGAAAAAAAATGCGCTTATTGTGAAACTATATTTCTACCAGTTCTTAATTCTAACTGGAAACGTCAAAAATTTTGCTGCAAAGCATGTAGGACAGATTACTACAGAGTCAAACAAAACGAACGTAATGCCCAACACATAAAGCAGCCCAAAATCTGTCCAATATGTAATAAGACGTTTATTCCACAACAAACATCCAAACAAAAGTATTGCAAACGATCTTGTCACATCAATTTTAGAAAACGTATGGACAAGGCTTTAAGAAGATGTCTTGAAGCAACCAATCAATCCAAACTATACAAGTCTGAATCTATATTGGGGTATACAGCAAAAGATTTACTTGAACATCTCCAATCACACTCTAATTGGAAAGCTGTTCAAAACAAAAGTTGGCATTTAGATCATATTTTTCCGGTAAGAGCCTTCATTGATTACGGCATTCTCGACATAGCTCTAATTTGTTGTTTAGATAATTTGCAACCTTTGTTGGCAAAACAAAACATACTAAAGGCTGATAAATACAACAAAAAAGAATTTGAAGCGTGGCTCGCTACTTCTTAGGCTGAAATCGTTTAGATTTAGTATTCGCCACATTGATGTTACTAGTATTCATATCTCTAAATAGTTCGGGTGTGAGAATCACAACTCAAATCAAACCCACAAATAAAAATCAAGGAAGTTACAAATGACAATATTAAACCCTGATGGAAGCAAGTTTCTTCCTGTCGGAAGCCTAACCCAATTTGACCCGGAGAGTCCAGACCATTGCCTATTTAATCAATGGGACGCAGAATCCATTGAAATTGGTGGAACACCTCTTTTTTACCATGAGGTTTTTATTAACGTATCTACCTTAGACCCAATATATCGAGAAGATCGTGGCAAAATATATTCAACCCATCCAGTTCAGTTATTTGGACTATACGAACCCATACCATCTCAAAATTACCAAAATATGTTTGGAATAGATGGCATAGATGAAATGGAGTTTGAATTTAATTATCAAGCAGTTTTAGCTGCGATAGGTCACCCGCCAAAAGTGGGTTCGAGAATTTACTCTCCCCATCTTCGTGAGAATTGGAAGATTACTCAACGAAGTCTTGAAGAACACAAGCTTTGGGGCGCAATAAGGCTCAAAGTATTTTGCGGGCGATTTCAGGAGAGTTCTACTACTGGCGAGGGTCGGGTAACTCAAAAGGAGCCTGATTTTCGGATTGACGATATAGGGAAATAGCTTCTTCTGGACTTATCTTGAAGAGTTTTAGAGGAAACTTAGGTTTTGGCAGAAATCCACGTACTTCTCTTATTAAGAACGGAACCCTATTCTTATTTTTTTTGATTTTAAAAGATTTCATGCTTTAAGTAATTTACGCTTAATTTTAGATTTACCTTCGTGGATTTGTTTGGCTTCAACATCTTTTTTGACAGCCTTGTCTAATAGCTTGTCAACTGCTGCAATTCCTCCTCTATTAAAAGCATTGGACATTATTTTATATTTATCATCAAAACGATGTCCTTTATAGTCTAGCCAAGAATTGTGAGCAATATGTTTACCACAATTAGATATTCTCGTATCTCGTCTTGATCGCACGGCTTGCTCTTCATCTGTCATCTTTTTGACAGAGTATCTTACCTTGCGAGGCACCGTTAATAATTGCCCATATGGCTCTCCCTTGCGAAATATATGAGTTTGACCTTCCCACGGAGCTTTAAAGACAATGAAAAAAATTCTGGGCCACCAAGATTCTAAATGTCCGGTAATACAAAGCGGTACATCGCCCACAGTGTCTACATAATATCGAGGATGTGGTTCTAACCTAATCACATAATCAGGATCGCACTCTATATCCAAAGACGAAGTAAATCCATAATGCCCTGGTGCGAAATTACTAAAAGGAGGCAATTTAACATTGCATTCAGATGATTCTTTTGCGAAATCCCCTTCAAATTCAACTTTACCGTCTCTCGTTCTAACAAGACACTCAGTTTCAAAAGGATACACTAATTCTAATCCATAAATAGAACCGGCAACAAATGGAGGGCAATGCCACGGTTGCGGCTTTTCGCCATTAGAATGACTATTATTATGTCCAGACCAACCTGGTATTTCTAATTTAATCTGTCTTGGACCTTGGCCTTTATACCAAGTTCGATACTTAATTTCAATATCTTGCATATTAAATTTATCCTTTACCTCTAACTAAGTATGAGATAAAAAAAATGACAGAACCAACAAAAAATTCAGTTGACACAAATAAATCACTTGCCGGATGCGGCGTGCCGATCAGTCCATTAACGCAAAGTGTAAATCAAGATTTGCCACCAGACCATTGCTCCGATGCCGATGAAATTTGTGGCAATAAATTTGACGACACTCAAAAAAGAACAGCAGGCGCAACTAAATCTTGGTTACAAGATATACCCCCCAACCAATACACTGGTCATGGACAATCAGCTTTATGCGACCCGGTGCAATTTGGTCATATTGCTAATCAGACTGGAAGCAGCACTCATATTTATCGTTACAACCGTGCAATTCGAGGCTGCGATGAAGCAATAACTGACTTATTCAGAGATGTAATTGTTAATGATCAAAATGGACGTGGTTGGCCCATACCTATTATATGGGGAAGCCAGGAGCGTGCAGTTCAAATAATATTACAAGACAACGTAAGAGATGATAATACTTTAGTGGTGGACAGAATTAAGCTGCCGATAATGGCTGTTCACAATACAGACATTCAATACAGTCCTGAAAGATATGTCTATCATAAGGCTCTTGATTATTCAAGAAGATCACCTGATGGCAAACCAGGATTTACTGCTAGCGAGGTTCAAGACCGAGATACCGTCTTTGGCATTTCCAGAGGTGTACCTGTTAATATTAGTTACACCTTATATGCTTGGACTTTATACGAAGAAGACATGAATATGATTGTAGAACAAATATTTACAAAATTAGTGCCAGCCGCATATATATCAGTAAGAGGCGTACAATGGGAGATAATAGTTATACTGGATGGTTCGGCCAATAACATTGACACTGAACCAGGAGATATGAACGAAAGAGTGGTTAAATACCAATGGAATATTACGGCCCAGACATATATACCACAACCGCTAGTAAGAAAGAAAGCTGTGCTTAAAATTAAAACTGACTACGAGGCGACTAACAGTGATGATGTCATTGAACAAATCGAAAGAATGCAGTTTGGCACAGAGGTACTAAATGATTGAAATAAAAAATTCAAATAAATTCCCAGTTCAAGTAGTGGTGAGATCACGTAAAGAAATACCTGGTAGTGGTTCTAATTCATTTACGTGTTTAAATATACCGGGAATTGGTAAAGGAAATAATATATACTACCTTGAAGACGAATTAACAACTGAATATGTAGATCGTCTAAAAAAGTGGGGCTTAATAAGCACCAAATTTATACCAGATAACAAATTTAAGGCGAACAAGGGAGAATAAGACTATGGCGATATTAAGAGGCTTCCTTCCAAGCAATACGCTCAGTCCTGGTGTCCGCATTAGGGAAATTGATCTTAGCTTTATTGCCCCATCTCGTAGCCAACATCGCTGCGGTATGGTTGGTTTTGCAAGTAAAGGTCCAGTAAATATTCCTACCCTGGTACAAACACACAGGCAACTATGGACAATTTTCGGATACCCACACCCACAAGAGGGCGACCCCCACTTAATCTATGCTGCTCAGCAATATCTTTTGATTGCGAATGAATTATTTATTGTTCGCGTTGCTGATTTAGACCAAGTAAGTGATGACGCTGCTGCTACGGCAGAAATTGAAGTTCCTGTTGCGGGTGGTGTGATCGGAGTTTGTTCTGAAATTGCAGGACCAGTGGCTGGCGAGTACGTTTTTGATCAAGATGTTTTCTTTAGATGGAAGTTAAACGGCATCTTAATGTCCAAGACTTTAGTAGCCTTGGCAAACGATGTAAGTAATACAGATAATCCAACTGGTTATACCGCTGCTCAATTAGCCGTAGTTTTTAATGACCAACTGGCAACAGATGATGGAATTATATTTTACACATCCAGCGATTTGCTTTGTGTTAGAACTACTTTTGCTTTTGGTCCTGATTCTGAGTTAGAATTTATATCGGTACTTGATGCCCTTTATGGCGGAACAGTTGTCAACCGAAATACCGCAACAAATGAATTCCCTGGTCTTGGAACAGGTATGACAGTCGCCGCCACTACTTCAGGCGTTGATGGTTATACAGCTTCCGGTACGGGTGGGCCTACCAGTGGAGAATGGGATTTTACAGGTGTAACAGATCAAACTATAGATGTTGTTGTTGATGGCACACAAAATGTCATTATTGATAATGTAAAACAAACCATAGATTTAGATTCTCTGGTTGTTTCTGATGGCCCAACTTTAACAACAGCCGAAATTGCTGCCGAAATTAACGCTCAAATTGCTGATGGCACTTTGCCTGGTGGATTTGAAGCAGCCGGTGGTGGCGTAACAGGCCCAAGCCTTGTATCAGATGCGGCGGCAACGGCAGAAACTCTAACTCTCCGAACCCTACATCATGGTAGGGGTGCAAGAATTTTAGTCAAATCTTCTAGCACTACTAATGCAATATTTGAGTGGACGAACTTGACAGTTGTAGGAATTTCGCCTCTTGGTACTGCTGATGCTGTTGGAGATTCTGCTCTTGGCAGAATGACTGGCGCTGTTGCTGGAGTAAGTCCCATCACAACCTTTACTCTTAAGGCTGAAAGCCCAGGTGTAGAAGGCAATTTAACTCTTGTTAGAATAGCAAATAACCTTCGTGAAAACAATTGGACGATAGAGGTTTATAATAATGACGCTAATGTTGAAAGTTGGGGTCAATTAACCAAAGATGCAACCAGCAGATTTTATATCGGAACTTATCTAGCATTGGTTTCTGACTACATTCGTGCAACTGATAATACAGCCACATCCTCACCGCCATTGGATGGTGATTATACGCTAGTTGGTGGCGCTGATGGCATTCCAAAAGATCCTGACGCTCAAGATTCTCTGCTTTGCGGAAACCTACTAGACTTTAGCGGTGTTTTCGCTTTGTCTGAACCAGAACAATTAGATATTGATTATCTGGCTGTTCCTGGCCACCCATCCACATCTGTTGTGCTTTGTATGTTAGACGTGGTTGAAAATTACAGATTAGATGCGATGGCAATTATTGATCCGCCATTTGGCTTAACTGTAACTGAAATTGTACATTGGCAGGCAGGAAATCATCCGCTGAATACTACCAAATTGGATAGTGATTTCGGCGCACTTTACTGGCCTTGGTTGAAGTATCGCGACTTCCATAACAGCATTGATGTTTGGATTCCGCCATCTGGTTCAATTGCGGCTGTTTACGCTCGTTCAGATCAGTTGTCAGCCCCATGGTTTGCACCAGCCGGTATAACCAGAGGTCTTGTACCATCCATTTTAGACGTATTTAGCCGACCTTCTCTAGCAGAACGAGATGCAATGTATGGCAACAGAAATGCCATCAACCCAATTATTCAGTTTGCAGACGGTGATGGTTTTATTGTCTGGGGTCAAAAGACCCTTCAAGGAAAACCAAGTGCTCTGGATCGTGTAAATGTTAGACGTTTGATGTTCTTTATTGAAAAAGCAATTCGTCGTGAATCAAAAAGACTTCTCTTTGAACCGCATGATGAAATTTTTCGTTCACGATTTATTGAAATTGCATCAGCAATTTTGAAAGATGTGCAAACTGGTCGTGGCATAACTAATTATAAAATTCAGGCCGATGCAGAACTTAATACGCCTGATGTAATTGATCGAAATGAATTTAGAGCAAGAATAGGCATTATTCCTACCAGAGCGGTAGAATTTATATTCATCGACTTTAGCATTCACAGAACTGGTAGTAACTTCACTGAATCCACTGTGGATGCTTTTTAAGCGAGGATAACCATTAAAATTAAGATAATAAAAGAGGTGTAATTATGCCACATACGCAACCGATGGGGATTGGTAAACTTGGTGGAGATAGGTTAATTTTCAAGCGAAAATTTCGCTGGACATTAGAAATGACAGAAATGTGTGTAGGCGAAGTTCCTCCGCATTTTGTCAAGTTAGCTTCTCGTCCAAACTTAACCATTGAAGAAACTGAAATAAATTTCTTAAATGCTAAGTCATGGATACCTGGAAAAGCTGCCTGGGAAACTATCACGGTTACATATTATGATGTTTCTGGCAGCGATGCTATAGATAATAAAGCTTTATGGAGTTGGTTGGCCAGTGTATATAACTTTACTGATAACATAAATCTTGAGCAGGGAAATGCAGAGGCCGCATATGCAGGCGTAGCAGTGCTTACTCTTTGGGATGGATGTGGAAATGAGTTAGAAGTGTGGAGAATGCGAAATGCTTGGCCACAAGCAATTAACTTTGGAGATTTGGACTACTCAAGTTCGGAAGAAGTTACAATTGAATTGACGCTAAGATATTCTGAAGTATCTTACGAATCGAAATGTCCAG
>SMVB01198236.1_pt1 | contig 21441 bp, 19 predicted proteins | sample 2456461 | NCBI WGS metagenome assembly SMVB01 (sample SAMN11095934, study PRJNA526329) | marine sediment metagenome | biome: Marine sediment; feature: Surficial sediment; material: Deep marine sediment; isolation source: Hadal surficial sediment | place: Pacific Ocean | collected 2014-05 | depth...
CGCGACTGCGCCGCCAAGAGCCAGCGCGTGCTGGTCACCACGCTGACCAAGCGCATGGCCGAGGACCTGACGGAATATATGACCGAGGCGGGCCTGCGCGTGCGCTACCTGCATTCGGACATCGACACGCTGGAGCGCATCGAGATCATCCGCGATCTCAGGCTGGGCGTGTTCGACATCTTGATCGGCATCAATCTGCTGCGCGAGGGCCTGGATATCCCCGAATGCGCCCTGGTGGCGATTCTCGACGCCGACAAGGAAGGCTTCCTGCGCTCGCGGACCTCGTTGATCCAGACCATCGGCCGGGCGGCGCGCCACGTGGAAGGGCGCTGCATTCTCTACGCCGACCGGATGACCAAATCCCTGGAAACCGCCATCGGCGAGACCAACCGGCGGCGCGAAAAGCAGCAGGCCTACAACGCGGCCAACGGCATCACGCCGGAAAGCATCAAAAAGGCCATCGGCGACATCATCGGCGGCGTCTGCGAGTCCGACTACGTCACGGTGGATACCGGCGACCCCGAGACCCCACACCTGGTCGGCCATAACCTGAAGGCGCATCTGGTCGATCTGGGCAAGCGCATGCGCGACGCGGCGGGCGATTTGGAATTCGAGGAAGCGGCGCGGCTGCGCGATGAGATCCGCCGCCTGGAAGCAAGCGATCTGGGCCTCGCGCCAAGCGCGCCGCGCCCGCGCGCCACCGCAGGCCGTCCCGGCGCCCCCAAACGCCGCCACAAGCGCCGGCGCGGGGCCTGAGCGGCGGGTTTTTAGCGCCCCCAAACGCTCTATCTTAACCCCCTGGTAACCACGCGACCTCAAGATCGGTCCGTTGGGATTAAGGGGAGCCACCGCATGGGCGGATTGGCGCGAACGGCGATGGGCCGCGCGGACATCGCGAACGGGTCGCGCGCCGGCGTGGCGGCGATGCTCGATGCGCTGCCCGACGGCGCCGCGCTCTATGACGCCGATTATCGGCTCGTTGCCTGCAACGCGCTTTACCGTGACGCGATCCCCGAGCTCGCGTCCATCGTGGCGCCGGGCGCCGCGTGGGAAGACGTGCTCCGCGCCATCCTGAAATCAGGTGCCGTCGGTGACGGCTTCGACACCGCCGAGGACCTGGCGCGGGCCTTGCTGGCGGCCGACGATACGGGTGGCGTCGAGATGGCTTGCGCGGGAGACCGCTGGTTGTTGGCGCGCGCGCGCCGCGCCGCGGACGGCGGCGTCATGGTCACGCGGACCGACATCACGGCGCTGAAGCGCGGCGATGTGGCGCATCGCGAAAGCGCGGCGCGGCTGCGCGAAATATACGCCGCCAGTCCCGTGCCCCTGTTCGTGTCCAACGCCGGCACGGGCGACATCGTCTATGCCAATCCGAAGTTGGAGATGTTGCTGGGCCTGCCGGAAGGCGGGGCCACCAAAATGAACGTCGCGAATTTCTATGCCGAACCGAGCATTCGCCCGAGCGTGCGCGCGGCCCTGGACAAGTACGGCTGGATCGACGACTGGGAAATCAAGGTGCGCCGCAGCGACGGCACGGAATTCTGGGTCAGCGTGTCGACGGAAACCCTCGATCTCGGCGGCGAAACGGTGTACGTGACGGCGATGTTCGACTTGGCGGAGCGCAAGCGTTCGCAACAAGCCATCGAATCCAGCGAGGCGCGGTTCCGCGATTTCGCCGAAACCGCGTCGGACTGGTTCTGGGAGACCGACGCGAACCTGTGCTTCACCGGACATTGGGGCCAGAACCTGGCGCCGGGTGGCCTCGACCCGGCCGCCGTCATCGGACGGACGCGGCGCGAGGTCGCCGACGCGCCCGACAATCCCGACCTCATTGCGCACATGGAAGGCATGGCCGCGCGGCGGCCGTTCAAGGACTTCGTCTATACGCGGACCGGAAAGGACGGCAAGGCGCGCCGGCTCAAGGTCAGCGGCCGGCCTTTCCAAGACTCCGGCGGCAATTTCCTGGGCTACCGCGGCACCGGCGCCGACATCACGCGCGAATTCGAGGCCAAGGAACGCGCCACCACGGCGCTTACCCACTTGATGGGCGCCATGGAAAGCATTTCCGAGGGCATCGCCCTGTTCGACGCGGACGACCGCCTGGTGGTGTGCAACGAGAAGTACCGCTGGACGGACGAGAAGACCGCCCACCTGGTGGCGCCGGGCGCGCTGTGGGAGGACATCATAGGAGGCCGGATCGACAGCGGATTCTGGATCCACTCGCTGGGGTCCGGCGATGCCCAGATGCGCGCGCGCTGGGCCCATCACCGCCAGTTTCAAAACGCCCTCGAACAACAGTCCCGCGACGGCCTCTGGGCATTGGTGCGCGAATATCCCACCGGCGACGGCGGTTTCGCGCTGGTGCTGACCGATATCACCGATCTCAAGCAACGCGAGGCGGCGCTGAGCGAGGCGCGCGACGCGGCCGAACAGGCGGCGCAGGCCAAAAGCGCCTTTCTGGCCAACATGAGCCACGAACTGCGCACGCCGCTCAACTCGATCATCGGCTTCTCCGAGGTCATGCGCAACGAATCGTTCGGCCCGCTGGGTTCGGAGCGCTACGCCGAATATGTCCGCGGAATCCGCGATAGCGGCACCCATTTGCTGGCACTGATCAACGACATTCTCGACCTTTCCAAGGCGGAAGCCGGCAAGCTTGTGCTCAGGGACGAGCCGGTGGAGATTTCGGCCCTGTTGGCCGACGCGACTCGCGTGATGGCCGAACAGGTCGAGACCGCCGGCTTGACCCTGGTTAACGAATGCCTCGAGCCCCTGCCGCCGCTGATGGCCGATGGGCGCAAGATCCTGCAGATTCTACTCAACCTGTTGTCCAACGCGGTCAAGTTCACGCCGAAGGGCGGCCGCATCACGGTGAGCGCCGAAATCGAGCCCGGCGGCGACGTGGTGGTCACGGTCGCCGATACCGGCGTCGGCATGTCGGCCGACGACATCGAAGTGGCGCTGTCCGTGTTCGGTCAGGTCGACCACCAGCGCAACCGCCACCACCAGGGCACCGGCCTGGGCTTGTCGCTCAGCCGCCAACTCGCGCTACTGCACGGCGGCGCGCTGGATGTGACCAGCGTCGTGGACGAGGGCACGATCGTCACCTTGCGCCTGCCGGGCGATCGCCTCATCGAGACTGCTTGAAGGCGGCAAATTCGTCGAATAAAGAACCATCCCCATCGACCCTGGACAAAGCGGTCGCCACGCGCCACACTTGACGGGTATTGACCAGGCGGCGCCGCTTGCGAGGCGCGTCGCTGGGGGGTTTGGCCGCGACGGCCGGGCGCGCATACAGAGGGGGCACCGCACATGGACCAGGCGAACCGGCCGCTGTCTCCGCATCTTCAGGTCTATCGGCCGCAAATTACATCGGTGCTGTCGATCTTCCACCGCATGAGCGGCGCGGGGCTGTGGCTCGGCACCGTGGTGCTGACCTATTGGCTTTACGCCACCGCGTTGGGGCCCGAGCATTATGATACCGCGCAAGCCATCTTCGGCTCGTGGATCGGCATGTTGTTGTTGTTGGGCTGGTCGGTCGCGCTGTTCTATCACCTGTGCAACGGCATTCGGCACCTGTTCTGGGACGCCGGCTACGGCTACGACCTGGACACCGCGGCGCGCTCGGGTTGGGCGGTGATGTTGGCGACCCTCGTGTTGACCGCCGTCGCCTGGACAATCGGGCTGTCGGCGGGAGGCGGATCATGAGCCTGCGCGCGCCGTTGCAACGGGCCCGCGGTCATGGTTCGGCCAAGGAAGGCGTCGAGCACTGGTGGATGCAGCGCCTCACCGCCATCGCGCTGGTGCCGCTGACCGTCTGGATCGTCGCCTCGCTGGCCTTCCTGGCCGGCGCCAGCCACGCCGAGATGACCGCCTGGATCGCCCATCCCGGCGTCGGCATCTTTCTGGTGCTGTTGATCGTCGCCGTGTTCTACCACGCCAAGCTGGGCATGCAGGTGGTGATCGAGGACTACGTCCACGCCAAGGCGGTGAAGGTGACGTGCCTGATCGCCAACAGCTTCGGCGCCATTTTCCTGGCCGCGATCTGTATCTATTCCGTCCTCAAGATAGCGTTGTAAGGCCCATGACCGACGCATACACGATCATCGACCACAGCTACGACGTCGTCGTGGTCGGCGCCGGCGGCGCCGGCCTTCGCGCCACGTTCGGCCTGGCCGAGCGCGGGCTCAAGACCGCCTGCCTGACCAAGGTGTTTCCCACCCGCAGCCACACGGTGGCGGCGCAAGGCGGCGTTTCGGCCGCGCTCGGCAACATGGGCGAGGACGACTGGCGGTGGCACATGTACGACACCGTCAAGGGTTCCGACTGGCTCGGCGACCAGGACGCCATCGAATACATGTGCCGCGAGGCGATCCCGGCGATCATCGAGCTGGAACATTACGGCGTGCCGTTTTCGCGCACCGCCGAGGGCAAGATCTATCAACGCGCCTTCGGCGGCATGACCACCAAATACGGCGAGGGCCAGGCTTACCGCACCTGCGCCGCGGCCGACCGCACCGGCCACGCCATCCTGCACACGCTGTATCAGCAGTCGCTCAAGCACCAAGCCGAATTCTTCATCGAATATTTCGCCCTCGATTTGTTGATGGACGACGACGGCGCGTGCCGCGGCGTGATGGCGTGGAACCTCGACGACGGCACGTTGCACCGCTTCTGGGGGCACGAAACCGTGCTGGCCACGGGCGGCTACGGGCGCACCTATTTCTCCTGCACCTCGGCGCATACCTGCACCGGCGACGGCAACGCCATGGCGCTACGCGCCGGCCTGCCGTGCCAGGACATGGAGTTCGTGCAGTTCCACCCCACCGGAATCTACGGCGCCGGGTGCCTGATCACCGAGGGTTCGCGCGGCGAGGGCGGCTATCTGACCAATTCCGAGGGCGAACGCTTCATGGAACGCTACGCGCCCAGCGCCAAGGACCTGGCGTCGCGCGACGTGGTGAGCCGCTCCATGACCATCGAAATCCGCGAGGGACGCGGGGTGGGGCCGGAGAAGGACCACATCCATCTGCATCTCGAGCACCTGGACGCGGACCTGATCGCCGAACGCCTGCCGGGCATTACCGAAACCGCGCGCATTTTCGCCGGCGTCGACGTTTCGCGCGAACCGATCCCGGTGTTGCCCACCTGCCATTACAACATGGGCGGCGTACCGACCAACTTATACGGCGAAGTGGTCACGCCCAAGGACGGCGACCCGGACGCGGTGGTGCCCGGCCTCATGGCGATCGGCGAGGCGGCTTGCGTATCGGTGCACGGCGCCAACCGCCTGGGCTCGAACTCGCTGCTGGATTTGGTGGTTTTCGGCCGCGCCGCGGCGATCCGCGCGGCGGAAGTGGTCAAGCCCGGCGCGCCGGTCAAGACGTTCGCCAACGGCACCAGCGAAAAGGCGGTCGATCGTTTCGACCGGTTCCGCCACGCCAAGGGCGGCACGCCGACCGCCGCGCTGCGCCTCGACATGCAGAAGATCATGCAGACCCATTGCGCCGTGTTCCGCACCGGCGAGGTGCTGCGCGAGGGTATCGAGAAGCTGAACCGGTTGTGGCAAAAGCGCGACGACATCGGCGTGTCCGACCGCTCGCTGGTGTGGAACTCGGACCTGGTCGAGACCCTGGAACTGGACAATCTTTTGTATCAGGCGCAGGTCAACATGAACGGCGCCTACAATCGCGAGGAAAGCCGGGGCGCGCACGCGCGCGAGGATTTCCCCGACCGCGACGACGAAAACTGGATGAAACACAGCGTGCTGTGGTGCGACGAGGCCGGCAAGGTCACGATCGAATACCGCCCCGTCCACATGTACACGATGACCGACGACGTGCAGGTGTTCCCGCCCAAGGCGCGGGTGTACTAGCGGAGATAGAGTTTCGATGGCCGAATTTACGCTTCCCGCCAATTCCAAGGTCGGCGCCGGCAAGACCCACGACGCGCCGCCCGGCGCCACCAACGCGCGCGACTTCCGTGTCTACCGCTGGACGCCGGACGACGGCCAGAACCCGAGCCTCGACACCTACACGGTCGATCTCGACGATTGCGGGCCAATGGTCCTCGACGCGCTGATCAAGATCAAGAACGAGGTCGACGCGACGCTGACCTTCCGCCGCTCGTGCCGCGAGGGCGTGTGCGGTTCGTGCGCCATGAACATCGACGGCACCAACACCCTGGCCTGCACCAAGTTCATCGACGACGTGAAGGGCGACGTGAAGGTCTATCCGCTGCCGCACATGCCGGTGGTCAAGGACCTGGTGCCGGACCTGACGCAGGCCTACGCGCAATACGCCGCGATCAAGCCGTGGATGCAGACCCAGACGCCGGCGCCGCCGGACCGCGAGCGGCTGCAGTCCGAGGAAGACCGCAAGAAGCTCGACGGCCTGTACGAATGCATAATGTGTTTCTGCTGCACGACCAGTTGCCCCAGTTACTGGTGGAACGCCGATCGCTATCTCGGTCCGGCGGTATTGTTGCAGGCCTATCGATGGATCGTCGACAGCCGCGACGAGGCGGCCGGCGAACGGCTCGACGAACTCGAGGACCCGTTCCGGCTGTACCGCTGCCACACCATCATGAACTGCACCAAGACCTGCCCGAAAAACCTCAACCCGGCCCAGGCGATCGGCGAAATCAAGAATATGCTGGTCGAACGCCGCTGACCACGGGCCACGCCTTCATCCTCGCGTGGCCGGGCCCGACCCGGCCATCCATGCACACGGACCGTTGAGTGTTGACAGGCGCTCCGCCCACGAACACGGGATATTCCAACAGCCTCGCGTGGCCGGGCATGACCCGGCTACCCATGATCACGGACCCAGGGAGTCGTAAAGATCGTGCCAATCGAGATCGTGCCGCTCGATCAGCGCGATCTTCCAATCGCGCGACCAGTGCTTCAGATTACTTTCGCGCGGACGAGCATACTCGATCGTGTCGTGGGTTTCGAAATAGACCAGCCGATGAACGTGGCGCGCGCGCGTGAATCCGGGCACCACGCCATTGCGATGTTCCCAAACGCGGCGCAAAAGGTTGTTGGTAACGCCGATGTAGAGCGTCCCGTGTCGCCGACTCCCAAGCATGTAAACGTAGAACGCGCCCACCAACTCCGGTCCGTGTTCATGGGTTCGCGGGTCGAGCCCGCGAACAAGAGGTTAGAATTCTTTCTCCGAAAAGACGACCATTGCCCGCCCCACGCCTTCATCGTCGCGTGGCCGGGCCCGACCCGGCCATCCATGCACACGGACCGAGGGGCGTTGGCGGGTCGCCGCCCACCAACCCCGATCCGTGTCCGTGGGTTCGCGGGTCGAGCCCGCGAACACGGGATTTGCCATTAATATCCGCCGCGCCGCTATCCCCCGTGGACGAAACCACGATATATCCTTGAGATGACGGGTGAAAGCGGGCGCGGCCCGCCGTCGGGGACCAATCCATGACTTTCGTATTGATTGCCGGTGGCCTCGCGCTGTTGCTGGGGGGCGGCGAAATCCTGGTGCGCGGCTCCGTGGCGTTGGCGCGAACGCTGGGCGTGTCGCCGCTGGTGATCGGGCTCACCGTGGTCGCCTTCGGCACCTCGGCGCCCGAACTGATGGTCTGCGTCCAGGCGGCGCTGACCGGCCATCCCGACATCGTGCTGGGCAACGTGGTCGGCTCCAACATCGCCAATTCCCTGCTGATCGTGGGCGCTTCGGCGATCATCGTGCCTCTGGTGGTGGCGCCTGCGGTGGCGCGCCGCGACGGCTCCTCGATGGTCATCTTTACGGTGCTCTTCGTCGCCATCTGTTTGACCGGCGTGATCTCGCGCCCGCTTGGCGGCGCCCTCGTGCTGCTGCTGGCGGGCTACACGTTCTGGTCGTTCCGCGCGGCGCGCAAGGACAACCACGGCGCCGGCGACACCGCCGAGGAGGCGGTGGAGGAATTGGGTCCGATTCCGCATTCGCCGGCGGTCGGCGTTTTGCTCACCTTGGGCGGGATCGCCGGCGTGGTGATCGGCGCCGACCTGCTGATCGACGGCGCGGTCGGGATCGCGCGGGCGGCGGGGGTGTCGGAGGCGGTGATCGGCCTCACGCTGATCGCCTTCGGCACGTCGTTGCCGGAACTCGCGACCTCGGTGATGGCCGCGTTCCGCCGTCACGCCGACCTGGCCATCGGCAATGTGATCGGCTCGAACATGTTCAACATGCTGGGCATCGCCGGCATCACCGCCATGGTCTCGCCGGTGCCGGTGCCGGACCAGGTCGCGGGCTACGACCTTTGGGTGCTGCTTGGCGTGACCGCGCTGCTGGTGCTGCTGATGATCGCCTTCGGGCGGATCAACCGGCCGGTCGGTCTGGCCATGATCGTCGCCTATTGTCTGTACATCTTCAGCCTGTTCGGCGGCGGGTCGGCCTTCGTGTCGTGATCTTTTGACGGGCTGACGCGTGCCCGGCTTTGGCGTATCTTGGGCGTTCACCTTGGCGCCGGCAACCGGGGCCAGGCACGGGAGGACCTCATGCGCCAATTCAGTACCCTCATCGTCTTGATCGTGGGCCTCGTGGCCGGCTACGCGGCCAGCCATTACGTCATCAATCCCCAGCCCACCACGGTGGCCGCGCCGGAAGCGGCCGCGCCAGCCGCGCCGGCGGAAGCCCCGGTGCGGTTGAAGTTGGCCAGCGCCTATGCCGGCACCACGCCGATGATCGGCGAGCTGATCTTTCGCTTCAGCGACATCGTCGCGACGATGTCGGACGGCGGCATCGAGATCAAGTATTACGAGCCCGGCGCGCTGGTGCCGGCGCTGGAAATCTTCGACGCGGTGTCCAGTGGCTCGGTCGACATGGGCTATGCGACGCCGGGCTTCTGGGCCGGCAAGGTGCCGGCGCTGCAACTGTTCGCCGCCGTGCCCTTCGGCCCGGCGTCGGCCGAATACATGGCGTGGATGTATTTCGGCGGCGGCCAGGAGATTTACGACGATCTGTACGCGAAAAACAACATCAAGGGCCTGCCGTGCGGCCTGTTCCCGCCGGAAGCCTCGGGCTGGTTCCGCGAGGAGATCAAGTCGCTCGACGACCTCAAGGGCCTCAAGATGCGCTTCTTCGCGCTCGGCGCGCGGGTCATGGAAAAGCTCGGCGTGTCGACCCAGCTTCTCGCCGGCGGCGACATCTTCCCGGCGCTCGAGCTCGGCACCATCGACGCCACCGAATATGCCAGCCCCGCCATCGACATGGGGCTCGGCTTCTACCAGATCGCCAAGCACTACTATTTCCCCGGCTGGCACCAGCAGTCGACCTGGGTCGACGTGATTTTCAACCTGGACAAATGGAACGCGTTGTCGCCGCGCCAGCAGGTTCTGCTGACCACCGCGTGCGGCGATTCGGTGCGCGAAAGCATCGCCATGGGCGAGGCGCGCCAGGTGCCGGCCATCGCCTTCCTCAAGGAAAAGGGCGTCCAGTTCCACCTGTGGCCACAGGAAATTCTGGACGCCTACAGCGCGGCGTGGGATGTAGTCGTCGCCGAGGAAGTCGCCAAGGACGCCGATTTCGCCCGCGCCTGGGAGTCGCTGAAAGCGTTCCGCGAATCCTATTCGACGTGGAAGGAACTCGGCTATCTGAAATAGCGCGGCGCGCCGGCGTCGTTTCGACCAAACGGGAGACCCCATGACCACGGTTCTGCATCATTTCATCAACGGCCAACGGGTGTCGGGAGCCAACGGCCGGGCCGGCGACGTGTTCAACCCGGCCACCGGCGAGGTCGCGCGCCAAGTGCCCCTGGCCGGCGCGGCGGAAGTCGCCGACGCGGTCGCCGCGGCCGAGGCCGCCTTCCCGAGCTGGTCGCGCACCCCGCCGATCCAGCGCGCGCGGTTGATGTTCCGCTACAAGGAACTGATCGAGAAGCACATGGACGAGATCGCCGAGCTGGTCTCGTCGGAGCACGGCAAGACCATCGACGACGCCAAGGGCTCGATCACGCGCGGCCTCGAGGTGGTCGAGTTCGCCTGCGGCATTCCGCATTTGCTCAAGGGCGAGTTCACCGAACAGGTCGGCACCAACGTCGACAGCTATACCATGCGCCAGCCGGTCGGCGTGATGGCCGGCATCACGCCGTTCAACTTTCCGGCCATGATCCCGCTGTGGATGTTCCCGCTGGCCATCGCGTGCGGCAACACCTTCGTGCTCAAGCCGTCGGAACGCGACCCGTCCTGTCCGCTGCGCCTGGCCGAGCTTCTGCACGAAGCCGGCTGCCCGGACGGCGTGATCAACGTGGTCAACGGCGACAAGGAAGCGGTGGACGCGTTGCTGGGCGACCCGCGCGTGGCCGGCGTGAGCTTCGTCGGTTCCACCCCGATCGCCGAATATGTTTACGCCACGGCGGCCGCCAACGGCAAGCGCGCGCAGGCCTTGGGCGGCGCCAAGAACCACATGGTGGTGATGCCCGACGCGGACCTGGATCAGGCCGCCGACGCGCTGATGGGCGCCGGCTACGGCTCGGCCGGCGAGCGCTGCATGGCGGTTTCCGTGGTCGTCGCGGTGGGCGGCGCGGCGCAACCGCTGATCGAAAAGCTGGCGCCGCGCGTTTCCGCGCTCAAGATCGGCCCCTATACCGACCCGGACACGGAGATGGGTCCGGTGATTACCAAGCAGGCGCTGGAGCGCATCAAGGGCCTGGTCGATTCCGGCGTCGAGCAGGGCGCCGATCTGGTGGTCGATGGCCGCGGCGTGACCTTGCAGGGCTATGAGAACGGCTATTTCATGGGTGGCTGCCTGTTCGACAACGTGACCACCGACATGGACATCTACAAGGAAGAGATCTTCGGCCCCGTGCTGTCGGTGGTGCGCGCGCCCGATTACCAAAGCGCGCTCGACGTGGTGGTCGCCAACGAATACGGCAACGGCGCCGCGATCTTCACCCGCGACGGCGACGCCGCGCGCGATTTCGCGTCGCGCGCCAATATCGGCATGATCGGCGTCAACGTGCCGATCCCGGTGCCGGTGGCCTATTACAGCTTCGGCGGCTGGAAGCGCTCCATGTTCGGCCACTCCAATACCCACGGCATGGACGGCGTGCGTTTTTACACCAGGCTCAAGACCGTGACCGCGCGCTGGCCCTCGGGCATCCGCGAAGGCGCCGATTTCTCGATCCCAACGATGAAATAACCGCGCCGTCTTCTAGTTTTGGGGACACAATACTTATCTCTGCCGGCGCACCTCATGTTTTGCCGCTTGGACCACCGATTTGCGCCGCGCTTGGCGGCCGGCATCTGTACCAATTAAGTATTGTGTCCCCTTAATTACCCTTAATTACGGGCGTTGAAACCGCCGGCGCGCGGCCAATATTGCTTTGGACAGCCTGTTTCAGGCCCCAGGCCCCAGGTTGTGACCGCCAGTCCAAGCAGGTGAGCCATGCTGTATTACGTCGTGGGGGGCGAATATACCGATACCGACTTCAGGACCCTGGTCGAGGGCACCGAGGAACGGCACGGCCCGCTTCCCGCCGACGAGGCCACCGAGCTGTGGAAAGGCCTGTCCATGCGCCATATCGACGCCTGCCTGAGGCGTTACATGCTGGAGCCCGCGCGCTAGATAAATGACGACGCCCCGGATATAAGGGGCGCCGTGGGCGCCCGCGTATGACCAGCGCGCCCTCGGGCTCGTGTCATGGATTTCAGCGAAGACCAGATCAACCGTTACGCCCGCCACATCATCCTCCAGGAGGTCGGCGGCATCGGCCAGGCCAGGCTGCTGCGGTCGCGGGTGCTGGTGATCGGCGCCGGCGGGCTGGGCTCGCCGCTGGTGATGTATCTGGCCGCCGCCGGCGTCGGCGTCATCGCCGTGGTGGACGACGACGTGGTCGACCTGTCCAACCTGCAACGCCAGGTGCTGCACACGACCGCGCGCATCGGCCAGCCCAAGGTGGAAAGCGCGGCGGCCACCGTGGCCGAGCTCAACCCGGACGTGGACCTGATCGGCATCCAGCGGCGCTTCACGAGCGCCAACGCCGCCCGCCTGATCGCCGACTACGACGTCGTGGTCGACGGCAGCGACAATTTCGACACCCGCTTCCTGGTCACCGACGTTTGTTACCTGGGCGAAAAGCCGTTGGTCTCGGCCGCCATCCTGCGCTTCGAGGGCCAAATCTCGACCTACAAGGCCTATCTCGGCGAACCCCATCCCTGCTACCGCTGCATTTTCCCCGAACCGCCCCCGCCCGGCCTGATCCCGTCCTGTTCCGAGGGCGGCGTGCTGGGCGCCCTGGCCGGCGTGGTCGGCTCGCTACAAGCGGTCGAGGTGATCAAGGAACTGCTGGATGTGGGCGAAAGCCTGTCGGGTAGCCTGCTGATCTATGACGGGCTCAACACCACCTTCCGCAAGATCAAGGTGCCGCGCGACCCGGACTGCCCGCTGTGCGGCGCGGCGCCGACCATCCGCGACCTGTCGGCTCATGCTGCCTGACAGGGCCGCCTGAGATGGCCGCCTGAGATGGCCGCCTGAGATGGGCCAGCGGCCGGACAAGCTTTCGGTTATCGTCTTCTCGGGCGCCTTCGAGCGCGTCCATTACGCGCTGGCCACGGCCGCCGCCGCCGCCGCCATCGACACCCCGGCGACGCTGTTTTTCACCATGGAAGCGACGCGCGCGCTCGGAAAGGGCGCCGCCGACGCGCCCGGCTGGCACGCGCTTCCCACCGAACACGGCGCGGCGGCGGCCGAGCTCGACGCCACCTACCGCGAACGCGGCGTCGCCGGCTTCGAGGAACTGCTCGAATCCTGCGTCGCGCTGGACGTCCAATTCCTGGTCTGCGAAATGGGGCTGCGCGCCATCGCCCTGGAGGCATCCGCCTTGCGCGACGACGTGCCGGTTCGCGAGGGCGGCCTCGTCACCTTCCTCACCGACGCCTCCGCCACCGGCGCGATGTTGTTCATTTGATGAAAGTCGGGCGCGGTCGATGGCTCGCGCCTCCGCGCCACGTTCCGTGTTCATGGGTTCGCGGGTCGAGCCCGCGAACACGAGAATATTACAACAACCTCGCGTGGCCGGGCTTGACCCGGCTACCCATGATCACGGACCGTTGGGCGTTGGCGGCGAGAGACCATGACGGCGCGCCGGTTGAATCGCGGGGCCGCGCGGCCCATAGTTAGCCCGAGCCAAAGACAGGGAGCGGCCGCGCGCGGCCGGGCGAATATCGAGCCATGCGTATCACCGTCAATGGAGAGGACCGCGAGTTTCCGGAGCCGATTACGGTGGCCGCGTTGCTCGACGATCTGGGGTTGGACGCGCGCAAGATCGCGGTCGAGCGCAACCTTGAGATCGTGCGCCGCGCGGCCTTCGCCGAGACCGCGCTGATCGAGGGCGACGCGCTGGAAATCGTTCATTTCATCGGCGGCGGCGCCGACGACGGCGCGGTGGCGCCGAAGGCCGACGATACGTGGACCGTGGCCGCCCGCCGCCTGACCTCGCGCCTGATCGTCGGCACCGGCAAGTACAAGGACTACGCCCAGAACGCCGCCGCGTTGGCGGCCTCGGGCGCCGAGATCGTCACGGTGGCGGTGCGCCGGGTCAACGTCACCGACCCGGGCGCGCCCATGCTGACCGACTATATCGACCCCAAGAAATACATCTACCTGCCCAACACCGCCGGCTGCTACACGGCGGAAGACGCGCTGCGCACGCTCAGGCTGGCGCGCGAGGCGGGCGGCTGGGACTTGGTCAAGCTCGAGGTCCTGGGCGACCAGAAGACGCTCTATCCCAACATGGTGGAAACCCTCAGCGCGGCCGAGGTCCTGATCGCGGAGGGCTTCCAGGTCATGGTCTATTGCAACGACGACCCGATCATGGCCAAGCGGCTGGAAGACATCGGCTGCTGCGCGATCATGCCGCTGGGGGCGCCGATCGGCTCGGGGTTGGGCATCCAGAACCCGGTGCAGATCCGCATGATCGTGGAGAACGCCAATGTTCCGGTGGTGGTCGACGCCGGCGTCGGCACCGCGTCGGACGCCGCGATCGCCATGGAACTGGGCTGCGACGGGGTGCTGATGAACACCGCCATCGCCGAGGCCAAGGACCCGGTGCTGATGGCGCGCGCCATGAAGCACGCGGTGGAATCCGGCCGCCTCGCCTACCGCGCCGGGCGCATGCCGAAGAAACTATACGCCGATCCGTCGTCGCCCCTGGGCGGCCTGATCTAACTCGCCTCGGGTCGATGATCGTTGCGCAGATCACCGATACGCATATCACCGCGCCCGGCACCTTGCTGGGCGGCGTGGTGGACACCACGGCTTATTTGCGCGCCGCCGTCGATCACGTCAACGGCCGCGACCCCAAGCCCGACCTCGCGCTGCTTACCGGCGACCTGGTTGACGCGGGAACGGCGGAGGAATACGCCCATTTGCGCGCCCTGCTGGCGCCTCTCGAAATGCCTTATTACCCGATCCCCGGCAATCACGACGGCCGCGCCGCCATGCGCGAGGCTTTCGCCGACCACGCCGCCGTGCCGGGCGACGGTTTCATCCAATATGTGGTCGAGGCGGGGCCGTTGCGCCTGATCGCGCTCGACACCCATGCGCCGGGCGAACCCGGCGGGCGCCTGTGCGCGGCGCGGCTCGATTGGCTGGCGGCGCGGTTGGACGAAGAACCGAGGCGGCCCACGGTGATTTTCATGCACCACCCGCCCATCGCCACCGGCGTTGCCTACATGGACGCCATGGGGCTCTACGAGGGCGGCGCGGAACTGGGCGCGCTGCTGGCCCGGCACGACAACATCGAGGCCGTGTTGTGCGGCCACGTCCACCGCGCCATCTCGGCGCGCTGGAACGGCACCGTGGTTTCGGTGATGCCGTCCACCGCCCACCAGGTCGGCCTCACCTTGCGCCCCACGCGCAAGCCCGGCCTGGTCTTCGAGCCGCCCTGCGTCGGCCTGCACTGGTGGTCCCCCGACGCCCACCTGGTCAGCCACGTCAGCTACGTCACCGACCACCCCCTCGTCCCCCGCGCGCCCTGAACGCACCCGGCGCGCAAGGTGGCTCGCGGTCAGGTCATCGCGTCGAGCGGTGGGCGGCGGTCGAACCACGGGCGCGCGGCTTCGAGTTGCGCGGCGAGGCGCAACAGGGTCGCCTCGCCGCCGAAGGGGGCCATGAACATGACGCCGATGGGCAGGCCGGCCGCGTTCCAGTGCAGCGGAACCGACATGGCGGGGCTGCCCGTGACGTTGGCGAGCGAGGGGAAGGCGGCGAACCCGTTGAGCAGATCGCGGTAACTTTCCAGGTCCTCGGTCATCATGTCCATGGCGCCGATGGCGATCGGCGGCTGGGCCAGGGTCGGGGTCAGCAACACGTCGTGGTCGGTGAAGAACGCCGCGAGTTGGCGTCCCACCCGATGCAAGACTTGCGTGGCCTGGACGTAACCTTCGCCGGTGACTTTCGCGCCGCGCCGGGCAACCGCCCAGGTCACGCGCTCGACATCGTCTTGCGTCGCCTCGCGGCCCAGCTCCGACGCGCGCCGGTTGATGGTGGCCAGGGTGTTGGCGCCGACCACCGCCATCATGGCGTCGCCCATGGCTTCCTTGTCGTAAGGCGGCGCGGCCTCGCTCACGTCGTGGCCAAGCTCTTCGCAAAGCTTCGCCGCTTCGTCCAGCGCCGCCCGGCAGTCGGGATGCACCGGCGCGCCGTTGGGATTGTCGGCCGTGACGGCGATGCGAAGGCGGCCCGGCTCGGCGCCGACCTCGTCGAGGAACGGCCGCGCTAGCGCGGGGGCATGGTAAGGGTCGCCCGCGTCGGGGCCCGACGTGGCATCGAGCAGCGCCGCGCTGTCGCGCACCGAAAGCGTCACCGCGTGCGATACGGCCAGACCCGCCCAGCCTTCGCCGGCGTCGGGGCCGGACGGGTTGCGCGCGCGGGTCGGCTTCAGGCCGAACAGGCCGCAGCACGAGGCCGGCACGCGGATCGAGCCGCCGCCGTCGCTGGCGTGCGCCATCGGGACGATGCGGGCGGCGACCGCCGCGCCGGCGCCGCCGCTGGAGCCGCCGGCGATTCGCTCCCGGTTCCACGGGTTGCGGGTCGGGCCATGAACGCGGGGCTCGGTGGTGTAGCACAGGCCGAATTCGGGCGAGGCCGTGCGTCCGAAAACCACCAGCCCGGCGCGTTCGTGGCGCGCCACCAATTCGCTGTCATGGTCGCACACATAGCCGTCGAACATCCGCGAGCCGTTGGAAATCGGCGCGCCTTCCAGCAACGCGTAAAGGTCCTTGAGCAGGAACGGCACGCCGGCGAAGGGGCCGTCGGGAACGCCGGCGTTGATCGCCGTCCGCGCCCGGTCATGAAGATCGAGGCAAATCGCGTTGATCGGGGGATTGCGCGCCGCGGCGCGCGCGATCGCGGCGTCGAGAACCTCGTCCGCGCTCACATCGCCATCGCGCACCAACCGGGCCAGGCCCAGGGCGTCGTAGTTTTCGTACTCGGAAAAATCGCTCACGCGGTCACCCTATTTCGGCATGTTTTTCATATCCACCGCCGGGTAATATTCCATGCGGCCCAGCGCGTCCACGCGCTCCCAGAATTCGGGGCCCGAGGCGAGGCCCATTTCGTTGGGCCGGTAACGTTGCCGCCACATGTTCCACGAACTGGGGTGCAGGCGGGACGCCTCGCGCAGGAAGGCATCGCCCTCATCGGCGTTTCCGGCCTTGATCAAGTGCAAGCCGAGCCGGAAATTGGCGTGCGCCAACGCAACGTCGTCGCTCATCACCGGCACGCGGGCGCGCGCGGCTTCCGCGTCGAAGACATGGGCGCTCGCCGCGCCCTTGTCGACCCAATCGCGGATCGCCGCGATATAGGTTCCGCGCGCGTCCGCCGCGACGCGGGCCACGTCGTCGGGCATTTTGCCGGTGGCGCGATCCATCGCGCGGAAGGCCTCGAAAGCGCCGGCGTTTTCCGGTGGCCGGACGATCCGGCCGCGCTCGTCGATCCACGCCGTCTGCGGCACGTTGACCATGTTGTACAGCGCGGCAACGCGATGCTCGGTGTCGATCAGGCACGGATAGGACGGCGCCGCGTCCTCGATCCAGGGCCGCGCCGCGTCGTCGCGGGCGTCCATGGCGACGGCGATGACCGTGAAGTCGCGATCCTTGAGGTCGTCGTACAGGGCCTGCCACACGGACAGGTCTTTACGACAGCCTCACCACGACGCCCAGGTGGCCAGCAGGACCTTCTTGCCGCGGTAGTCGGACAGCGCGTGCATCCGGCCATCCAGGTCGGGCAACGCAAAGTCCGGCGCGTCCAGGTCGGCCAGCCGCGCGGTGCGCTCCGCCGCGCCCTCGCCCAGGAGCCATGTTTCGCCGCTTGAATCGTGCAGCGCCGGCTTGCCCATGTGGCGCCAAAACGCGGCCACGTCGACCGCCTCGCCGCGCGTGAAGTCGTCCGCGCGGCCGGGCGGAATCGGCACGCATACCGGGCCCCGGCAAAAGCCCTCGGGCTTCAATTCCCAACCGGTCGCGCCGGCCACGTCCGCGCCGCGCAACCACAACCGGTCGTCGCCGCCGTCGGCTTGCGCGACGTCGACCCGACCGTGTTCCGTCAAAATCGTGACCATTCGGCCTGTCCCCTCGCTTGTCGGGGCCATCATAGGCGTTCCGCCGAACCGTGTCACCGAAGCACAAACGCCGTGTGTTGAGGGCGGTGGCGATGGGGCGTAGCATTCGCCGAAAGGCGAGGCTGCGGCAAGAGGGGGGAGCGACGTGGAGCATATTTACCTACCCGTCCTGGGTTTGATGGTGCTGTTGGCGATCGCCGTGCTGATGCTGCCGGTCGCCAACCGCCTCAACCTGCCCCATACGGTGGCGCTGGCGGTGGTGGGTGGCTTGCTCGGCTCTCTCGCCATGGTCGTGGGCGACACCCATGACATGGGGATCGTCGGCGATTTCATCGAGGCGTTGCGCGGCTTCGCGATCACGTCGGACGTGATCATTTTCGTTTTCATCCCGGCGCTGGTGTTCGAATCGGCGTTGCAGATCGACGTGCGCCGGCTGATGGAAGAGATGCCGTCGATCCTGTTCCTGGCGATTATCGGGCTGCTGGTCTCGACCGCGGCGATCGGCTACGCGATATCGTGGGCGTCGGGCTGGGACATCGTCGTCTGCCTGCTGCTGGGCGCCATCGTCTCGGCCACCGATCCGGTGGCGGTGGTGGCGATTTTCAAGGAACTCGGCGCGCCCAAGCGCCTCGCCATGCTGATCGAGGGCGAAAGCCTGTTCAACGACGCCACCGCGATCGTGCTTTTCACCATTCTGGTGGCGATGGTGGCGGGCGGCGCCGAGGTCGATCTGGCCGGCGGGGCGATGGATTTCGTCCGCGTCTTCGTGGGCGGCGTGATCGTCGGCTACATCATCGCGCGGCTGTTCTGCCTGGTCATCGCGCGGCTGCGCCGCATGCCGCTGGTCGAGATCACGCTGACCATCAACCTGGCCTTCCTGTCGTTCATCATCGCCGAGCATTACCTGGAAGTCTCGGGCGTGATGTCGGTGATGACCGCGGCCCTGGTGCTTGGGTCGTACGGCCGCACCGCGATTTCGCCGCAGACCTGGCATTCCCTGGCCGAGACCTGGGAGCAGATCGGCTTTTGGTTCAACTCGCTGATCTTCGTGCTGGTCGGCATGGCGATGCCGGCGATCCTGTTGGGTATCGGCTGGCGCGAGTTGTGGCTGATCGTGCTGCTGATCGTCGTCGCCTTCGCCGCGCGCGCGGTGATCATCTACGGACTGCTGCCGCTGATGCAGCTGATCGGTCTGGCCGAGAAGGTCAGCACGGCGTTCAAGACGGTGATGGTGTGGGGCGGCCTGCGCGGCGCGGTGTCGCTGGCGCTGGCCCTGGCGGTGATGGAGAACGACGCGTTCGACGCCGAGACACGCACCTTCATCGGCGTCATGGTGACCAGCTTCGTGCTGTTCACGCTGTTCGTCAACGCCACCACCATCGGGCTGGTGATGCGCGTGCTGGGGCTCGACAAGCTGTCGCCCACCGACATGGCGGTGCGCAACCGCGCCCTGGCGCTGTCGCTGGCCAAGATTTCCGAACGGGTCCGTTCGGCGGCGGAAGTGGAACGGGAGGGCGACAGCGACTACGCGAGTGAAGTCGTGGACGGCTACGTCGAAAGGCTGCGGCGGGCGCAATCGAACCTGGAGGTGATGCGCGACATCAGCGACGAGGACTGGACCCGCATCGGGCTGACCACCTTGTCCAATCAGGAACGTCTGCTCTACATCGACCGCTTCACCGACGGCTACGTTTCGCCCGAACTGACCCGCGTTCTGCTGGCTAGCGCCGACGACACGCTGGACGGCCTCAAGCAGATCGGCGTCGAAGGCTACCGCGCCGCGACCAAGCGCATCACCGGCTTTCCCTTCACGCTACGCCTGGCGCTGGGGTTGCAGCGCCGCTTCGGCTGGTCGCGCCCGCTCGCCAACCGGCTGGCCGACCGCTTCGAGATTCTGATGGTGACGCGGACCGTGTTCAAGGAACTGCTCGAGGAGCGGCTGCCCACGGTCGCCTCGCTGGTCGGCAAGGACACGGCCGCGCGCCTCGAGGCGCTGCTGGACGAACGCCTGACGGCGATCGAGCAGGCGCTCGACGTGCTCCGGCTGCAATATCCGGACTACGCGCGGACCTTGAGCGCGCGTCATCTCGGCCGGGTCGGCGTGCGGCTCGAGGACGCCGACCATTCGCGGATGCTGGGCGAGGCGATCATCAGCAAGGAAGTCTACGCCGACCTCGACCGCGAATTGCAGGCGCGGGCCTTCGAGCTCGAACGCCGCCCGCCGCTGGACCTTGAGTTGGAGCCTGAAAAGCTGGTCGCCAAGGTGCCGTTCCTGGCCGATCTGAGCGCCGAGCGGATTGCCGAGATCGCCGGCATGCTCAAGCCACGCCTTGCCATTCCGGGCGAAAAGGTCGTGACCAAGGGCGAGGTCGGCGATGTCATGTATTTCATCTCGACCGGCGCCGTGGAAGTGGCCATCGAGCCCGCCCCGGTGCGGCTTGGCAGCGGCGACTTCTTCGGCGAAATCTCGCTCATCGCCCATCGCCCGCGTTCGGCCGACGTGGTCGCGCTCGGTTATTGCCAGTTGCTGGCGCTCCACACGCGCGACTTCAGCCGCATGTTGCAGGCCAATCCCGAACTCAGGGACACCATCAACAAGGTCGCCGAGGAACGCCTCGCCGCCCTCGACAAGGCCTGACGGCGCGCATAGTCCGTTCGCATCATGACAAGAGTTGGGTTGTGGCCGATACTTTGCCTAATCGCTCAACGGGTTCCTCCCAAACCGTCCCGAGCGGTGGACTCCGCGTTTCCGGACGCGAGTCCCGATGAACTTGGCCCCGCCCCGCGCGGGGCCTTTTCTCGGTGTGCTATTCAGGGGCTGAGCGCCTCGGCGACGAAATCGAGACGGTCCTGGCCGAAGAACATGTCGGCGCCGACGAAGAAGGTCGGCGCGCCGTAGACGCCGCGCGCCACCGCTTCGGCCGTGTTGGCCTTAAGCTTGTCCTTGATGTCCTGTTCCCCGACGCGCGCGAAAATCGCCGCGGCCTCCAGGCCGGCGTCGGTGAGCACCCGGCCCACCACGTCCGGCTCGTTCATGTTCTCGGCGTCGACCCAGAGGGCCTTGTAAACGGCGTCCAGGTACGGCGCCAGGAAATCGCCTTCTTGCGCCACGATGGCGCCGCGCATGAGCGCGATGGTGAAGATCGGGAAATGCGGGTTGAACCGGAACGGCACGCCGTAGCGCGCGGCGTGGCGTTCCAGGTCGATATTCAAATGCGCGGCCTTGGGCGCGATATCGGCCGGGCTGACATTGTCGGTCGCCTTGAAGATGCCGCCCAGCAGGATCGGTCGCCACAGAATCTCGGCGCCGGTTTTCGCGACCAGGGCGGGCAGTTGCGTTTCGGCCAGGTAGGTATACGGGCTGCCGACGTCGAAAAAGAATTCGATCCGTTTGGTCATGGGGCCTTTCCTTCGCCGAACCATCGCGCGCGCCCGGGCCAGCGCTCGACCAGGTCGCGGAAAAGTGGGTCGATGTTCGACTCCGCCGCCACGTCCTCGGCCAGCGGGCCAGGCTCGTCGTTATAGGCGAGCAAGGAGAGGTCCGCCATGCGCATCGGATAGAGAGTGCCGTCCAGATGGTCGACTTCGTGCTGCAGCAGCGCCGCCCAGGAACTGTGCGCGCCGTGGCTCACGGTGTCGCCGTCGAGGGTCTGGTAGGTCAACGTGATTTCCGGATAACGCGGCACCTTGCCGTGCAGGCCGGGGATCGACAGGCAGCGCTCCCACACCAATTCCTTGGTCTCCGTCTTCGGCGTGATCACCGGATTGACCAGGGTCGTCCAGGGCACCGGCGCAATGCCGGAGCCAGGCGGAATGCGCGCCTCGATCATGCGGTAGACCACCACGCGCTTGGAGACGAAAACCTGCGGCGCGGCAAGCCCA
>SMVB01019492.1_pt1 | contig 21435 bp, 23 predicted proteins | sample 2456461 | NCBI WGS metagenome assembly SMVB01 (sample SAMN11095934, study PRJNA526329) | marine sediment metagenome | biome: Marine sediment; feature: Surficial sediment; material: Deep marine sediment; isolation source: Hadal surficial sediment | place: Pacific Ocean | collected 2014-05 | depth...
GAAGTCATCGAAGCCAAGCTCACCGAAGCGTTCGACCCGGTGCATCTCGTCGTTGACAACGAAAGCTCGAACCACAACGTACCGGTCGGCTCCGAGTCGCACTTCAAGGTCGTGATCGTCGCCGATTGCTTCGAGGACCATCGGCTCATTCAACGCCACCGTATGGTAAACGACGTATTGGCCGCCGAGCTCTCCGGACCGGTGCATGCGCTAGCGCTGCATACCTACACGGCCGCCGACTGGGCCGATCGCTTCGGCGATGCGCCGATGTCGCCGCCTTGCCGGGGCGGGAGCGCCGGCGAGGCTGGACCTTGAGACATGATGCGCAAGTGGCAATGCATGACCTGTGGATTCATCTATGACGAAGCAGAAGGCTGGCTCGACGATGGTATTGCGCCGGGCACCCGGTGGGAGGACGTTCCCGACGATTGGATCTGTCCGGACTGTGGCACGCCAAAGTCGGACTTCGAAATGGTAGAAATAACGTAGCCTGCGAGACGTCAGACCGTCCGCGTCCCGATTAGGTTACGCCGTCGTTCCGTTCAGTGTGGCTGCGGGACGATGATCACGTCTTCGTTGTGTCCCAGCTGCTGGAGATCTCGACGTCCAGGGGAGCGTCTATGGTCTTGAAAGCTCGACGGAGACCCGCGACACTGGGGCGATGGCACTGCAAGTGATCGGCGCCGGCTTTGGTCGCACCGGCACTACCTCTCTCAAGGCTGCCCTCGAGCAGCTCGGCTTCTCGAAGTGTCACCATATGGAGGAGGTCATGAAGTCGGGCGCGCAAGTTCGCTTCTGGCAGGCCCTTTCCGACGGCGATGAGGTGGCCTGGGACGAGGTCTTCGAGGGATTCCAGGCAAGCTGCGACTGGCCTTCCTGCAGCTACTGGGAAGAACTGCATGACCACTATCCGGACGCAAAGATCGTTCTCACCGTTCGCGACGAGGCGCGCTGGTACGAGAGTGTCTTGGGGACCATCTACCCAGCTACGTTCCTGCTGCCCCGGTGGCTCGAATGGCTGGTGCCTCCGTTCGCTCGCCTCAAAAAGATGACTGTTGCAAGCATCTGGGACGGCGTCTTCGGCGGCCGTTTCGAGGACCGCGAGCACGCGCTGCAGGTCTATCGAGATCACATCGCGCGCGTGAAGGCGACCGCTCGGCGTGACCAGCTTCTGGTGTTCGAGGTCAAGGACGGCTGGGCGCCGCTGTGTAGCTTCCTGAACGTCCCGGTGCCCGAGGACGACTTCCCGCGTCTCAACGACGCGGCCCAGATGCGACGCATGATTCGCGCGGTCCGCGCCCTCGGTTGGCTGTCGCTGGCAGGGCTGCTGGGTGGACTCGGGACCCTGCTGGTCCGCGGGTTGAGTTAGACGCCCAGCCGAGGCCCCGCGTGGCACGCCTGGGATCCTCAGTAAGGTACATGCATAAAGGCGCATTGACGCCGCGCCACGACGCGGCCCGGTTCGGCGCAGAGCTCTTGCGCGGGTCCCCTCGACCAGCCGGCCTGATGGTCATCACCGGGACCTAGTTCCGTAAGATGGCGCCGGTGGTCCAATACCTGTACAAACAAATATTGGATCCCAGATGGGTAATCTCCATGGGTTCCTGCGCGAATTGCGGTGGAATGTACGACATCTACAACGGAGCAACGCACAATGACTGATGCAACCAACAAGCTTTCGGAGATCTACAATTTCGAGCAGATGACGGATTGGCTCGGCACGTCCGGTCAACCTGAACGAGAGCAGTTCGAGGCTATAGCGGATGCCGGCTATCAAGCAGTCATTAATCTAGCATTGCCGACATCAGACAACGCTATTGCAGACGAGGCTAGCATCGTGACCTGCCTGGGTATGGGCTATCACCACATCCCTGTAAAATTCGAAGAACCCACGGTGGATGATCTTCGGACCTTCCTGGGCGTGATGCGGGCGTTGGACGGAAAAAAGGTATGGGTTCACTGTGTAGTGAACGCACGTGTTTCCGCATTCGTATTTCAGTACCTGAGGTATGAGAAAGGCGTGGACGACGATAGCGCTCGTTCCACATTGCTGACCCAGTGGGAGCCAAAGATGGATGATACTTGGCGCAATTTCCTCCGCATCCCAAAAGAAGCAGTTCAATAGGCGAACCTAGCCCGGGGCAAGCAGCGACAGCGAGTCCGCGCCATCGTCGCGCACGGGGTCGAAGGGCATGATCACCACCCGACTGGCACCAGCCGTCTGATAGGCAGCCACACGTTCACGCAGCGCATCCTCGTCACCCCAGGCGACCAACATGTCGATTAGCCGGTCACTGCCCCCATCGGCAAAGTCGGCGTCCGTGAAGCCGAGCTTGGACCATTCCCGATGGTAGTAGTCGAGGGTCATGTAGTACTGGAGGGCTTTCCGGGCCGTTGCTCGCGCAATTGCCGGGTCCGACTCCGCAAGAAAAGGGCTGACCACGTTGATTGCCACCGTCGGACCGACGCGGGCACGTGAAGCCATCGTGTGCTCCGGGGGCATCAGGTAGGTGATGATGCCGTCGGTGCGTTCGGCACCCAGGGCCTGGAGCTTAGGCCCGTGCGCGGCGATATAGAGAGGAGCGGGTTGGGCAGGTTCCGGAGATTCGGTGTTGGCTGCGTCCATCGCGTCGAGGTACTTACGCATCTTCGGCTCCGGCATCTGCCAGTCGTGGCCGCGCGTCGTGTTCAAACCGACGTTGGAGACGCCGAGCCCCAGAATGAACCGCCCTCCTGACAACTCTGCCAGGGTCTGCCGAGTCTGGGCCATGGCATGTGCATCGCGGACGTAGACGTTGGCGATGCCGGTAGCCACGCGCAACCGCTCGCACTGGCCCAATAGATAGCCAGCGGTTGCAATCGGTTCACGTCCGAAGAGTTCCGGTAGCCAGAGGCTCTCGTAACCGTGCGCTTCGAGCCGCCTGACAAACTCGGCAAGCGCCCGTGCGTGCATCGTCTCCGTAGACACGATCACCCCGACGTCTAATTCTCCGGTCATCTCGATGCGCTCCGCTCGTTTCTGGCGTCATCATACGGGCCTGGTGGCTTGCTGCCATGCCCACACAAACGTTTCGCAGCGGACCCCACCGCTGGAGAGGGGATGTGACGATGAGGCCCTAACCACAACTCACCCTTAGGGAAGCGAATCATGGCTATCTCATAAGACACCAGCGACGCTCAGTGGTTTCGTTCGGCGCCCAAGAGAGCACGACGAGTTGGACCTGCTGATGGGTTAAGCCGCACCCGCGGTGACCGCTATCGACCCGGGACGCCGTCATGGGTGCCACTGATCGATAACTGAAGTAAGCTCGACCCTTGTTGCTGTGTTTTTTCCATGGACACCTCTCAAGGGCAATGAACGCGAATGCGCATTTCAGCTGACAAGCTAAAATCGTTCTTCTACAACACGCTCTCCAGCTTTCCCTGGCGGATCATCGTGAAGGATTGGACGGGTCAATCCTATTCGGTCGGTGGGGACGAACCGCACTGGCATGCACGGCCACTCGAGATGGACATCAAGACGGAGCGTGCGGGCGCGGATCTACTGGCGATGCGCCCAATGAAGTTCCTCGATCGATTTCTTTCCGGTGAAGTCGACATGAGAGGGAATCTCTATCTTCTCTCACACATCCGTCAGTACGCGAAGATGTCGCTGTCGATTCCTCAAATGCTACTCAGCGTACTTTCGAGCCGCGCCTTCCTGCTCCAGGACACCAAACGGGCGAAGACGAACGTCAAGAGCCACTACGATATTCCGCAGGAGGTCTTGGACACGTACTTGGACCAGACCTACATGTCGTATTCGTGTGCGATGTTCGAGCAGCCAGACGACTTCGATGTCGATGAAATGCTCCGTCCGGGACGCGGCAAGCAGGACAATTTCGATTCGCTCGAAAAGGCTCAGTGGCGGAAGTTCGCCGACGCCATGGAATTCCTGGATCCCAAGCGCGGCGAAACCGTGGTCGACATTGGTTGCGGCTATGGCGGGCAGCTGGCTGTCGCGCTGGAGAGCACTCCGGCTTCCCGGGTCGTGGGATGGACACACTCGGCCAACCAGGTCCGCGGAGGGCGTAGGATGCTCGCCGAATTCGACGAAGGGCGTTGGGAGCTGAATGAGGGTGATTATCGTCTGGAGAACCGGCAGTTTGACCATGTGGCGTCAACTGGCATGGTGAGTCACGTCGGTCCGCGCGGATTGGTCCCCTACGTCCGGAACATTCGCAAGCTGATCCGCGACGGGGGCCGCTATGTTCACCACGCGCTCATGGCGCCGTACACCGGTAGGTCGCTGGACAGTGATATCGGGATCGCCTTCAACAAAAAGTACGTGTGGCCGGGGTTCCACTGGTTCACCTACGCCCAGCATACGAAGGCGCTCGAGGAAAATGGCTTCGAAGTGGTGCGCTCGACCAACTTGTCACAGCACTACGCCAAGACCACCGCAGCGTGGTACGAGCGGATGATGCAGAAGAAGGGCGTCATGGTTTCCCACATGGGTGAGGCGACGCTTCGGGCCTGGCAGATCTATCTGAGCGGGGCCAGCGGTGGTTTTACCAATGGCGAGATGCACGTATACCGCTTGTACTGCAGAGCGCGCTGAGTCTGCGGATAGCATGATTCATCGGATCGGGAGAGGTTCAAGCGGGCGACTTTCCAATGGCAGATCAAGCGCAATCCACTGATCCAATCCGCCAGCTAACGGCGCAACGTCGAAGCCGGCCTGTTTGAGCTTCAGCGCCACACGGGCGCTGGAGGCTTCACTGGGTCAGGTGCAGAACAGCACGAGCGGCCGTTCCCGTCCGAGCTTCTGGATCTGCTCGTCGAACTGGTCCAACGGCACTCGGATAGCCCCCGGGATCGTGTGTGGGAAGGCGTTGAATTCCAATCGCTGTCGGAGATCGACGACCTGCACTGCCTCACCAGCGATCAATTGTGCACTGAGATCATCCGGCTGAACGCGACGACCGCGTAGGTGTTGCAGGAATCGCTGTCGGTGAACGATTTTCCAGCCTAGCCAGGTCAGCGCCATCAGTACGATCACGGCCCCGGCGATTGAACCGAATTCGGCCACCACGCGTGTTATGTCCGCCAGGAATTCGTGCGCCAGGTATCCCGGTAACAGGAATGCAACGGCGTACAGCAACGCACCCGCCCCGTTCAGCGCCGCAAAACGCCATGCACCGATTCCCAGCAATCCAGCCAACGGTGGTGCAATGGTCTGCAAGCCCGGAACGAATTTTGAAAACAACAAGGAGGTTGTGCCGTGTCGATGAAACAACGAGGTTGTGTTGTCGACACACGTGTCCGGTTCGAGAGACACCATGCAGAGCAGCGTTAAGACCTTGTTGCCATGGCGCTTGCCAAGCCAGTACCAGAGAATATTGGGAGGCATGCAGGCAAACACGACGATCGCCCCGCAAAGCCCGAGATTCAGATACCCTTCACCCGCGAGCCCACCGGCTGCCAGAATCATTGGCGCCGCGGGTATCGGGAGCGCAAGCTGATCCAGCAAGACCCAAGCCAGCAGAATCCAGTAACCGTATTGCGTCAGGTATTCGACCAGTCCTTCCATGTCTCAGTGTCCAAACACTACGATCGGGATTTCCCATCCAGCCTCCAGAAGCAGATGGAATCAGTATGCATTCATTGAAGGAAAGTGGACACTTTCCTGACGACAAACAACTGCCCAGGAGTTCTCCAGTGAAATACGTAAAGATTGTCGCGATTGTTTTCGTCGCGTACCTAGGGATCGTCGTAGCCTTTGAGTCCTTGCTCGGGTATTTCCAACCCGCGGGTCAAAGCACCCTGGTTATCACGACGACGGATGAAGATGGAAACGCCAATGATAGGGTCCTGTCTCGACTTGAAAGTAATGGTCAGCTCTACGTTGCGGCGAACCACTGGCCTCGAGCCTGGTACAACCAGGCATTGGAGAACCCACAGGTGCAAGTCACGATAGACGATGCGAACGGCCAGTATCTGGCAGTCCCGGTCATCGATGAAGAACACGATCGCGTTGATACCGAAAACAGCCTTGGTTTCGTGATTCGAATGCTGACCGGCTTTCCGCCGAGATACTTTATTCGGCTCGACCCTCGCTAGGAACAGCCAGCTTCTGTTCCGGTAGCGTCACCTCAAACTCGATGGTCTGAACCGCCCCGGGTTTCCCGGAGACTTTTTTGTTTGAGTCAAGGCGCCATGGCCGACCGTTTGTTGTTGCGCATAGTACGCGGCTTCCAACTCGGCCGGTGGCGAACACCATCCAAACCGCTCGGTCCCGGACTGTCGTTCATTTAGCTTGGCGATCTTTTTCGAGTCGCAAAATTTTCGCTAAGCTGAGGTGATCGTAGTGCGCAACCGGCTATCGGTACATAACCGACTCATCAATTATGGCCTTTGGCTTCAGTAAAGCGTTGGATCAGGTCTTCCAATGGTTGTATATATTCCTCGAACCACAGAAAAGCGTATGACTTCAAGTCATCAACTCGCACTTCCGAGGTGTTGTCGAGTTGCATGAGTTTTCGTGGCAGTTCGCCGTTGATACGCAAATATCGCTCTTGCAAAAGCTGGGCGCATTGATGTTCGCTGACGCGAGAACTCGCGCTCATCATGTGGTCCAGTAAACCATTGGCGAGCCAACCCACAATGCCCCATTCTCTTGACGCTTCGCCAATGGCGTCGCGGTCGTCTTGGCTCAGGTCATGCATCGGTTGCCCGGTGCCTAGAGAGACAATCCAGATATCTTCAAGCGCATAACCCATTGCCAACGATTCAGTTAGTGCGCATAGACTAGGGTCGTTGATTGCCAAGGCGCCGTCTAACAGCCAACGACGTTTCGGCGCTGATGTCGAGACCGTTGGATAAAGAGTTGGGGCGGCGGTTGCAGCGTCACACACTTCTGTCAGAGACGGATTGTATGAGGCGTCGTTCCCACGATTGTTTTTGAATGTAACAAGTTCACGATTGATGAAATCGTAGGCAAGTATCAATAAATGTTTGTCCGTAATGTCGTTTATATGTGCGCCTTGGGTTACCGATTCGACATAGGCGCGTTTGTTTTTTCCGTCGTACTTGGGCTGATTCTGCATGCGTCCCAGTAGTTTGTCCCAAATCGATTTATTCATGATTTTGGACAAATTGGCGGATGAATAGCTGTTGGTTGCGAGTCCCTCCATCGTGCCTGCGTTGCGCGCGAGGTAAGCAGCTACCATTGCACCGGTGCTAACTCCAGCAAAGAAATCGAATGTGCCTCTTACGTCGATGTTGGCCTTGTGTTCCATATGAAACAACACGTTGGCCGGTATGACGCCACGAGATCCGCCTCCATCAATGCTGAGTATGAAAATGGGTTGATCGTTGCCACCTTCGATAGTCATATGTTGGCCCCCTTGCTTTATCGCAATTGGGGTTACGGTACACTAAGAAGGCGTCGGCGAAAATCAAATCGGGAGTGATCGGGTCGGGGAGTGACTGGTGCCAGAGCCCGATGAATTCCTTCCACCGGAGAACTGCAAGATGAAGATAGGCAGACGGCCTGCCAGGATCCTCTTGACGGTTACGAGATCCGGGAGTTCGATGAGTTCATTCTCGCCCTGGGTCCGCTGCGCGGAACAGCGATGGAGAGAGAGTACCCAAGGACCAGGCGGTCCTCGAAGGGCGGATTACCCGCATTCTTTACCGTGGCCTGATGGACGGGGAAAGAACCGACGCGTGGAACTGGTGAAGCAATAGTTCATGCGCGTTTGTGGGACGCGTTTGCAGCCAGGGTCGAAGAGGTGCTCGTCGCGACTCCTGCGCTTCACTACGAACGCTGTGCCGCGGATTGAGCGAGCAGCTCGTCGATCACCCGCCGCTCGTCGTCCGTAACAATGTTGTCAGCCTCGGCGACGGCGCTCAGAGCCTCGGCGAGTTGCGATCTGCTTGCGTCATCACCTGCCGATTCCGTCCATGCCCGAGCCTGAGCTAGCGCCAGCTCCACCACCAGTTCCACTTCCGGTCCGTTGAACACTTCGCGCTTTGACAATGCCTCTGAAATAGCCTCACGCTCCGTACCGTCGACACGACCGTCTGCCAACGCCACTTGAGCCAGTGCGTGACCAAAACTCAACATTCGACCGAGCCGCTTGCTGTCGAGATGCATCAGTGTTCGCAAGCTGTTGCTCGTGTCCTTCAAGATTCGATCTGCGGTCGGAACGATCCGGCCTTCTTCCAGCATCAGGATGCGATCTGCCTGCTCGAGGATACGTTTGTCGTGGGTGACCATCACGACGGCACTGCCCTGTGCCGCCAGCTCGTCGAACAGCTTCAAAACAGCCTGGCCGGAATCCTTGTCGAGAGACGCGGTAGGCTCATCGGCCAGCACGAGCTGGGGGCGGTTCACGAGAGCCCGCGCGATCCCGGCACGCTGTTGTTGGCCGCCCGACAGACGGTTGGGGTACTTGTCGAGATGCTCGCTCAGGCCGACCTGTTCTGCCGCGGTTGCAATGCGGTTTTTGGCGTCTTTGCTTCGGTGGTTGCCCGAATGCTGCAAACCCATTTGAATGCTTTGCGCGATGGTCAATGCAGGCGCGAGGTTGTGCTGCTGAAAAATGAAACCGATGCGCCGGCGCAGTTCGACACGTTGTTTCTCGGTGGAGTTCACCAGTTCAGTACCCAATGACCGGACCTTGCCGTGTTCGGCGCTGCGCAAGCCCCCGATGATCGTCAGCAACGTGCTCTTGCCGGAACCCGAAGCCCCGGTGAGCACGACCACTTCTCCCGCATTCAGGTGAATGGATACCTCATCGAGCACCTGCAGAGAGTGACCGCCCTGTTTGTGCCAGTAGCTCAAATTCTCGATGTCGACTAGTGGTTCAGCCATCAGAACACCTCGGCGGGATCGATTTTGTCGAGCTTGCGGATGGCCAGCATCCCGGAAAACGCACACATCAACACGGTAACCACGAATACGACGGCACCTCGCTCCAGCGTCATCTCCAGAGGCAGCTGGGTCGCTTGCTCTGCCTGGTCGTAAAGCAAGATCGAAAGGCCGAGCGCTGGAATGAATCCGAGCACTGAAAGATAAAACGATTCCCGGATGACCAGCCCTCTAAGAAAGCCGCCCGTGTAGCCCATTGCCTTCAACGTGGCGTACTCGGCAAGATGGCTCTGCACGTCGGAGAACAGAATCTGGTAGACGATGATCAAGCCAACGATGGTGCCGATGACCGCCCCCAGCGTAAATATGTAGCCGATCGGCGTGCTGCTGTTCCAGTAGTCAACTTCACGTTGGACGAACTCGTCACGAGTCAGCAACAAGACGTCGTTTGGCAGGAACCCCTTGATCTGACGTTGAACGGCAGACGGGTCGCTGCCGGGTGCCAACCGAATCAACCCCAGCTCGATGTTGCCGGGGCGGCGGCCGGGGAAGATGCGTAGAAAGTTGAGATCCGTCGTCAGCACCGAGGCGTCCATCCCGAACGATGTGCCGAGTTCATAAAGGCCGATCACCTTAGTCGTGCGTTCGTTGAGTTGCAGACGTACATCAAGGCCCTGCAGAAAATCCTCCACAACCGGGGCGAATTCTGCTCTCGAATATCGATCGATGATGACGGAATCCGGATTCTTTAGTCTGGACAGGTGCTCAGACACTCCACGCAGCTGAAAATTGTCATCACTCGGATCGATGCCGAGTACGAGAATCATGCGATGCGTCTCCGGCGTACGGTCATAAAAAAACCTCGCCGGAAAAACGTACACGGGCGATACCGATTCAACCTCGTCGAGCCCGGCAACCTGATAGAGGCGGTTGCGCGGAAAGCTTTCAGTGCGCACCATATTTATCGTTCTTGGGCTCAGCATCACGAGATCGTAGTCCATGCCGCGATGCAACCGTACGGCGCTGTCGAACAGCGCGGATCGCATACCGAGCTGCAGGAATACGAGTATCACTGCGAAGGTAATGCCGCACACTGCCGCCAACAGTTTCAGCCGCTCGTGCGTCAACTGCAGCCAGGCGTAGTGCACCGAGCGTGCCATCAGTCGTGAAACTCGACGTCAACCTGGAGGTAGGTCAGCGTAGCGACGGCTGCAGGATCGTCCAGCAGGATGAACACCTCGATGACTCGCGAATCCGTGCGTGCGACCGGGTCGAGATCCAGAACATCGTTCTTGCCAATAATGGCGCCGATGCGCTCTACGCTGCCGCTGAGCGTACCGCTCAGTGCAGGGCTCGAGATGGTCACGGCCTGTCCTTTGCTCACCAACCCGATGTCCGTCTCGTAGACTTCTGCTACTACGTACATGTGTTGTGTCTGGCCAAGCTCCAGCAGACCGGAACTCCCGATGCGTTCACCCTCACGTGCATGGACCAGCAGAACCTGACCGGTGACAGGCGCGGTCACCCGCGCGAGCGCCAGACGTTCCTGAGCTGCCAGCAACTCCGTTTCCTGGACGAGGGCGTCACGCTCCGCTTCTTCCAGACGGGCAATCGATGTAACGGAACTCACGCGTAGCTCGCTCTGCCGCTTAAGCACCTTTCGGGCGAGATCCAGATTGACTTCGGCTCGTTTGAGTTCGGCTTTGCGCAGCCCATAGGAGTCCAGCGTTGCCAGGACGTCTCCCGCTTCGACCATCTGCCCCTCTTCTACCCAGAGCTTGGACACGACTGATGCATCGGTAGGACCGGCGATCTGATAGACGCCGTTGAGCGGTTCGATGCGACCGAGACTGGTCACCGACCGAGCCAGCGCGCCGGTGGCTGCAGTCATGAGCAAAAACAACAAAATGCCGTTGACGAAGCCATGCATGGTTTGACCCCTAGTCCGTTAACGTTACAACTGTTGGTTTTGAATCGGTCGATAAAAGCGAATGCTTCGCAATCGACTTCTGGCGCTCCCCCGCCTCAGAGCAGGATAACTGATCCATCACGAGATACAAACGCCGTAACGCGTGCATCGTCATTTCGCCGAAAGAGAACACCATGAGTGGCATACAGGTTCGCCCCGGTGGGGACCGCGAACTCAGGGTTCACGATGGGATCATTGGAGCAATCATTCTAGCGAGCGTCGCCGTCGGAATGACGGTCGACCCCGTGTGGTTCTGGCTGGCAGCGGCACAGGGCTAACCGTCTTCGGCTACCCGTAGCAACGTGCGCCGGCCAACCTCAGCGTGGCGGGGATTATCGATCAGGCCAGTGTCGAGCAACACGATGCCGAAGAACACCGCCCAACCCCGGGCGCGTTGCAGGGTGGCCTCGGACACTTCGCCGTATGCGTTGAGCGCCTGTTCTCTATCACCGCGCTTGGCAAACAACATCCAGATCGATGCCAGGTCGGTTGCCACATCCCCCGATGTGATGTCGCCCCAATCGATGATACCGGTGATCCGCTGGTCAGAGACCAGCACGTTGCGTGGGTGCAGATCGCCATGCAGCCATCGATCGTTGCCGTCGATCGGAGCGGCGAGCGCGATTTCCCAGAGTGAGCGAATAGGTGTTGCGATCAGCTCGATATGCGCCGCCACGCGCTGCATACGTTCCTCGACCGATTGCTGACGATCCCGCAAGGGTACGCCGCGAAACTCGTTTTCCGGCGCATCGGGCGGGGCAGGGCGATGCAGCGCGCGCAGGAAGGCGGCGAATCGAATAGCCTCGGGGGAGTGCGGCGGGTCGAGGTCCGCCGTCCGCCCCGGCAGCCAGGGGATAACGCTCCAGTTCCACGGATAGCCGTGGCCAGGCCGGCCGATTCGCAGCGGCGTGGGAATCGGAATGGGCAGCGTCGCGGCGATTACCGGCAACCAGCGCTGCTCGTTCTCGAGCAATGCGGCGGCTACGCGGCGCCGCGGAAATCGAAGGCAGAACTCATCGCCAAGACGAAACATTATATTGTCCCAGCCAGCATCGATCCGTTCGAGTGCCAACCCGGACAGGTCCGGATGCTGAGTTCTCAGCAGCGCGCGCACCTGCGCTTCGCCTAGATCAATTTCGGCTCGAGGTGTGCCGGGCGGCGTCGTTGGTTGTGTCAAAAGAGGGCTTCTCTGCTAGGCTGAGCGTTCGATTCTGGGGTAAGGCGGGAGGAGACCTTGAGCCAGCAATACACACTGATTGTCGATCAAAAAGCGAGTCCGGTCGAGTTGATTGGCAGTAGCTCGGGCGTTGAATTGACAATCGATACCTTCGAAGCGGCGCTGGGCTGGACGGTAAAACCCGAAGGATTCTGTCGCGGTGAGGTATGCATCCCGGCGGGCGAGGCGGTTGCCGATGGAACCGTCGATCTCGCAGCCTACGCCACGCTTACGGCTCGACCGATGATCGTCAATGTCGCGGAGCGCGCGATCAGCCTTGGCACGGCGGCCGCAGACCGCAGCGACGAGTTGAGTTCCCTCGATGCGCCGGATTTCACCCTGCCGGATCTCGATGGCAAGTTGCATTCTCTTTCGGACTATCGCGGCAAGAAGATTCTGTTGGCCGCGTACGCGTCGTGGTGAGGCTGCCGTGATGACCTGCCCGGGTGGCAGGAACTGTACGAAGAACTGAAGGACGAGGGCTTTACCGTCATTACCGTGGCGCTCGATAAGAACGCGGATGACGCGCGGCCCTGGATCGAGGCAGCCGGGCCGACGCATCCCAGTCTGATCGACACCAAACACCTCGTTGCCGATCTGTACAACATGGTCAACGTGCCGACGATCCTGTGGATCGACGAGGACGGGCGCATTGTGCGACCCAACGACGTTGCCTACGGCAATAATCAATGGCAGGAAATGCACGGCTTCGACGCGGAGGTTCACAAGCGCGCGTTGCGGACCTGGGTCCATGGAACGGCGCCTGCGCCATTTACCTCGGAACGGGCGCGGCAGTTGCAGCAACTCCCCAATGCCGAACACCAGGAAGCCCGCGCGGAGTTCGCGCTGGGGCAGTGGCTGTGGGAACAAGGGCGAATGGAAGCCGCGGAGGCGCACTTCGTACGTGCGGGTGAGTTGGCGCCGCAGGATTTCACGATCCGACGCGGTTCCATGCCGATGCGCGACATAGATCCGATGGGCGAAGAGTTCTTCGCCATGGTGGGCGCCTGGGCGGAGGCCGGCAACGAGTACTATCACCCGCTGCCGGAGGCGTAATGGGGCGGCTCGACGATAAGGCCGCGGTAATCACCGGCGGTGCCAGCGGCATGGGCGCCGCGACGGTACGACGGTTCGTCGCCGAAGGTGCACAGGTGGTGATCTGCGATCTGAATGAAGACGCCGGCGCCGCTCTGGCCGACAGCCTCGGCGACGCGGCCGTTTTTGTCAAAACGGATGTCACGAAGGAAGACGACGTCGCCGCCGCGATTGCGGTCGCGCACGATCGATGGGGCCGGCTGGATTGTATGTTCAACAACGCGGGCTTCGGCGGGGCATTGGGACCGATCGATGAAACCACCGAGGACGACTTCGACATAACCTTCGACGTGCTGCTGAAGGGCGTGTTTTTTGGTATCAAGCATGCAGCGCCGATCATGAAAGCTCAGCGCTCGGGTTCCATCATCAGCACCGCCTCCGTGGCGGGTCTGCAGGCCGGCTGGTCGCCGCATCTGTACGCGACGGCCAAAGCCGCGGTGATTCAGTTGACGCGCTCGACGGCCCTCGAACTGGGCGAGTACAGAGTCCGGGTCAACTGTATTTGCCCGGGTGTGATCGCCACGCCGCTGGCGATCGGCAGGGATCAGTCGGACGAAGCGATTGCGGCGTTCAAGGCCTCGACCGCCTCGCTACAGCCGATCGGCCGGGTGGGCGAGCCCGAGGACATTGCCAATGCGGCGCTCTGGTTGGCCAGCGATGAATCGACGTTCGTGACGGGCCAAGCCCAGGTGGTGGACGGCGGCGTCAACGCCGGGCGGCCGTGGAGCCGGGTCGCGGATTGGATCAAGGAACCCAATCCCATTCGCGTGTATCGGCCGCCTGGGCGTTAACCAAACACCACGTAGCGCAACACCAGGTAGGCCAGTCCGAGCTGCACGGTGAAGATGCACCAGAGCACCGCCGTAACATAGGGCCGGGGCCGGACGTGCGGGCTCATGGCATTGCGCTGCAGCCACAAGACAACCCCGCTCTGCACCGGCAACAGCAGGGCGCCGGCCGCGGCGCCGACGCTGATCAGCGCCACGGGATTCTGAATCCAGAGGTAGAACGCGAACGCAACAATCGGAATCACGGCGCCGTAGGCGCGAATCCAGGCTCGTCGTACCGAAAGCTTCTCGCGGTCCAGAAAACCCATCTCGATCAGGTAGTCGGGAATGAATCGACCCCCGGCGCCGATCCCTGAGATGGTGGTGGAAAACAGAATGCAGAAAGCGCCGACGCCGAACAGCCACACCGCCCAGCCACCGAGGGTATGGGTAAACATATTCGATAAGGCGCTCAGGGTGTCCAGCCCTTCGGGACGCTCGCCCAGCGCGTTCAGAACGCCGGCCCCCAATACGTAAAACGGCAAGGTCGCGCAGGTGAGAATGATCAGCGTGAGCCAGACATCCGTTCGCACCACGCCGATCCAGCCGCGCGCCCGTTCCAGCCAGTCCGAATCGTCGTGATCCGCTCCAATGAACCCGGGATAGCCTTTTTCGATGCACCAGTACGTGTACGCGGCGGTCTCGCCGGAATTGACCCCGGTGTAGCCATACACGGCGAGTGCGAGGGCGAGGTATTCCACGGGAAAGTCGAAGCGCAACCCGGCGCTCAGGTCTTCGGCGGTCACGCGATACTCGGTGAATTGCATGGTGATCGCGCAGATCAGCGTGGTTGCGGTGAAGCCGAGTACGAGTACCAGCATCAGCCGCTCGAGCCGCAGATACGAGCCGGAGTAGAGCAGGGCAGCGGAAATGATCGCGACGATCCCCGTGGATGTCACGGAGTCGATCGGTACCAGCAGCGACAATGCCTGGCCGGCGCCGCCAACGATTCCGCCCAGGCCCATCATGCCCGGAATGAATGCGGCGAGCCCAAGCCACAAGGGCCAGGCGATCGGTTGCCGCGGGCCGGGCAGTTTACCGGGCAGCCGATTCAGGGCGCGCAGGTAGGTGTCACCGGACGTAATGATGTAACGCGCCAACTCAGCCTGAACCGGTGATTTGATCCAGCAGGAGAACAACACCCACCACAGCAGCACGAAACCTGCGCTGGCACCGAGACTGGAGGTGAGGATGATTTCGCCGGAACCGACAATCGAACCCGACACGATCAGGCTGGGTCCCAGGTAGCGGACGCGCTGGGCGAACCCCTGGGGCGGGGGGCGGATTGCGCCGGCTGGAACCGTGTAGGGGTCGTTCAATTCGGCACAGCTTATATCAAGGCGCCGATGGCGCACGTGAGGATACAATGATTCCTCGGACAGGCAGGAGAGAGACATGATTCACTTGCGTAGTCTTGGCGTGGCCGCTCTTTTGGTGTGGGGCACGGTGGTCGCCGCAGCGGAGCTGGCCGTGGGCGATGCGGCCCCCGGGTTCACCCTGGAAGGCAGTGACGGACAAACTTATAGCCTGGCGGACTTCGCCGGCCGGGAAGCGGTGGTGATCGCGTGGTTCCCGAAAGCCTACACGCGCGGCTGCACCATCGAATGTAAGTCGCTGGCTGAAAAGGGACATCTCATCCGGGAGTATGAGGTCAGCTACTTCATGGCGAGCGTCGATCCGCTGGCAGACAACATTGGCTTTGCCAGCGAACAGGGCGCGGACTTTCCGCTGCTGAGCGATCCGGGCAAAGAAACGGCGCGCGCGTACGGTGTGCTGAGCCCGCTGGGTTACGCCAAGCGTCACACCTTCTACATCGGCAGCGATGGCGTCATCCTGGCGATCGATCGGAAGGTGCATCCGGCGACCTCGGCGGAGGATATGGCCCGCACGCTCGGGGAACTGGGCGTTCCCCGGCGCGGCTGATACAAGGGTTATTTCTTGGCCTGGGCGCGTTGCGCATTCAGGAACTTGATCAGCGTAAGCGTTTCCTCGGGATCCATCCGCCCGATCGGCGAGTTGCTGTAGGTGGATGCCATCACTTTGCCACTCCGGGTGAGAATGAACTCACTGGGTTGAATGTGATCACGGCGTTCCTCCCACCAGGCGCCGAGCGCATCGCCGTCCGCACGCGTCATGCCGTAGGCCACCGGAAAACCGAGGGTCTCCGCGACTTCGCCGGTCTTTTCCTGGTCGTCGACGCTTCCCGCGAAGAGGCTGACACCCTGCTCTGAGAACGCGTCACGGCGCTCTTCGAAGCCGGCCAGCAGCCGGCGGCAGAAAGGTCACCAATGTCCGCGGTAAAACAACACCACGGCCAAGGGCGTTTCGATATCGTCGGGCAGGTTGATGCTCGAACCGTCGGCGATGTTCAAAGTAAGGGCAGGGAAGGTGTCCCCACCCGCGAGTTGATTTCCCATCGTGCGCCTCCGCGGTGTGCCGTGTAATGCTAACCCAAAGCGGCATCGGAAAGCTGGGAAGGACGAGCCGGCGCGAGTCTCAGCGTCCCGCCAGGGGCACTACCACGTGCTCGGCGAACAGTTCGAGTTGGGCCATGTCGTCGCCTTGAACGACGATGTAGCTGATGCCGGTCTGCTCGCGGCGCTGCTCGAGCTTGTCGGTGATCTCATCCGCGGAACCCACCAGAAACAGCGGACTGTCGACGATCTGGTCTCGCGACAAACCGGTGCTGCTGGCGATCAGCTCATAAATGGGCTTGGAATCGTCGGTAACGGCAATCGTGAAAACCAGCGCGTTGAGTTCGATGGCGTCGAAATCGCGGCCGGCATCTTCAGCGGCGCAGCGCAGCCATTCGATCTTTTCGGTCATCCGCTCCGGCGTCATGTCCAGCGGGGTTTCGGCGGTGATCCGACCTTCGGGAAGCATCGGGTTGATACCCACGATATCGGCGTGTCTACCCGCAACGCCGAGCAGCTTTCGGCCTCCGCCGCCAATCAATATCGGTGGCGGTGTCGCTGGATCGAGCTCCAGTTTCAAGGGCACTTCGGTGACCTGATAGTGCTTGCCGGAAAAGGTAGTGGTTTCGTTCGACCACATCGAACGGATGATGGTCAGCGCCTCGTCCAGACGTTCGATGCGTATGCTCGGCCGGTCGTAGTGCAGTCCGGCCCATTGGTAGTCTTCGACCATCCAGCCGGCGCCCAGACCGAATTCGTGCCGACCGTTCGAGATGATCTGCAAGGTGGCTGCCTGGCGTGCATAGATCACCGGATGCCGGTAGTCGATGCCGTACACCAGCGTTCCGACCTTGAGATGTTCGGTCACCGCCGCGACACCCCCCAGCATCGTTGTGGGGTCCCAGAGCGAGGCCGAAAAGTGATCGGGAACGAACAGGGTGGCATAGCCCAGCGCCTCTATCTTGCGTGCTCGCTCTCGCCAGTTTGAGGCCGGGAGATTCGATACCTGCACGCCGAACCTGAATGGGTGAGTGCTCATGGGGTGCTCCGCGATCGGTCAGGCAAGCATAACTCAGCCCCCACTTGGCGACGCCACGGGTCCCTGGCTGTCCAGTCGTTGGTGGAAATGTGATCAGCCTCAAAGATGTTGTTCGAATTGGAGCCGATCATTGGGGGTCGGTCACCGTAGATGTTGTTCGGGCGGGAGGCGCGAACGCGGTGGCAGGAGAAACACGACCATGAAGAAACTGATGTTGTCTGCCGTTCTGGTGCTTGTCGCACCGCTGTACGGTCATGCGGAAGAGGGCCTGATGGACGGCCTGAGCCTGCTGGTCGCCTGCAAGAGCGAAAACACGATTCAGTATTCGTCGTGCGTTGGATACCTCGTCGGCGTCGCTGAGGCAGCGGTCGATAGCCGTGATTCGTTTCCTGGCGTGGCGTCCAATATCTACATCTCGTTTGGTGACGTCTGCATGCCGCAGAGCGTGATGCAAAGCGACCTCGAATCGGCCTTTGTCGACTGGACGATTGCCCATCCCGAACTGTTGCAGTCGCCGGCTGCCAACCTGGTCCTGTCTGCGTACGCCCACACCTGGCCTTGCGGTTACGAGCAGCCCGGCGAATCTGGCGAAGAGATCGCTCAGGTTTCAACCTGAATTCGAAGGGGGCGTTTCCGACAAGCGCGCCAGCACCTCATCGAAGCCATCCGGCGCCCAGGCGCTTACCCGGTGCCAGCGCAGACGGACGAACAAAGGCTCGGCTTTGAACAGCGGTGTGGACAGATACTGCGGGTACTTCGCACGCAACGTCTCCTCCAGCCGTTCGGTTGTCGCAGCGTCAGGTCGAACCACGTCGCCCATTGCGTCCAGGCGAACCCACCAGAGCCGTTGCCAGTCGTGGTCGTAATGGTCAATGAGCAGGCTGGCGCTGGGGCTGTCTTCCAGGTTCGTCAGCCGTTTCAAGCGGGTCGATGTCTTCGGTTTGCCGTCGATGGGCGAGTAGATCGTGTCTTCTTGCAGGCAGAACACGACCGGAACCACGTGAGGGTTGCCTGCCGCATCGCGGGTGGCAAGTCGGGCGACGGGCCAGCGTCGAAGAATCTCGGCGAGTTGAGCATCGTCAATCACAGCCGAGGGCCCCGGGGGTACGTTGTTTGTGCTTGCGATTGCTGATTGAAGCCCACTACAGTGCTCGCCGTATCGATTGTCCGCGCTGAAACCTATGCTTCGGATTGTCGCATGTCTGAGCGACGCCTGACCCTTCCTCGCGGGTAGCGATCCCGTGTCGCGCGCGGCGATGACGAGCAGCGACACCGTTGCCAACGCCTGCGCGTTTCTGGCGGAGCGTATGCTATGAGCTAGCGTTCAAGGCCCGGGCCTGAGGGGCCGCGGTTTGCGGGGTTGTTGCCAACCACTCGTCGAGCTGCGCCGGGGTCAACGGTTTCGCATAGTAGTACCCTTGAAGTGCATCGCAGCCCCAACCGATCAACCGTCGGGCCGATTGCGCACTTTCCACACCTTCAGCGACAACGCTCAGATTCAGGCCGTGCGCAAGTTCGATGGTCGAGCGGACGATCAGCGCGTCCTGGGGCGATGAATCCAGGTTGAGGACGAATGACTTGTCGATCTTGAGCGTATCGACTGGAAGCTGTTTCAGCTGGGCGAGTGATGAGAATCCGGTACCGTAGTCATCGATCGCAATCCTCACGCCCAGTTCGCTCAACCGGTCGAGGGTCGCGATGGCTCTGGGCAGGTCGTCGAGCACCGCACCCTCGGTGACCTCCAGTTCAAGATGCGGCGCTGGCACGCCGTGTTCGGTCAGTAACGCCGTGACCAATGCGGGAAAATCGGCATCGCTGATGTCGCGCGCGGATACGTTGACCGCCATGGTCAGCTCGGTCGCCCCCGGGCCGCGGTCGGCTAACTCGCGTAGCGCATGCCGCAGCACCCAGCGGGTAATGCGTTGGATCGAGCCGCTGCGTTCGGCCAGCGGGATGAACTCATCCGGGGGGATCAGTCCCAGCTCCGGATGGTCCCAGCGCAGCAACGCCTCGACACCGATGGTGCCCTGGCTGTGTGCCGCGATCTTGGGCTGGTAGACCAGCGCAAGCTGCTGCTCCAACCCCGCCGTACGCAACGACTGGGTTATTTGCAGGCGTCGGGCGTGGTTTGCTTCGACCTCGGCATCGTAGATCGCGATTTGGTCGCGAATGGGTGAGTCGGCTATGGACGCGTCCCACGCCTTGCGAATGAGCTCATCCGGCTCCCGTCCGTGCTCCGGATAGCTCGCGATACCCACCGATGCAGTCAGGCTGACATCGAGATCCTCGCTGATGGTCAGGATGCTCAGCTCGTTGACCACCGTTCGCGCCAGTCGCTCGGCGCGATCCGGGCGTTGGTTGGGCACCAGCATCAGGAATCGCGTGTCGGCGACTCGCGCCAGGTGGTGCTCGGCGCCAGCCAACTGGCGCAGCCGATCTGCGACGGTGCGAATCACAGCTTCACCGATGTCCAGACCCAGGGACGAGTTGACGTCCTGGACACCGTGGAACGAGATGATCAGGACCGACAGGCCGGCTCCGGGATCGTCCATCAGCCGCTGCAGATTTTCAGCGGCGAGGCTGCGGGTCGGCAATCCGGTCAGAACGTCGTGGGTGGCCTGCTCCAGGATGCGGGCTTCGCGGTGTTTTATCTCGGTCTGCATCGAGTCGATGGTGCGCGCCAGGTCACCGATTTCGTCACGATCAGTGAGATCCACCTTGACGTGATAGTCGCCGTCGCGGATCGCGGAAGCCACGCGCGCCAGGTTGAGAATCGGTTTCGCCAGACGGGTCGACATTGCGATGGCCGCGATCACACCTATCGTTAACGCGATCAGCGCCAACACCAGCATCGTCCGTTGGAGATCGTGGAATGCATTGAGCGCCTTGGCACGTTCCAGGCGGAGCGTCAGCCGCAGTTCGGTGCCCAGCGATCCTAATGATTCGTCGATTCGGAAGTACTGTGCTTGATCGCTCTCGGCATCCACGCTGAGCGTACTGGCAAGGGCATTGACCACCGCGCCATCGATGCTCGCGAAGCTCACCTCCATGCCTACGATCCGTTTGATCGCCTGGGCGAATTCATCGTCGATGACGAAGCCGATGGCGATCCACGCGATGATCTCGGGCGCACGCACCGGTGCCGCCACCATCTGATACGCGCTGCCGCGGCCGAACGGAAATGTCAATGTTTCGCTGGTGCGTCGCGTCAGGTCCGCCCAGTCGGCCCTTGAGATTTTCGTGTGCGTCACCGCGGCGTCGGTGCTCGCCAGCGCCTCGCCCGTGCGCGACAGCAGGATGGCGTAGTTTGCGCCCGCGCGAGTTGCGTGGTTCTTCAACGCGGAGCGGACCGTTGCGATATCACCGCTGGCGACGGCGCGGCGAAAACCGAAGTCGGAAACCAGCACCTCGGCGGTCGTGCGGAGCTGATGGTTACGCTGCTGCATGAAGTCACGCACCACAGCACAGCCCAGCTCGAGCTGTTGCTGCGCCCGCTGTTCGGCGTCCGCGCCGGCCTGGGCCAGCACTGTCAGGACGGTCGCGGACTGGGTCGCGAGGATGAGGCCCGCGACCACCAGCAGTATCCGCCGTTGGAGGATGCCCATGTTCATTCTTTCGAGACGATCAGAGCCATGGTAGAGGCTTGTTTATTCCGTTAGTGGGGACTGCGTCACGTTCGTCCTGATGCACGCCGCCATTACTGCACCGGCCGCGACTTTTATACTGGCGGCGTTGTGACCGAATCCACGATTGGATGGACAGCATGGAATCTGTGCGCGCGCTCTGCGCGTCGATACTTTTGCTCATTGGCGTCTGCCCGGCGCTGCACGCCGCGGAGCTGAGTGTGGCCGTGATTGACGCTGGCGAGACGCCTCTGGCAGGCGTTGCGGTGGTCGTTTATCTGGACGGTACGTTTGCGTCTGAGTCTGCGCGGCAGCCGGGAGTTGCAGTGATGGATCAGATCGACGAAAAGTTCGTTCCCGATCTGCTGGTGATTCAGGTGGGATCGCGCGTCGAC
>SMVB01081472.1_pt1 | contig 21426 bp, 21 predicted proteins | sample 2456461 | NCBI WGS metagenome assembly SMVB01 (sample SAMN11095934, study PRJNA526329) | marine sediment metagenome | biome: Marine sediment; feature: Surficial sediment; material: Deep marine sediment; isolation source: Hadal surficial sediment | place: Pacific Ocean | collected 2014-05 | depth...
GGACCGCCGGACTTCGCGAAATCCTTAACCGCATCCATGATCGGACTCATGGTGGCGATGGCGCCGGCACGGAGGTAGTCCCCGTAAGAGAATCCACCGGGGAGCATGACCACGTCGACCTCGCCCAGATCGACGTCCCGGTGCCAGCGGAATTCGGGTGCTCCCCCGACCAGCTGAATGCACTTGTAGAGGTCGTAGTCGCAGTTGGATCCCGGGAAGGTGACGATGGCGACCTTCATGCGAGCACCGTCTCCTCCGTGGCATCTCGAACATCGATCTCGAAGTCCTCCGTGACCGGATTTGCCAGCAATCGCTGGCACATCGCCTCCGCGCCCTCGCGGGCTTCCTCGCTGGAAGCGGCCTCCACGTTCAGGTAGAGTAGCTTGCCGACACGAACTTCATGGACTTGTTCGTAGTCCAAAGAGTGCAGGGCGTGTTGGATGGCCTTCCCCTCCGGGTCCAGCAGGCCCGGGCGCGGTGTCACTCGGATCTCAACACGAAAACGACTCACGTTCTGCTCTCCACATCGTCAGGGTGATTGGGTGCTGCGCGGCGGCTGTATCCTTCAGGCGTCAACTCCCCGTAGTCGACGGGCCGTACCTCTGCCTCGGCATCGTCGAAGCTGTGCGCCAGTGGATCGCGTTCCGGCAGACGTTCCAGGAGGCCGTGGATCACCGAGCCGACCAGCCCCCATGCGGTATAGGCAAGGAACATAGGAAAGAAGTAGTAACGAGGGAAAACGATGGCCACGAGGACGTTCGCGAAGAGCCAGATCGAGAAAAGGATGCCCTTTCTGGATTTGAAACTCAGCCTCGGGACGATCGCATAGGGAACGTTGCTCAACATCAAGGCGCCCAGCAGGATGAGCAGGATGCCCATGACGCGAGGCCAAGGCAGCATGTCCGCTAGGTAAGTCTGAAAAAAAACGGTTTGGCTGAACGGGTAAAAGGTGGCCAGGATGATCCCGGGTGTGGGCGAGGGAAGCCCGTGGAAGTGCCGCTTGGCTTCTCCCTCTTGTTCCATGTTGAAGCGGGCCAGCCGGACCACCACGGCCATCACGTATACGAGCGGGAGCACCCAGTTCCAGGTCCCGTCGGCGAAATACAGTGTATACATGATGAAGGCGGGCGCGACCCCGAAGGAGATCGCGTCCACCAGAGAGTCCAACTCTTCACCGAATGCGGATCCCGTCCGAGTGAAACGGGCGACGCCGCCGTCCAGAAGATCCGTGACCGCAGCCCACACGATGAACCATCCGGCCCACTCGAAGTCCCCCCGGGTGGCGGCCACGATCGCGTAGAACCCGAAGAACAGGTTCGACATCGTGAACGCCGATGGCAGGATGATGATGGCCTTCCGAAGCCGCCTGACGGGCCGCATTCGATCGATCATACAGTTTCCTCGCGGGCGGTAATCCGTGCCAAAACCGTAGATCCGCCGGCCACCTTGTCTCCCACCGCGCAGTCGAGACTCCAGTGGAGTGGAATGAACAGGTCCACCCTCGATCCGAACCGAATAAGACCGATGCGCTCCCCGCGCTCGACGTGCTCGCCCTGCTCGGGGTAGGTGACGATCCGGCGGGCGATGAGTCCGGCGATCTGGCGCACCAGCACCCGATCGCCCCACACGGTCAACCCCAGCGAGGACCGCTCATTTTTTTCGCTGGCCTTGGGATGCCAGGCCACCGCGAATTCACCGCGGCGATATTCGCGGTGCGCCACTTCCCCTGAAACCGGCGCGCGCTGCACGTGGACGTTGAATATGCTCAGGAAAATCGTGATGCGCCGGCACGGCCCCCCTACGAAGGAGGGTTCGTCTACCTCACAAATGTCGATGATCTTGCCGTCGCCAGGAGAAATGATCATCCCCTCTCCGGAAGGGATTTCACGCTCGGGATCCCGGAAGAAATAGAACACGAAAGCCGCGAGGAGGGTGAGTAGACTCGCGGGCACGATCGTCCAGGATGCTGAGACGGCCACTGCGACCCAGGCTAGCGCGGCGAAAAGAACGGCGCCAAACATGAACGGATACCCCTCTCGGGCGAAGCGCATTCGGCCGTTACTCGAAGTGGGGGGGTCGAAAATCATCGAGTTCCGTTCCGGTCAAGCGCCTGAAGATCTCCAGGTACCGATCCGTCGTGTCGCGCACCACGTGGTCGGGTAGATCCGGAGGCGGCGGGGACTTGTCCCAGTCGGTCAGACCGTCCAAGAAGTCCCGCACTGGCTGTTTGTCCAGAGATGGTTGGCCCTGACCGGGTGTGTACAGGTCCGCAGGCCAGAACCGGGAGGAGTCCGGTGTGAGCACCTCATCGATCAACAGAAGGTGGCCGTCCACGTCGTGCCCGAACTCGAACTTGGTGTCAGCGAGGATGATCCCGTGCTCCGTCGCGATCGTCGCGCCGTGCTCGTAAACAGCCAAGGAGAGCTCCCGCAGGCGGTTCGCCTCCTCTCTACCCAGCAACTCCACGACGTCAGCATAAGGAATATTCTCGTCGTGGCCTGTCTGCGCTTTGGTGGACGGCGAGAAAATCGGGGCGGGCAGCTTCTGACACTCGCGCAAACCCTCCGGAAGGGGTTCGCCCGCCAGCGTTCCGTCGGTCCGATACTCCTTCCAGGCCGAACCCGACACGTACCCCCTCACCACACACTCCACCAGGACCGGTTCGGTGCGGCGAACCAGCATGCTCCTGCGGGCCCAGGCCTCCCTGGACTCTCGCAAGGAGGGTACCTGATCGGCAATCTCGTCCGGGTCGGAGCTCAGCAGATGATGGTCGAGCACGCTGCGCAGCGAGTCCAGCCACCACGCCGTGAGCTGTGTGAGGACCTCACCCTTGCGAGGAATCGGCTGGGTGAGGATCACATCGAACGCGCTCACGCGATCGCTTGCAACCATCAGGAGCCGGTTATCCCCCACGTCGTAGATGTCGCGCACCTTCCCCCGGTAGAGGAGCGGTAGGGGCACCTGTGACTCCATCACGGCCATGGCGTCAGACTCGGACATCGGGTTCTCCAAGGCGGTCGTTGGCACCGGCTTCAAGGCGTGCCAAGGCCGGCTGTACCCACTCGGCCAGGAAGCGGTCCACCTGCTGGGGAGCCCGCCCGACGAAGCGCGCGGGATCGGCGATCTCGCCTAGTTGCTCCAGGCTCATGCCGAACGCGTCATCGTCCGCGATCCGCTCCAGCAGATCGGCGGGCTTCCCCTCGATTTTCATACGGCCCGCGGCGGCCATGGAATGCCTCCGGATCCGTTCATGTAGCTCCTGGCGGTCCCCTCCGGCGGACGATGCGTGCATGAGGATCATCTCGGAAGCCATGAACGGAAGGTGCTCCTCCAGGTTCCTTCGGATGACCTGTGGGTTCACGACGAGCCCCGAGGACACGTTTTCCACCAAAACCAGGATCCCATCCAACGCGAGGAAGGAGTCTGGGATTGACAGTCTCCGGTTGGCCGAATCGTCCAGTGTGCGCTCGAGCCACTGTGTGGCGTGGGTAAAGAGAGGGTCCTGCGCCAGGACCATCACATGGCGCGCCAGGGCGCAGATGCGTTCGGCTCGCATCGGATTCCTCTTGTAGGGCATGGACGATGAGCCGATCTGCTCCTCTTCGAACGGCTCCTCGACTTCCCGGAGGTGGGCGAGAAGGCGTAGGTCATGACCCATCTTGGACGTCGAGGAGGCAACGTTCGCGAGTGACCCGAGAATCTGGGCGTCCACCTTTCTCGTGTACGTCTGGCCGGTAACGCCGTACCGCTCTCCGAAACCCATACGTTGCGCTACGGCCTCGTCGAGCGCATCCACTTTTTCGTGATCTCCCTCGAACAACTCGAGGAAGGAGGCCTGCGTTCCAGTCGTGCCCTGTACACCCCTGAAACGTAGCGTCTCCAGACGAAAATCGATTTCTTCGATGTCGAGAAGGAAGTCCTGCAACCAAAGGGTCGCCCGCTTCCCGACCGTCGTGGGTTGCGCGGGCTGAAAGTGAGTGAACCCGAGCGTGGCTAGATCACGATGGTCGGCGGCAAAGTCGGCCAGGCGTGCGATACACCGGATCAGACGGTCCCTGATAAGGGTGAGGGCCTCCCGGTGGAGGAGTAGATCGGTGTTGTCCCCGATGAACGCACTCGTAGCACCAAGATGGATGATGCCGCGCGCCGCGGGCGCCACATCTCCAAAGAGATGTACGTGGGCCATCACGTCATGGCGGAACCGCTCCTCGTACTCTGCCGCCTTGGCGAAGTCGATTTCGTCGAGACCGCTTCGCATTTCGTCAAGCGCCTGTTGCGGAATCGACAGCCCCAACTCGTGTTGCGCCGCGGCCAGGGCGAGCCACAAACGCCTCCACGTGCCATAACGATGCGCCTGTGCGAAGATGGCCTGCATTTCTCTGGACGCGTATCGCTCCGCCAGAGGATGGTCGTAGCGGTCCATGCCCTGCTCAGCCACGGCCTCTCCCGAAAATGAGTCGCCGCACAATCACTTCGCCGTTCCGTTCGATATAGACGGCGACATTCCCAGACGCTCGGCGGAGGACTTCCGCGGCCTGCTCCGCCGACTCGACCAGCCGACGGTCGATCTGAAGAATCACGTCTCCAGCACGGAGGCCGATACGGCCCTCCAGATCGCGCTGAATGTTCACGATGAGGGCTCCCGTCTCATAGCTGAGACTCCGTTCAGCGCGGATGTCCGGGGTGACGGTGATCAACTCCATCTGATCGAGGGCCGTGACCCGATCAGCCGAGACGGAGGGAAGCGCCTCGGCTACGAGCGTCACCAAAGCTGGACGTCCCTCGATTCCCAGCACGATGGACTCACCCTCTTCGAGGTCGAGTAGTAACGCCTCGAAGTCCAGCAACGTCCGCAGCGCCTTCCCGTTGGCTGTGACCACACGGTCCCCTCGCGAGATCTCCGCGCGCGCCGCCGGCGAAGACGGGGACACGCTCGATACGGCAACACCATGCGTCCTACCCCAAATGTCCTCCTCGCCTGTGTCGACGTCGAAGCCGAGCCAGGCCCGCTTGACCTCTCCCGAGGACAGGAGGTTGTTGGCCACCCGGATGGCCCTGTCGATCGGTATGGCAAAGCCAAGCCCCTCGCTCCCCCCGCTGCGGGAGAAGATGGAACTGTTCACACCGATAACCTCGCCGAGGGAGTTCACCAAGGGTCCACCCGAGTTCCCGGGGTTGATGGATGCGTCGGTCTGGATCATCCCCAGGTAGACCACCCGGTCCTCGTCATCCGGGATGATGTGGCGGCCGGTTCCGCTGATCACGCCTACGGTCACCGAGGGCTCCGAATTGGAGAACAGGTTGCCGAACGGGTTGCCGATCGCCAACGACCACTCTCCGATGAGCAGTCCCTCCGAGGTGCCCACGGGCGCCACGGGCAAGTCAGTCCCTCGAATCCTGAGCACCGCCACATCGGTGAGTTGGTCCGCCCCGAGTAGCTCGGCCTCGAAGTCCCGGCCGTCGGGGAGCGTCACCATGATACGCTCGGCGTCCCGAATCACGTGATCGTTCGTGAGGATTACCCCGTCGGCGCTGACGATGAACCCGGATCCCAAGCCGCGGCTGCGCCGAGTGCGAGGCATCGGGAAGGGATCGAAGAAAGATCCTCTCGTCTGTACTTGCTCTCTCCGAATCACGTAGACGCTCACGACGGCCGGAGCCACCCGGGCGGACGCCTCGACGAGGGCGGTGCTTCTGGTACCGGAGGTCTCTTCCTCTCGGGGCTGGTGCGGAGCAGGAGCAGTCTGCTGGACGAGGGGAGGGGACACGACCGTCTCTATGGCAGGCGCCGAGTCGGGAACAGCTTCGCCTCCGTCGCCCCCGTCGCAGGCCCCGAGGGGGACCGCTACGGCTGCGACCCAAAACAGCATCGATCTGAGCTTGTGGGGACTCATCGTCGGGTCCGCCATGGATTCGCCATTGCCGGCTAGAGTTGCTTCCCGAGGGATTTCCAATCCGCCATGAAGCCCTCGAGGCCTCTGTCCGTCAAGGGATGCTCCAACAACTGATACAGCACTTTAGCGGGCAACGTGCCGCAGTCGGATCCGAGCAAGAGGGCCTGAACCATGTGTTGAGGGTGTCGGATCGAGGCGGCCAGAATTTCCGTCTCGATTTGGTAGTTGTCGTAAATCTGGCGAATCTGGCTGATCAACTCCATTCCGTCGCCCGCCACATCGTCGATCCGGCCGATGAACGGTGAGATGTACGTGGCTCCCGCCTTCGCGGCGAGGTGAGCCTGGGTGGGAGAAAAACAGAGCGTCACATTCACGCGTACGTCGTCGTTTGTCAGCGCGCGGCATGCGCGAAGTCCCGCCTCGGTGAGCGGGACCTTGACCACGATGTTGTCGTGAATCTTTGCTAGGCGCCGGCCCTGCTCGATCATACCCCCAGCGTCCAGCACGACGACCTCAGCGCTGACGGGGCCGTCCACGGCCTCGCAGATCTCAAGAAGGATGTCCGCTGGCTCGCGCTCTGTCCCCATCTTCGCCAGGAGCGACGGATTGGTGGTCACGCCGTCGATCAGGCCGGCTTCCGCGGCGCGGCGGACTTCTGCGATGTCTGCTGTATCGAGAAAAATTCTCATCAAGTCACTTGTTCGGTCGATGAAGGGGACCGGCCCGAGGACCGGTCCGGATACGTAACGTGGTGGAGAAACAGACCCGTCGGAGGTGCGGGGGGAGAGGTCCGAAGGTCACTCTCGGGCTCTTCGAGGAGACACCGGAGGTCCTCCAAAGGGCGTCTGCCTCCTGCGATGTCCACCATCGTTCCAACCAAATACCGAACCATATGATGAAGGAAGCGGTCTGATGTGATCCGCAGGGTGAGCCCGAGGTCTTCCCAGGGTTCCCAACAGGACTCGTGTACCGTGCACCGGTCCCCCCTCTCGGGCTGGCCCGACTTTCTGAAGGCTTTGAAGGAATATTCACCCACGATCGTTTCGGCCGCACACTCGAGAAGCCCCGTATCCAACGGCTTGCCGAACGGCCAGCACCAGTGGCGGTGAAAGGGCGACCGGGCCTCCGCAGAGAGGCCGAGATGATAAAGATACGTGCGATTCACCGCATCGTAACGGGGATGGAAATCGGGAGAGGCGGGCTCTACGCTCTTGATCCAGATGTCGTTCGGAAGCAGAGCGAACAATGCCTTCTCGAGCTTTTCGGGTTGCCACGTGTCTGGAAGGGAGGCGACCGCTACTTGGCCGGTCGCATGCACCCCGCGATCGGTTCTTCCCGATCCGATCACCGGGCGATGGGTACTCGTGAGCTGCTCCAGGGCCGCCTCCAACTCCCCTTGAACGGTGCGCTCCTCGCGCTGGATTTGCCAGCCGTGGAAGGCGGATCCATCATATTGAAGAATCAGCTTGAGGCGATGGTCCTTCACGGCGTTCACATCAGGAAGGTAGGTGGGGCGCAAGAGTGAGTCAAAATTCTACCTCTCCGCTGGAGCCCTTCGACCTCCGAGCGGTGATCCAGAAGGCCGCTGGAGGCGAGGATCTCACCGCGTTTGAGGCTGAGTTTGCATTCGACGTGTTCATGGAGGGTGAGGCGTCTCCGGTGCAAATGGCCGCCCTCCTGACCGCACTTCGTGTAAAGGGAGTTGCATCGGGCGAGGTGGCCGGCGGCGTGAGGGCGCTCCGAAAAGCCATGATTCCGATCCACTCGGGGTCGCCCGACGTGTTGGTCGATACCTGTGGGACGGGCGGTGGAGCCGTGACCACCTTCAACATTTCGACGGCCGCGGCCCTTGTCGCTCGTGGTGCAGGCGCACGGATCGCGAAGCACGGGAACCGCTCGTTCACATCCCGGAGCGGGAGCGCCGACGTCCTCGAGGCATTAGGCGTCCGCATTGAGCTCAGCCCCGAGGAGATGTCTCGGATCCTCGAAGAGGCGGGTCTAGTTTTCATGTTCGCACCGCTGCTCCATCCTTCGATGCGGCACCTGGGACCGGTCCGCCGGGAGTTGGGTTTCCCGACGATCATGAACATCCTCGGTCCATTGACCAACCCGGCCGGCGTGCGCAGGCAGTTGGTCGGCGTCGCCGACCCCGCGTTGGTCCCTCTCGTCGTCGAGGCGCTGAGAGAACTCGGTCATATCCGCGCGCTCGTCGTCCACGGCGAGGCGGGACTGGACGAGTTCAGTCCGATGGGACCGACGGTGGTAGCCGAACTCAACGATGGGGTCGTAAGCCAGAGGACCGTCCGCCCAGAGGACTTCGGGTTGGGGCCCTGCTCGGCGGAGGAACTGGCCGGCGGTGAACCCGAGGACAACGCACGGATCATCCTTGGCGTGCTAGAAGGTGAGGAGCGGGGAGGTGCCCGAACAGCAGTCCTCATGAATGCCGGTGCCGCGCTCTACGTGGCGGGCATTTCAGACCCGCTGGAAGACGGTATGGAGGCCGCCGCCGCAGCCATTGACGACGGGAGTGCACTGGACGCGCTCGAGGGCCTGCGAGAGGCCACCCAGAGTCCCTCTAATACTTCCGGATGATCCCCACGACAACGCCCTGGATCTGGACGTTGCTCGCATCCTCGACGATCGGCGGCATGGAGGGGTTCGCCGGCTGAAGCCGAATCCGGCCGTCTGGTTCCCTGTACATCTTCTTCACCGTCGCCGAATCGCCACCGATGAGCGCGACAACCATCTGTCCGTCCGAGGCGGTCTCCTGGGAGCTCACCACGATGTAGTCACCGTCCCGGATCTGCTCGTCGATCATCGACTCGCCTTCGACCCGTAACACGAAGTTCTTCCCTCCCGACCGTACCATGTCCGGCGGCACGGCGATCGTCTCCTGTTGCTCGATCACTTCGATGGGTAGCCCTGCGGCCACCGCGCCGAGGAGCGGTAGTTCGGTAGCGTTTGCGCCGAACGTCGCGTGGACCAACTCGATGGAGCGGCTCTCGTTGTAGGCCTTCCGGATATAGCCCTTGCGCTCCAGATTGCTCAGATGCTCGTGCACGGTCGCCAGGGAGGAGTACCCGAACGCGTCGGCGATCTCTTCGAAGCTCGGGGCGTACCCATGTTTTTCGATGAAGCTCTCAAGGTGGTCGAGGATTTCTTTTTGTCGCTTGGTCAGGGGCATATCGACGACCTCTGTATGATGGGAACCCGAATAAGACCCGAACAAAGGGTACCCGAAGGTTGCCCGAAATGCAAGGCCGTATAGCGCGCGCCTTGGCCCGTGGTTGTTGGCGCCGGCTTTGGTCCGTGGCTATTCGGGTGGCCGAATGAGGCAGCCCGACAACATCCTGCAACGGATCGTCGAGACCAAGCGGGCCGAAGTCGAAGCGTTGAGGCGAAACTTTTCGGGACTCCGGGATCGAGCCGAGAACGCACCACCCGCGAAAGATTTCATCGGCTCCCTCCGGGGCGGAAATGGTGTGGCGATCATTGCCGAGATCAAACGGCGTTCGCCGGGTGCTGGCGAGATCCGTACCGATCTCGATCCCCTTCGTCTCGGACCCAGGTATGAAACGGGAGGGGCCGCAGCACTCAGCGTTCTCACGGACGCAGAGTATTTCGGCGGTTCTCTCGGGGACCTGGCTGGAGTGCGTGGCCTCGTGAAGATTCCCGTGCTCCGGAAGGACTTCATTATCGACGAGTCGCAGGTGTATGAGGCGAGAGGGGCGGGGGCGGATGCGATTCTACTCATCGTCAGCATCCTGGACGATGAGAGGCTTCGTTCGTTGAGTACGCTTGCCGAAGAGCTCGGGATGTCCGTGCTCGTGGAGGCCCATGACGGCGCTGAAGTGGAACGCGGTCTCGCGGCGGGGGCCCGGCTCCTCGGCATCAACAATCGCAACCTTCAGACGTTCGAAACGAAGATCGATGTAACCCTCTCATTGGCGGCCCAGGTTCCACCCAGCGTGGTGCTGGTGTCCGAGAGCGGGATTCACACTCCGGCCGATGTCCGCAGCGTCGGCGAGAGCGGAGTGGACGCCGTACTCGTAGGTGAGTCTCTCCTTCGTCAGGAAGATCCCGGAGCCGGCGTAACCTCTTTGGTGGGGCAGGGGAAGGCTCCGCGAACATCGAAATGAGCGGACTCGGCATCAAGATTTGTGGCATCACCACTCCGGAGGATGCCGTCGCCGCGCGAGAACTCGGGGCCGATTACCTGGGCATGATGCTTTCCCAGGGGTTCGCGAGGAGCATTCTGCCCGACAGGGCCGTGGATATCGGGCTTGTTGCCGAGGCTCCGTTGGTGGCGGTCCTCGTGGACGAATCGTTGGACGAGGCCGAGCGCATCGCTGCGTTGTCCGGTGCTTCTGTGATACAGTTGCACGGTGAGGAGGACGGTGAGTACGCCGAGGAGTTGCGTCGGCGCGGAGAGTGGGCCATCTGGAAGGCCGTTCGGGTTCGAGACCCTGAAGACGTGACGAGGGCCGTGGAGGGCCTGGGAGCCTCCGTAGACGGCCTGCTCCTCGATGGGTGGCATCCCGACCGGCCCGGTGGTAGCGGAGCATCGTTCTCCTGGGAGGGTGCGCGTTTGGCGAGGGACCACATTCCGCCCGCCCTGAAGGTGATCGTTGCGGGAGGCCTCACGCCCGGAAACGTGGCCGATGCGGTCCACGCCCTTCGGCCCGACGTCGTCGACGTCAGCTCTGGTGTGGAGGTGAACGTTCGCCGCAAGGATCCGGAGCTGATCCGGGCGTTCGTCCGTAACGCACGCGGGGAGGAGTGACCATGGAAGCTGAAGGGGAGCGATTCGGTCCATTCGGGGGCAGGTACGTGCCCGAAACGCTCATCTCGGCTCTGGACGAACTGGATGCCGCCTACCAAGAAGCGAGCACCGATTCCACGTTCCGCGAAGAACTCGACCTCCTGCTTCGCGACTACGTAGGCCGTCCCTCTCCCCTTTACCGCGCCTCACGATTGGAGGCTCATGTGGACGGGCCTCCGATTTTTCTGAAGCGGGAGGATCTCAACCACACCGGTGCCCACAAGATCAACAACACGATCGGGCAAGTGCTTCTCGCCCGCCGTATGGGGAAACACCGAATCATCGCTGAGACCGGGGCCGGCCAACACGGCGTGGCCACGGCCACGGCCTGTGCGCTCTTCGACCTCGAGTGTGTCGTCTACATGGGCGAGGTGGACGTGGAGCGTCAGGCGTTGAACGTCTACCGCATGGAGCTCCTCGGCGCGGAAGTCAGGCCAGTCGGATCAGGAACGCGCACCCTCAAGGACGCCACCAACGAAGCCATCCGTGATTGGGTCACCAATGTCGAAACGACGCACTACATCATCGGCTCGGTCGTGGGTCCCTCGCCGTTCCCGCGCGTCGTTCGTGACTTCCAAGCCGTGATCGGCCACGAGGCACGCGAGCAGATGCTCGCTCGCACCGGCGGGCTGCCCGCCGCCGTCGTGGCGTGCGTGGGCGGTGGTTCGAACGCTATGGGTATCTTCCACGCCTTCCGGGAGGACGACGGAGTGGAGTTGATCGGCGTCGAGGCGGCCGGTGAAGGGTTAAATTCCGGAAGACACTCCGCGACGCTCGCGGCAGGACGGCCGGGCGTGCTTCATGGGGCCATGAGTTACCTGCTGCAGGATAGTGACGGTCAGGTAGCGCCGGCGCATTCGATCTCTGCCGGGCTCGACTACCCTGGTGTCGGCCCCGAGCACTCCTACCTTAAGGACACGGGACGTGCCAAGTACGTATCCGTCACCGACGAGGAAGCCCTTGAGGCGTTTCACGGGCTGTCAGATTTGGAAGGGATCATCCCTGCGTTAGAGAGCGCGCACGCTATTGCGCATGTGCTGAGGATTGCTCCGGAGTACAGAGGGCACGGACCTCTTTTGGTGTGTCTGAGTGGTAGGGGCGACAAGGACGTCGCACATGTTGCTCGCGTGGAAGAAGGAGCACGTTATCTTTGAGTAGAAGCACCTACCATTCAGGACGAGGGGCCCTTGACCGACAAGCCGGCGGACATCTCCGACCAGACTCCGGACGAGCCTGAAGGCTGGAGCGAGGGCGACGACCTTCCGGTCGCCCAGGTTCGGGAGCTTTTTATTGTGCTCGGCAAGGCCCTCCGGGCTTTTCAACTCTACGACGAGAACAACCCGGTCCGGAGGCGCTTCGTCAACAGCCTTCGTGAGGCCTTCGAGCAGCTTTGGCAGGAAGTCGAGGGCCTCAATTTGTCGGTTGAGGAGCATCGGTTTCTGTTGGCTGGTGAAGCAGTCTACGACAACCCTTCCCGCTCGGACTCGCTCGCGTTTCTGCTGTACAAGGACGGCGTCCGTGACGTCACCTTTCTCCCGGGCATCGAGGGCCATGAGCTCGACAGGATTCTCGGCGTGCTCCAGCGGGCGAAAATGCTCAAGACCGCCGATGCAGATGACCTCCTGACGATGCTCTGGGAGGAGGACCTCGAGTTTTTCAAATGTCAGTACGTGGCCCGGTTCACGGAAGGTGCCGTAATTCCCACGGCTCAAGCGGTGGCGGAGCGTGCCGATTTGGGTCAAGTCCTTCAGGGCGAGGCGGAAGCCTCCGAAGCCGCGAGAGGTGATGGTGGGGCGGAGGCGGGCACCGCGAAAGATGATGCTGGGGCGGACGCGGCGACCGCCAAAGACGATGCTGGGGCGGAAGCGAGCACCGCACAAAATGGGTCAGGGTCGCCCAAAACCGGGGAGGATTTTTCGCCGGCGACCTACGCGCTCGAGCCGGAGGAAAAGGCGCGGCTTCAGAGAGCGTTGGCGGCGGAGATGTCCCGCGATTTAAGGCATGATGTTCTGGCCGCCCTCTTCGACCGATTGGAAGATCCTGAGTATCCGGAGCGGAAATCAGAAATCCTGAAAATCCTTCGTGAGCTCCTGCCGAATTTGTTGAGTCGTGGGGCCCTCGAATCCGTGGCGAGCATCCTGGAGGAGTTGTCCATGGTGCGAGCTGAGCCGGGAGTCTTGGGCAAAGTCCACATAAGGGAGTGTGATGACCTCCTGGATGACCTCTCGTCCACGGAAACGCTCGAGGAGTTGGTGCGCGCTCTTCAGGATGGGACCATAGATGTTCCCGTCGATGTGTTGGGCCGGGTTCTGAAATTTCTCCGAGCCAGTGCCTTGCCGGTGCTTCTTGGAGCGGCCGAGCAGGAGGAAATTCCCGGCTTGAAGGACACACTTCGTGGTGCTGTGCACAGTATCGCCGAGGAACACCCGGAGGCGGTCCTCGCCCTTCTGGAAAACGTGAATCCCCTGGTGACCTCGGGAGCAGTGCGCCTGATCGGGAGGATGGGCATGGCGGAGGCAGCCCCTAAGCTCGCAGGTCTCATGGCGCATCCGGATGCCGACGTCAGGCTCGCACTCGTCGAGACGGCGGAGTTGCTCAGGGAGGGCACCACCACGGAGGCGCTCATCGGTGCGCTCACCGACGCGGAGCGCGATGTCCGCTTAGCCGCGGCACGCGCGCTGGCGGCCCTCGGGCATGAGCAGGCCGCGCCGGCGTTGAAGGAGTTGGTGACCGGCAAAGAGATTCGCCAGGCCGATCTCACTGAGAAAATCACGATTTTCGAAAGTTACGGTGTGCTCGGCGGTGCCGACGCGGCCGATGTGCTGAACACACTCCTCAACAAGAAGAGTTTTTTCGGCCAACGCGAGCCCTCGGAGATCCGAGCCTCGGCGGCACGGGCCTTGGGCAAGTCTGGGCTTCCCGGTAGTGAGGAGGCTCTCCGCGCCGCTCAGGGGGATGGGGATGCCGTCGTTCGCACCGCGGTCCGGCAGGCCATTCAGGGAGTCGAGGAGGGAGCCGAGGAGGGAGTGGAGCAGGGAGTGGAGCCGGGGGTGGAGCCGGGAGTCGAGGAGGTGACCGAGTGAGTTCGCTCGACGATACCGGCCGGGTTCAGGATTTAGGTGGAAAACTGCTCACGGGGATTCATATTGTCATTCGGTCGATGAAGCTTTACCCGGTCGAGAATTCCCAGGTCCAGCAGTCCATCGACGATCTGCACACGCGAATGGTGACTTTCCTAGAGGATGAGGGGGCGTTTGAGCTCCATATCGCGGGTGACTTTTTCTTCCTGAACGAGATGCGGCTTCGACTCGACCTGTCCAATTTTTCCACCTTCGGAAACCTGGCGTCCGTGCTGACGAGTCACGGGATCGGGGAGATCGGAGTGTTGCCCGGTGTGCAGCGTGAGGAGTGGGCCCCCTTCGCCGCCCTACTCTTGCGGGATCCGAACGAGGATCCCTTCCCGGAGTTCATTGACCGGCTGAGCCAGACGCCGGCGGAGCATATCGATGTCCGGCCTGTGGCCGAGTCCGCCGAACCCGAACTGGTCGAACGGGACTCGCTCGATGAAGCCAAGGGAACGTACGCGCAGTCAGTGAAGGTGGCGAGGGATGTCCTCACCGGCATGCGGCTGGGAAAGGCGGTGAATGCCCGTAAGGTGAAGCGCGCCGTTCAGGGTATTGTCGACCAGGTGCTGGACAATGAGTCGTCGATGGTGACCATGACGACGCTTCGCGGATTCGACGAATACACGTTCACCCACTCGGTGAACGTCTCCATCTTCAGCGTGGTCATCGGACAACGGCTCGGGCTCACGAGACTACAGCTATACGAGCTGGGTCTCGGCGCACTGCTCCATGATATCGGCAAGATGCGCGTGGACACCGAAATCATAAACAAGGCTGGCGGACTGACGGAGGATGAGTGGACCGCGCTCAAGAGTCATCCCACCGAGGGCCTGCTCCTTCTGTTTCAAATGCGCGGCTTTTCCGAAGTTCCGTACCGTCAGATGCTGATGGCCTACGAGCACCATATGAAGATCGATCTTTCAGGGTATCCTCAGAACGAACGCGTCCGGGAGCTCGGACTCTTCTCACGGATCGTCGCGGTTGCCGACGGCTTCGACGCTGGAACTTCGGTACGGAGCTATCAGTACGAGCCGTGGCCTCCGGACGAGGTGCTCAAGGAAATGAGGGACAACCCCCGGCGTGGGTTCGATCAACTGATCGTGACGACCCTGATCACGGCGACAGGCGTCTATCCGGTCGGTACGCTCGTGATTCTGGATTCGGGCGAGTTGGCCGTCGTATCCAAGACCCATCCGGAAATAGAGCACATCCACCAGCCCTCGGTGAAGGTGATCTCTGATGCCAAGGGCCGGCCACTGGAAACGCCCGTCACGGTGGACCTTTCCCTGGGCGAGCGCACGATCGTGAGGACGACCGATGCGCAAAAGTACGGCATCCGTGTCAGCGACTACCTCATCTGACTTGAACTCCAGTCTCTGCGCCCGGTAGGAGTTCCATGCCGAGTATCTCTGAGAGGTTTGCGGAGCGCCGGGGCGAGGGGCGGGCCACCCTGGTCCCATACGTGACCTCCGGCTTTCCGTCCCGTTCCGCAACCGTAGACGTGCTGACGGGACTGGCGGAAGCGGGTGGCGACGTGCTGGAGCTGGGAATCCCGTTCAGTGATCCGCTCGCGGATGGCCCGACCATCCAGGAGTCCAGCTTCCGGGCTCTTGAGGGCGGCATGACGGTCGAAGGGACGCTCGAGGTGCTTACCGAGTTCAGGCGCGGGTCGGACGCCCCGATTGTTCTCTTCAGCTACCTGAACCCGCTCCTCCGGTACGGCCTCGAGGCGTTCCTGGCGGATGCAGAACGGGCGGGGGCCCAGGGGTTGCTTCTCACCGATGTACCCACCGGTGCCGACTCGCAAGTCGAGGACGCCATCCTCGATTCTGCTCTGGACCTGATCCGCCTGATCTCTCCAACGACCCGCCCGGATCGCGCTTCAGCGATCGCGAACCAGGGACAGGGGTTCCTCTATTACATCTCCAGGACGGGGGTGACGGGGGCTCGTGAAGCCTTGGCGGAAGATTTGGAGAAAGAGGTGAGCGCTCTCCGCGAAGTCGTCGAGCTTCCGGTGGCCGTGGGGTTCGGAATCTCCACGCCCGAACAGGCAGGCCTCGTGAGCGCGGTTGCCGACGGTGTGATCGTCGGCAGCGCGCTGATCCAGGCCTTGGACGAGGGTGGCCCTGAGGGCGCGGTGGCCTTCCTCGCCACTTTGCGGTCCGCCATGGACGAAGTCTCGACGGGCGCAGAGCTTCCTTGAAGGCTGTGTCCCTGGCAGGTTTAATCCTTTTGCGCCGACCTCCTGACTCAGCCTTCTAGCGCTCCTTGAGCCGATCCAGAAGGGAGGGATCGGGTTCGACGAACAGCGTTTTTGCACGATCCAACTGGACACTCCCCGGACGAGCTTTTCTGGGCTTACGCACGTACTTTCTCCTCGTCCAGTCGACCGGTACGCTCCCGGACGTTCGTGCCTTCGAGTGCAGGGCGGCGAGGATGGCTGCCTGCTCGAGATCACGAGCTGGCGGCGTCTCTTTCCCGTTCCACCGGAGAACGACATGAGCACCGGCTGAATGTCTGGCATGAAGCCAGATGTCATTTGGTGCAGAATGCTTGAACGTCAGTTGATCGTTGGCTTTGGAACCACGTCCGACCCGCACCTCCAGTCCCCCCGATGTCCAATAGCGCCGGTAGGGAAGGGACGGTCCGGGGGCGTTGGGTGTTCCTCGCCCGCCCGTTTCGGACTCGGGAAGGACCTCCCGGATCTCGTCGGCCGAAGCCTTCCCCACTCGAACCCGGTCCTGAAGGTCGCCCAGTTCGACCACGCGGGACTCTGCCTCTCGGATTAACGCCGGCAATCTCGCGCGTGCCCGCTCGGCTCGCCCGGCCCGGTCGTAGAAGCGCTCGGCGTTCTTCTGGGGGGAGAGCGCGGGATCGAGAACGATCGTCTCCGAGGTGCCTTCGAAGCCCGGAAGGATCACCTCGGCGGTTCCCTTTTTCACGAGGTGCAGGTGGGTGAGAATCATGTCCCCCTGTCTGCGGAGAATTTGTGGGTCTGGGGCGGCTCCGAATTCCCGCTCGAGCTTGCCACGTTTCTTGCGCACCGCGCGGAGGGCGTCCTCCAAGGCGTTCGTCCATCGGGAGGGCGTCAATACCGCAGTAGCTCCGGCGGTTTGCCGCACTTCCTTGACGGCTTCGAGGAGCGATCCTGATGTTCGGTGCCCGTACCCGGGCAGCTCTGTCGGGTACGGTTGGTCTCCCCACTCACATTTGAGGGTGTAGGCCCTGCGAGACCGGCCGGTGTCTGCTCCGAGACCGATCTCCCTCAGGTGCAGCCAAAGGCCGTAGCCGGTTTCTAGTGAAGGGAGCATGGCCGGTCCGGCTGCGCCGCGTAGGAGTGCGGAAGCGTTGACGGGAGAGGTGAACGCGACGTCATGAAGCAGGCGACGCCTTCTCCCTTTTGGCGTTTCCTCGGGTTCGAGGATCTCGAGCCAGTCCTTGAGGACCAGAGGGGTATCCGCTCCGCGCCTCTTGGACAGTGGCTTTGGGTAGGGCCTTCCAACCTGGGGTGCTCGAGTTCCCGAGCGTGGCAACAGTACATGCCGGACGGTCCATTCGTCTCCCTCGACCACGGTAGCGTTGCTCCGGCTGGGTACGAGTTCCACGACGATCCGAATTACGCCTCCCCGCCCACGGATCCGGGTCAGAACGAAGACGAGGACCCTCTCGTCCGGTAATTGCTCGACTGCCGACAACCTACACGGGAAAGTACGGCTCCCCTCCGGAGGCTCGGACTTGCTCAGGAGCTCCACGCCGAGACCGGAAGCCCGCAGATCGACAAACACGGTCATCTCGCGAAAATAGACGTGGAGGGTCCCGGCGCCGTGATCGAGAAAGATCCCCTTGAGCCGCGCTCCCGACAGGGCGTCGTTCAGTTCGGCCGCTATCGCGGCGGTCAGAATCGGATCCCATCGTATCGTCATCGACGGAAGATAGCGGAGAACCGGTTGGAGCTCGGCGGGTGCGCCTGGCCGTTCGGGGGGGCCTCGGCTAGCTTTTGGCGCTGTCAGTCCGCGGATGACGAGACCGAGCGATGCCCGAACGTATGTTCCACCCATTGATTGAGAGCACACCGAAGTTGGCCGGAATGCGGGCGTGAGCGAACTCCATCCCTGGGTCGCCGCGGCGGCCAGGGGCGTGCTTCCTGATTGGGCCGTCGCCCGCAAGAAACGCAGGGCACACATGGCGCGGGTGGCGGCGCTGCTGCAGCAGTGGGGCGAAGTCAGGGGTGATGGCCCGCGGGATGTCGAGCGCTGGGCTGCAGTGGGTTATCTTCATGACGTCTTGCGCGACGCGGATTCGGATGAGCTCCGCGGCGCGCTGTCGGGGCCTCTGGATCACCTGCCGGACGAGGTTATCCACGGTCCGGCCGCGGCGGATCGGCTTCGCCGGGGTGGGGTCAGGGACGAGCCCTTACTTACCGCCATCGCGTTCCACACGCTGGGAAGTTCAGACTTCGATGACCTCGGAAAAGCGCTCTATGTGGCAGACTTCCTCGAGCCTGGGCGTAAAGTTCAGCCCAAGTGGAGGGCGCGGTTGCGCGATGAAATGCCAGGGGGCCTCGACTCGGTGACCCAGGCCGTCGTGGGGAAGCGGGTTCAGTTTCTGATCAAGAAGGGACGGCCCGTGCCGCCGGAGACGTTCGGGCTGTGGAACGTACTTGCGAAGGGGAGGTTATGGGCGAGCGCCTCCGAGGTCTAATCACCTTCGGCGTAGTTCTGGCCGCGGGAATTTTCATCGGATCGGCAGTGTCACAGTGGAAACCATTGCCTCAGCAGGAGCGCGTGGCGCCGCCGCCCCGAAATTTCACCGCCGCAGGGTTGGGCCGCGTCCGGGTCGAGGTACTCAATGCGGGAGGGAGAGACGGCATGGCTCGCCTTGCTACCGACCACCTTCGGGACCGAGGCTTCGACGTCGTCTACTTCGGTAATGCGGAGGACTTCGGGCAGGACTCGACCATCGTACTCGACCGGGCTGCGCGGCCGCAGGCGGCTTATGCGGTTGGCAACGCGCTCGGTACGGACTGGGTGGAAAGCCAGCCCGATGCGAACCTTTACCTTGATGTTACCGTACTGCTGGGTAGTGGATGGCTTCCCGATGCGCCCGTGGATGAAGGTGAACGCGAGGAAGCTCCTTGGTGGGACGTTCGCAGGTTTCTACGATAATCGACCATGGCTAAAAGGAATCGACGGCATAGCGGCGGCGGGCCTGAGCGGGGTGGAGGGAGTCCTGCAAAACGGAAGGCGACGGAGGCGAAGTCGCAGGACGATGCCAAGGCACCCGATTTGGTGACCGAACCCGCTCAGCCGCGGAACGGTGCGGTCATGGAGTGGGTCAAATCCCTCCTGGTGGCCGCTGTGCTGTTCGTGGTGATTCGTACCTTTATTCTGCAGACCTTCGTGATCACGTCCGGGTCGATGGAGGGCGCGCTTCTGGTTGGGGATTTCCTGATCGCGAATCGTGCCGCCGTGGGTGTGCGCATTCCCTTCACACAGACTCGTATCCCCGGGTACTCCTCGGTCCGCCGCGGGGACGTCCTTGTCTTCGATCCACCGCACGAGCCCGATCTCAAGTTGGTCAAACGCCTCATCGGCGTTCCGGGAGATACCGTCTCCATGAAGGACGGCGTGCTTACGATCAACGGACGGCTCCAGGACGAGCCGTACATCAAACATGTGGATCCCGCGGGGGACGACCCGCACCCCTGGATGGCGTGGCAGACGGAGTATCTGGTCGATTCGGTAGCGAGCGCGACGTACCGTCCGACACGGGACAACTGGGGTCCCCTCGTGATTCCGGAGGACCGGTACTTCATGCTGGGCGACAACCGGGACACATCACTCGATTCCCGATACTGGGGACTGCTCGAGGGCTGGCGCCTCGAGGGGCGAGCCTCGTTCATATACTTTTCCTACAACAAGGGCTCATTCAGGCCGTTTCCGTGGCTTCGTGAGATCCGCCTCGGTCGGGTCTTCTCCCGCATACGCTGAGGCCTGACGGCCTGGCTCTATTCTAGTCGCCCGAAGCTGGCCGCATGCCGCATCGATGTCTCGTCCGCGTGGGACACGAACGGCCACAGATACACCTCGGGCCTCGAGTACCGAACGAAACTCCTCGATGCGCTTTCTCCGGCTCGCTTTCCAGTCTTGGTAGGGGATGGGGTTGTAGGGGATCAGGTTTACGAAGGCGCCCACGGTCGAGGCGAGGTCTGCCAACGCCGGAGCTAAGCGCAGGGCGTCGTTGATACCCCTTATCATCGTGTATTCGAACGTGATTCTGCGGCCGCCGGCCCGGTCGAACCGGACAAGGGCGGCCATGATCTCGTCGAGGGGGTGTCGCTTCTCGAGGGGAATCAACTGGCTACGCAGGTCGGACTCGGGCGCGTGGAGGGAAAGGGCCAGTCGGAACTGCTCTTCGCGGTCAGCCAGCTCGAGGATGCCTGGAACGACACCGACGGTCGACACGGTGATCCGCCGCGCGCCGACGCCGTAGCCCTGGTTGAGGATGGTCAGGGACGGGTGAAGCGCTTCTCGATTGCTGAGCGGCTCTCCCATTCCCATATATACGATATTGGAAATTCGCCCGTAGCCGTTGTCGAGGGCCCACCTTCGCGAGACTCGGTATTGGGACACGATCTCGCCTGATGTGAGTTGGCGCCGGAATCCGGCCCAACCGGTCGCGCAGAACGTGCACCCCAACGCACAACCGGCCTGAGACGAAAGACAAAGGGTCAAGCGGTTCGTGGTGGGGATCAAGACGGATTCCACGAGTTCTCCGTCCGCGAGTCTCCAGAGGTGTTTGACGGTCCCGTCCGAGGAGCGGGATACGGTATCGGCTGTGGGCTCCAAGAGGGAGAACTGAGCGTCGAGCGCCTCCCGCTCGGCTACCGGAAGGTTGGTCATGGCGGCGATCGTGGGGACACACTCTTCGAACACCCACTTCTTGACCTGCTCTACGCGGTATGAGGGCTGGCGCCGGGCCGCAAAATGTTCGGCCAGGGCGGTCTCGACATCGTCGGGCGTAAGGCTGAGGAGGTCCGTTTTCACGTTCGGTATGGTGATATCATGCGGGCCGGAGCCGCCCGATTGGTTCGGACTCACTGTGCGGTGATGGCGGAGAAGATAACGCCATCCGCAACGCGGCCCACCATACTTCTTCAACAGCCTTTCAAGGTCACGACCATTTCTTGTATCGCCCAGATGCCATGGTTAGACTTGAAACGTTCCCGATGTAAATTTTAAAGGTTGTTCAACAGGAGGGCCGGGCGCTGTATCCGCTGTCGCACAGTCAGTGATGGGTCGGGTTTTCGGCTGGGGGCCGGCCGCTCTCTGGGTGGCGGTCCTCTTTTTATTGAGCGAGCTGCAGGGGACGGGCGGCTTTCTGCCGGCCGGTACCGACAAGTTGGTTCATGGAGGTCTGTATTTGATTCTGGGTCTGTCTCTTGCCTGGGGAAGAAGAAGGACCGGATCCGGTGTCCCGGTGGTGATACTCCTTCTCATGGGCGTAGGGTACGGTGCGTTGGATGAGTGGCATCAGAGCTTCGTTCCGGGGCGGGACGTCAGCGTGGGAGATTGGGTGGCGGACA
>SMVB01012341.1_pt1 | contig 21422 bp, 13 predicted proteins | sample 2456461 | NCBI WGS metagenome assembly SMVB01 (sample SAMN11095934, study PRJNA526329) | marine sediment metagenome | biome: Marine sediment; feature: Surficial sediment; material: Deep marine sediment; isolation source: Hadal surficial sediment | place: Pacific Ocean | collected 2014-05 | depth...
CTACTCCACCGACCGCGTGCGCCTCGGTCAAGCACGAGGCACGCGTGACGTGACCCCGTTGAACGCGATCTTCACCGACGGCGACGGCAACTTCAGCTACCGCGGTCTGCCCGCCGGTGAACCGCTCAAACTACTCGCGACACCGGCGAAACACAGGCCCGCCGAATCGGACGCACTCACGCTGAAGGCGGGGGCCGTGGTCGGCGGGATTGCCATCGTCTACCAGCGACCGGCTTCCGCGATCGTGCATCTGATCGATCGCGATGAGCAACCGATCGAATCGGTCGAGGTACTCTGGATGCCCGTGAAGGACGGCCGGCGGAAGGCCAACAGCGGCTTCCGCATGGCGGGCTCCAAGGGCCTGACCCAAGTCGAGCCACAGGGCGAAGGCCACTTCAGGATCACGGGGATCAAACCCGGCCGCTACAACGTGACGCTGCTGCCTGCGGGCCACCGGGAGATCGAAATCGAGGGCCTGCGCGTCCCCGCGGGCGGTGAGGTCGACCTGGGAACCCATGTCGGCCGTCCCGGAACGACGCTTTCGGGGTACGTGTTCAACGATCTCGGCGAACCGATCCACGGGGCCAAACTCCAGGGCTATTACCTGCGCGACAGCACCGCGATGTCACGATCGGTCAAGACCGAGGCGGACGGTCGTTTTGTCCTGGGCGGCCTTGCCGAAGGGCCGCTCCTGTGGTTGAAGGTCGAGGCCGAGGGCCACGCGCGGAAGACCGAGCAGGGCGTCGACCCGGATCAGACCGGCTACGAGATCGTGCTGGAGCGAGTCGGCACGCTGACCGGCCGCGTGTTGCTCGAGAGCGGCGACACGCCCGAGCGGATGCAAGCATCGCTCGAAAACGTGGCCGGCGGGATCATCGCGTTCAGACGCGGCACCGACACGTCCGCGTGGGGTGACGAGGAGGGTCGCTTCGAGATCAAAGACGCCAGCCCGGGCACCTATCACTTGCGCTTGACCGCGAAGGGCGCTCGACCGCTACGGGTCAAGGACATCGTAGTGCTGGCCGGCGAAGCCACCGACGTCGGAACGCTCCGGTTGGAGCAAGGCCGCGAGCTTTCGGGCAGCGTGCTCGACGCACGTGACGGGATGCCGGTCGCGAACGCGGCGATCAGTGTCCGTGCCGCGAGCGGCGGCCTGATCGGATCGGGGACGAGCCTGAGCACCACGACGAGCGACGCCGACGGGCGCTTCGTGGTCGACGGTCTGGAACCGGGCCGATTGATCGTGCAGATCGAACACGGCGACTACGCTCCCGAGAAGGTCGAGGCGATCCTCAAAGAGGACGAACCCACCGACGAGATGACCATCCGCCTGGGACAGGGTGGAACATTACGTGGAACCGTGCGTCACGAATCCGGCCGGCCTTGGCCGGACCGTTCGATCGGGGTCATCGAGGGGGGCGGCCTCATCCCCGGTGACGGATTGGTGCGAACCAACGATGCCGGCGAGTATCGCGTCGAGCGAGTTCGTCCCGGTTCCTATCGTGTGGTGCTCTACCCCGATCCGTCGGGCAACGCGATGAACATCCAGCAGAAAACGGCGACGATCCGCGAGGCCGAGGAGACCATCGTCGATTTCGACAACGAATCGAAGATCGCCTTCGAGGGCCTGCTGACCCGCGGCGGACACCCCGTCGGCGAGGTGACCGTCGTGATGATCCCGGCTGACGCCGGCGGCATGATGCAGATGCGCACGGCGAGCGTCGACCTGAACGGCCGCTTCGAGGTCGACCTGGACCGCCCCGGGGCCTACAACGTGATGGTGCAGGATCTCAGGCAGGGCTTTGGCGCGCTGGTCGGGCAGGCGCGCATCGTCGTCCCCGATGAGCCGATGGTGTCGCAGGAGATCGTGCTGCACTCAGGAACGATCGCGGGAACCGTGTTCGACGCGTCCGGCGAACCGATCCAGGGGTCGATCGTTTCCGCGGTCCGCGAGGGCGCCGACCCGAGCAACTTCGGTGCGGGCGCCGGTGCGAGCGTGGATGCCGACGGCAACTACCGCATCGAGGGCGTCAACGACGGAACGTACACGCTGTCGGCGATCGCCGACGGCTACCAGGTGGTCACCCGGAGCATCGCGATCGTGGGCTCCTCGACGGTCGACGGCGTCGACTTTCGGCTCGATGTTGCGGGTCAATTGCGGGGTCGCGTGGTCGACGAACGCGGGAACGGGATTCCGGGCGCGTTCGTCTTCGCCTTGCCCTCCGGCGCGCCGGACGTCGCCGGCGGAGCGCCGACCGAAACCGACCCGGAGGGCTTCTTCCGCCTCTCGGCTCCGAGCGCGGGACCCTGCGATCTCGACGCGGTCGCGCGCGGGTTCGCTCCCGGTGGCATCACCGGTTTCCAACCGTCCGCGGATCCGGAAGGCCCCGGAGCCCTGATCACGTTGACGTCCGGCGGGACGATCACGATCCGCGTCGTCAGCGCCGCCGGGACGCCGGTCGACGGCGTACAACCCGTGGTTCAACCGCAGCGCCCGAGCCGGGCTCTCGCCATCGCGATGCTGTTCTCCCCAACCCTGCCGACCGATGCGTCGGGCAGCAGCCGGGTCTCGGGCTTGCCGCAAGGCTCGTACCGGGTGTTCATCGCCGGGCAACCCGGGGTCGCGGCACAGACGGTCACGGTGACCGACGGCGGCGAAACGATGGTGACATTGCAACTCCCCTGACGGGACCGTCATAATGGGGCTTCTTTTCCGTTCCGAGGAGCGCCATGTCCGCCGTGCCGGCCCTGACGATGTTGACCGAAGACGAACGGATGCTTCGCGATGCGGTGCGCGAATACGCCGCGAAAGAGATCGCTCCACGTGCCGCCGCGATGGAGCAGGCGCACGAGTACGACGCGGATCTATTGAAGGGCCTGTTCGAGATGGGCGTGATGGGTGTCGAGATCCCCGAGGAGTTCGGCGGCGCCGGGGGCAATTTCTTCGAAACGATGCTGACCGTCGAGGAAATCTCGCGTGGCGATGCGTCCGTCGGCGTGCTGGTCGACGTGCAGAACACGCTGTTCAACAATGCGATCCTGCACTACGGCAACACCGCGCAAAAGGCCAAGTACTTCCCACGGCTGGCCTCCGGTACGATCGCCGCCTACGCGCTTTCGGAAGCCGGCTCCGGCTCCGATGCGTTCGCACTCGCCTGCCGCGCGGAGAAAACCGGCGACGGCTGGGTCCTCAACGGACAGAAGCTGTGGATCACCAACGCCGCGGAGGCCGGACTGTTCCTCATCTTCGCGACCGTCGATCCGTCCAAGGGATACAAGGGCATCACCGCGTTCATCGTCGAACGCGACGACGCGGGCTTTTCGGTCGGCAAGCGCGAGAGCAAGCTTGGGATCCGCGCCTCGAGCACCTGCGAGTTGGTCCTCGACGGTTGCGCGATCCCCGAGGACCGCGTCCTCGGAGAGATCGGTCGTGGCTACAAGTACGCGATCGAGGTGCTGAACGAGGGCCGCATCGGCATCGGCGCGCAGATGGTCGGCGTGGCGCAAGCGGCGCTCGACGCCGCGCTGCGTTACACCCAGGAACGCGAGCAGTTCGGCAGGAAAATCAGCGAGTTCCAGGCCGTGCAGCATCAGCTCGCGCGCGCGGCGGTGCAACTCGAGTCGTCGCGGTTACTCGTGTACAACGCCGCGCGGCTGCGGGATGCCGGACAGCCGTTCGTCAAGCAGGCGGCGATGGCCAAGCTCGGGTCGAGCGAGGCGGCGGAGTCGATCTGTTCGGCGGCGGTCGAGTTGTTCGGCGGCTACGGGTACACCACCGAGTACCCGGTGGAGAAACTCTACCGCGACTGCAAGATCGGCAAGATCTATGAGGGCACCTCGTTCATGCAGCTCAACACGATCGCCAAAGTGCTGCTTGCCGAGAGCTCTTGAGCGCCGGAAGCGCCGACCTGTTCCTGCGCGCCTGCCGCTGCGAGGCGGTCGAACGTCCCCCGGTGTGGATCATGCGCCAGGCCGGGCGCTACCTGCCGGAGTACCGCAAGGTCCGCTCCGAAGTCGATTTCGTCACGCTGTGCAAGACGCCCGAACTGGCGGCCAAGGTCACGCTCCAGCCGATCGACCGTTTCGGGTTCGACGCCGCAATCCTGTTCTCAGACATCCTGGTGCTGGCCGAACCGTTGGGATTCGAGATCGCCTTCGACCCGGGTCCACAACTCGGCGAACCGGCGCGCGACGCCGCACGGATCGAGCGCATCCCCGACGCCGACCCGCGCGAGGCATTGGGCTACGTGTACGAGACGATCGAGATCCTGCGCCGTGAACTGGAAGGCCGTGCTCCGCTGATCGGGTTCGCCGCGGCGCCGTTCACGCTCTGCGCCTACCTCGTCGAGGGTAGCGGTTCGAAAAATTTCGAACACGTCAAAGGATTATTCTACTCGGATCCCCGGGCCGCGCACCGGTTGCTGGGCAAGATCGGGCGCGCGACCGAGACACACCTTGCGGCCCAGGTCGCCGCGGGCGCGCAGGCGATCCAACTGTTCGACACGTGGGCCGGTTTGCTCGGGCCTGATCTCTACCGCGAATTCGCGCTGCGCTACGTCCAACCCATCATCGCGGCGATCCGCGCACTCGGGGTCCCGGTGATCTACTTCGCCCTCAACGCGGCACACCTGACGGACGAGGTCGCGCAAAGCGGCGCCGATGTGATCGGAATCGATTGGAGGACGCCTCTCGACCGCGCCGCCGAGCGTCTGGCCGGCCGTTTCTGCCTGCAGGGGAACCTCGACCCGTGCGTGCTCCTTGGCCCTGCGGCCGAGGTGAAGCGTCAAACCGAAGCGGTGCTGGCCGCGGGGCAAGGGTTGCCGGGCCATGTCTTCAACCTGGGCCACGGCATTCTCCCGCGCACACCGATCGCTTCCGTCGAGACGGTCGTCGAGACCGTGCGGACCCATCGCCGGACATGAGCGCCCCGCTGCGCGTGGTCGTCGTCGGCGCCGGGGTTTCCGGCCTGAGCATCGCTTTCGAGATCGTTCAGCGCGCTGAACGCTTCCCGTGGCCGCTGGAACTGGTCTGCATCGAGCGGTCCGAGCGGGCGGGCGGGCATATCCGCAGCGAGCGCAGCGGCGGTTTCCTGTGCGAATGGGGCCCGACCGGTTTTCTCGACAACGTACCGGCAACGATGACGTTGGTGCGGCGGTTGTCGCTGGAAAATGAGTTGCTGCCGGCGCGGAAGGATGCGCGCAGCCGCTTCCTGTACCGGCGCGGCGCGTTGCACCGGCTGCCCGGCTCCCCCGCAGAGTTCCTGCGCTCGGCGATCCTCTCCCCCGGGGGCAAGGCTCGGGTGTTGGCGGAGGTCCTGGTGCGCAAGGGTCGGCGGAGCGACGACGAGTCGGTCCACGATTTCGCGGTGCGCCGGATCGGGCGCGAAGCGGCGGAAACGCTGATCGACGCGCTGGTCAGCGGGATCTGGGCGGGCGATGCGCGGCAACTCTCGCTCGCGGCAGCGTTTCCGAAGATGGCCGAGATGGAACGCGAACATGGCGGCCTGTTCCGCGCGATGCGTGCAAAAAGGAAGCTCGAGGCCGATGGAGCCGGGGACAACATCGCGGGCAGCCCGTTTTCACCCCGTGGAACCCTCACCTCGTTCCGCGCGGGGATGCAGACGTTGACCGACGCGTTGGCCGTCGCCCTGGGCGACCGGCTGAGGTTGCGCACCGCGGTCCACGCGGTGTCCGACCTCGGCCTGCGAGGGTTTCGCGTGCACCTCGACGAGGGTGCGCCGCTCGAGGCGGACGTCGTGGTGCTGGCCAGTCCGACATTCGTGAGCGCTGGGGTGGTCCGTGAAATGGACGCCGGCATCGCCACGCTGCTCGACTCGATCCCCTATGCAAGCGTTGCGGTCGTCCAGCTCGGTTTCGTGCGCGAGACGCTCGACGGCGGTCCGCAAGGGTTCGGCTTCCTCGTGCCGCGCAGCGAGAAGATGCGCAGCCTCGGCAGTCTCTGGCCCGCGGATATTTTCGCCGACCGGGCACCGTCGAGTCTGCGATTGACGGCGACGATGGTCGGCGGCGCGCATGACGAGAGCGCCGTCGAACTCGACGACGCGAGCCTCGCCAACATCGTGCTCGGCGACCTACGACAGGCGATGGGCTTCGTCGTCGCGCCGCGGTTCAAGCGCGTCGTGCGCCACGCACGGGCGATCCCGCAGTACACGCTCGGGCACCTCGATCGTGTCGCGGCGATCGAGCAGGCGCTTCAGAAACGCTCGGGACTGATGATCGCCGGCAACGCCCTGCACGGTATCTCCGTGAACGCCTGCATCGAGGAAGCGGGGCCGCTGGCCGAACGGGTCCTCGAGGTGCTCGACGGCCGTGCGTCCGAGCGGATGGCGTCCGAAACCAACTAGCAGCAGTTTCAAAACTGAAATCCTGGCCACCGTGAGGGGTCTCCCGGCGGATTCGCCGCGGCGGAATTCCGCTTTCGGGGTTGGCGCGGTTGTCGACACCGAGCGTCACCCGATTACGAAACGTGTCGTTGAAAATGCGTTTTTCTATCGATACATTGTCGTACACAGGAGAATAAATATATATGAACGGCCAAAGAGGTATCACACTCGCCGAACTTCTTATAGTTCTCGCGATCGCGTCTCTAGGACTGCTAGCCGTCGGGACCTACGCGGTTCCGTGGATTGCGCGCGAGGCTTTGCGCAGCGCGGTCTACGACGTGCAGACCTACATGCAACTCGCCCGCATCGAAGCGATCAGCCGCAACCGCGATTGCCGCTTCGTGATCGACACGGCGACCAACCGCATTGGCGTGCTCGATACGGCCGGTACCCCCGCTATCGGCGACGACATCCTGCTCTACGAGGCGGATCTACCGGACACGGTCAGCTTTGCCCGACCGGACGCCGGCTCCGCCGTCACGCTCAACAACCTCTCCGGCTCGATTTACCAAACGCTGTTCGGAAACGACGGGATCGTGAGCCTCGGCACCGGCGAGGTCGTGCTGTTCGGTGGCTCGCAGTACAAGAGGGTTCAAGTCTTCGGCGCCGGCGGTATCCGGATCCAGAAGTGGAACGGGACTGCCTGGGCAATCGGGAGCTAAAGATGCGCGAATCCAGTTCAGGTTTCACGCTGATCGAAGTCATCGTGGCGCTGTTCCTGATCGGGCTCGGCGTGCTCGCCGCCGCACCGATGTTCATGTACGCGATTCAAGGGAACGCGGTGGGCGCCGAAAAGGGCGCGGCCGGCGCGCTGGCCGTCGAGCAGATGGAGATTCTCCGCGCGACGGACTACCTTTCGCTGCCGGCGGGCGGTAGCCTGACCGTCGATACGACGGGGTACGTGGACACCACGGACCCGAACAATACCGTGCGCTGGCTGATCGTCACCAACACCGCGCCCGCCGGTTCGCTGATCATCTCGGTTCGTGTGATCCCCGCCGGTTCGATCCCCGGCTCCAGCCGTGAGGTGACCCTGACCACGATTCGAGGTCCCGGATGATGAGACCTACAAGCCGACAACGCGGGTTCTCGATGGTCGAGGCCCTGGTCTCGTTGACCGTGCTCACACTCGCGATGACCGGGCTGTTCAGCCTGCTCGTGCACAACTCGCGGTTGAACAAATCGGAACAGATGAAGGCGGAGACCCAGGCCAACGCGCGCAACGTGCTGTCGATCATCGTGATGAAGTTGCGCAACGCCGGTTGGGACCCGCTGGGCTCCGATCTCTTCGACGGCCTGACACTGGACACCAATACGGGCGACAATGTCGCCGAGATCACGGTCCGCGCCGACTACCACACGGCCGGGACCCCGGGCACCCCGGACGGGCTGGCCAACCAGATCGACGAGGTCATCGTTTTCAGGCATTCAAACAACATGATCCTCTGGGACCAGAACGGAGACGGCACATTCGAGGTGCTGGCGGTCAACATTTCCAACGACGCCGATGGGGACGGAACCATCGAGAACATGTTCGTGCCCGACAGCACGACCGATCCCCGACGGATCACGGTGCAAATCACCGCGCGATCGCCCGTCGTCGACCCGGTTACGAAAGACTTCAGCCGCTACACGATCACGAGCGACGTGTACATCAGGAAAGACCTGTGATCCAACGCGAACATCCCGAACAGCACGCCGAACGGGCCCAGGACGGTTCGGCCCTGGTCATGGCGGTCTTCGTCCTCGCGCTGCTGACCGCGATGGGAACAGCCCTGCTGTTCTTGTCGCAGAACGAAGTCAAGATGGGCGAAGCGAGCATCCGTCCCAAGAAGGCCTTCTACTACGCCGAGGCCGGCCTTGAGCATGCCCGCCGGGCGCTGTGGCAGGTCAACCGAGCGGAGGATTTCGCCGACGATTTGACGCTGGCCACAGGCGGAACGCCGGGCGATCCGATCGGCTTCGATCCGGACACGATCACACCCGTTTACGACTCGTTTGGCAATCTGATCGGCTTTTCCGGCTACGACAACGACACACCGCTGATCTCGCTGCGGACGCTCGACGACGGTTGGTACGCCGCGTTCATGTCCAACGACCATGGCGAGGGCCGAACAAACTCGGTGGACACCGACAACCGCATCATCCTCTACGGTGTCGGCGTCGGCCCGGATCAGTCCTTCGAGGTCGTCGAGGCGGTGATCGGCATCCAACCGTTCCTCCCCGAAATGCCGCCATCGGCGATCTTCATGCTCGGGCCGACACCGGATTTCCAAAGCGGGACGAGCAAGAAGAAGGCTTATATCGGAGACGATTGCGGGGTTGCCGGCGGGGACTACTACCCGGCCGTCGGCACGATCGGATCGGCAGCCGAAGCCGCTGCCGAACTCGGCGCCAACTCGAACCCGTCGTGGAACACGGGGCCCTACAGCACTTCCGACGATGTCATCGCGGACATGACCGCCAGCCCGATTCCGGGACATTCCGACCCGACCTATTCACTGAATTCGGAGTGGACGGATTGCCAGACGATGAAGGACATGGTGGAAGGGCTGCGTGCGGTGGCCGACGTTACGTGCGCCGACTCAACACTACTCTCCATGCCGAGTTGTCCGGCCGACGTGTCGAACCCGAAACACATCTACTTCGGCGACGGTGATCTCACCGTCAGTCGAAACACGAACCACTACGGCCTGCTCGTCGTGACCGGAGAGTTGACGTTTGGCGCCGCGGTCGATTTCGAGGGGGTCATCCTGGTGATCGGCGAAGGCGTGTTCACCATGAACGGCGCGGGGAACGGCGTCATCGTGGGTTCTGTTATCGTCGCGGATATCGCCGGGCCGGACGGAGTGTACGGCACCTCGGACGATTGCACGGGCGGAGACGGTGGCTTCGGCGTCGCAGTCTACAACGAAAACGGCGGCGGTAACTCCGGCAGTGTTTATTGTTCCACCGTCCTGAACGTATCCGCGCAGGCCGAGCCGTACAAGATCCTGCAGTTCCGCCAGCACTGACCCGGCTCTTTGGGGGCTAGCGGCTCGACGTGGCCCGGGCCTCCACCCGGCGCAGGACGTTGCGCGCAAACTCGGCCCGCGGCCCGACGCCGTCCCAACGCTCGAGGAAACGTCGCATTTCCTCGGCCGCCAGGTCCAGCCGGTCGGCCTGGAAGTGGATCTTGCCGAGCAGATAGAACGACTCGGCGTACTCCGGATCGACCGCGCGAATCCTTTCTAGCCAGACTACCGCCTCGTCGGAACGCCCGACGAGGTGCAGGCCATCGGCGAGCGCGTAGAGTACAGGCGAGGCCTGCGGATGCAGGCGTACGGTTTCCCTCAGCAGCGTCAGCCCGTCCTCCGTGCGGCCGATCTCGACGAGCAGGTGGCCCGCGTTTGCCCCGGCCATCATCAGTCCCGGAGAGAGCGCCAGCGCCTCCCGGTAATGGGACAGGGCCTCTTCCTTACGGCCCGTGCGGTGCAGCGCCGCGGCGAGGTTGTTGGAGGCCAGCGCGTACTCCGGGGCGAACTCGATCGCGGTGCGGAAATGATCGATCGCGCCGGGCAGGTCCTCACGATCGTAGAGCGCCATGCCGAGATTGTTGTGCACCAGCGCCGAGTGCGGCGAGGTCTCGAGCATCTCACTGAACAAGCGGTGATCGCTGGCCCAGACGCGGGAACGAGACGCCGCCAGACCCCCCAACATGACGATCGCCAGCCCGACGGTCGCGAACACGCGGCGGCGCGAACGCTCCGACCCCTGCGCGGCATGTACACCGTACGCGGCGAGGATTGCTGCGCCCACGGACGGCAGGTAGAGGAACCGGTCCGCGAGCAGGACGTTTCCGAATCGACCGAAGATCAGCACCGGCGTCAACGTCAACCCGGCCCAGGCGAGCCAGAAGAGGGCCGGGCTTTTCGCGCGAGCGAGACGCCAGGCGGCGAAACCGACCAGCGCGAGCATCCCCGCGCCGATCGCGGCGCGTGGGTCGAGGACCGTTTCGAGCGCTGGGTAGGGGTAGTGTCCATCGAGACCCAGCGGCAGCAACAGCAGCGTGAGGTAGCGCGCGACGACGAACAGTCCCGTGGCGATCCAGGCCAGCGGCTCCAACGTGTAGAGCGGTTCGCCCTGTCCGCCCAGCACGCTCGACCGGCTGGCCATGTAGAGCCCGAGGATCACGAAGAACGGGGCCGACGCCGCGATCGCGCAGCGCCAGCGGCCGTTTCCGGCCGCCCTCAGCCAGCCCGAGACGAACACGATTGCCGGAAACGTCACGGCCATTTCCTTCGAGTACAGCGCGGCGGCGAACAGCAACCACGAGGCCAGCCGGAAGACGGTGCGTCCGTTCTCGCGCCGAGTGTGGCAGACGAGCGCCCCGAGCACGAACGCGCAGGCGATCAAATCCGTCCTGCCGGAAATCCAGGCCACCGACTCGACGTGAACCGGATGCACGGCGAACAGCGCCGCACCCGCGAACGCGGCGCGTGGATCGAGGCGTTCGTCCAGTCCGAGACGCAACACGAGCAGACAGCAGGCGAAGTGGAGTAGCAGATTCGTGAGGTGAAAACCGAACGGCTTCAGGCCCCAGATCGTATGGTCGACGAGGTAGCTGACGCCGATCACGGGCCGGAAGAACGAGCGGAACCGGTCGTGCTCATCGCCGCTCTCCGTGAACCCACGGGTCAGGATCTCGTCCAGCCGGTCGACGTTCTTGACCAGCGCGTTCTCGACGATCAACGGGCGGTCGTCCCAGACGAAGTCCCCGGCCAGAGATACGCCCAACGACAGCAAGACCAACCCGCCGAGCGCCGGAACGAGCCACCGGGGGATCTGCACGCCAGGGTTCAAGTGTGCCGCACTCCTCATAAAGAGAGGAAGCTAGAGTCCCGCTTCCCACGCGGTCAAACCCCCCGCTTGACGCCCCGGGGCGGGGACCTAGGTTCGACTTCGATGACCCGTCCCGGATCCAACACCCGAACGGACTGGTTCGCGGCCTACGCGACCGTCTTCGTGTCGAGTTTCTGTGTGATGGTCGTCGAACTGGTGGCGGGGAGGATCATCTCGCGTCATCTCGGCTCGTCGATCTACACCTGGACGTCGGTCATCGGGATCATCCTCGCCGGGTTGGCGTTGGGGAACTGGATCGGCGGCCGCATCGCCGACCGCCACCCGGCGCGTCCGGCGCTGAGTTGGCTGTTCCTGCTCTCGTCCGCGACCTGCGTCGCAATCAACGTGTTCGACAACCTCGTCGGCGAATCGGCGCTGCTGTGGGACCTGACGTGGCCGGTTCGCGTCTCCGTCCACGTCGCGCTGGTCTTCTTCGTCCCGGCGACGTTGATGGGGACGATCGGTCCGATCGTGGGCAAGCTGGCCCTGTCGTTCGGTCGAACTGCCGGACGAACACTGGGCAGCATCTACGCCTTGGGTGTGGTGGGTAGCATTGCCGGAACGTTCCTGACGGGCTATGTCTTGATCAGCGTGATGGGAACGGCGGCGATCATCTGGAGCGTCTCGCTCGTGCTCGCGGCGACGGGCCTGGCGTACTCGTCGAGGGCCGTGCGTTCGTGGGCCTGGACCGGCGTCGTGTTGCTGGGCTTCTTCCTGTCCACGAGCTCGGCCGGTTGGGCCATCGACCTCGGCGAGACGTTGGCCTTACGGATACCACGCAACGAAAGCCTGATCTACCTTGATGAGAGCCGCTACTCGAACATCGAGATCCGGCGTCTCTCGCGCGACCCCGAAATCCACGGAATGTACCTGGACAAGCTGCTGCACAGCCAGATCACCGTTGATGCCCCGAACGAATTGCACTACGGGTACACCCGGATTTTCGCCGCGCTGACGCGTCATCACACGCCGTTCGACCAGCCCCTCCGAGCGCTGATCATCGGTGGCGGCGGCTACGTTTTCCCCCGCTATCTCGAGCAGCACTGGTCCGCTGCCCGCGTCGAGGTCGTCGAGATCGATCCGGCGGTCACACGGGCGGCGCGTGTGGCCTTCGGCTTCGCCGAAACCAGCAAGATCCGTGTACACCATGCCGACGGGCGCGTGTTCGTCAACCAGGCGCACCGGCGGCTGGAAGACTCCGGCGACTTCGAACCTTACGATTTCATCTACCTCGACGCGGTCAACGACTTCTCCGTCCCGTTCCAGATCACGACGAAGGAGTTTTTCTCCAAGACCGAGCGTCTGCTGGCAGAAGACGGGTTGTTGCTGATGAATTTCATCGACGTCGTCGACAGCGGCCGGCTGGTCGGGGCGCTGGCGCGGACGCTGGGAGAGGTCTTCGACCACGTCGCACTGTTCAGTTCCGACGACATCGAACGCTACGAGGGCGCCTGGCGTGTCACGCTCGTGCTCGCCGCCGGCAATCAGCCGATCGACTGGGTACCCGAACCCGGCGACCGCGGCGTGCGCCGGGTCGGCGAGCCGCGACTCGCCGCCTACACGGCCCTACCCGAGGCCATCGTCCTCACGGATTCCTTCGCACCGATCGAGAACCTCGTGGCGCCGGTCGTCCGGGCGTCGTCGAAAGACTTTGCCGCGGTCGATGCGTTGCGCCGCGCGCTGAAGCTGGAAAAACGGGGCGACCTGACCGGGTACCTCACGTACTGTCGCGAGGCGCTACGCCTCGACCCGCACCTCCCGGAAGCGCACTACAACCTGGGTCTGGCGTTGTACCGTCAGGGACGGATCGATGAAGCCGAATCCCGCTGGATTCGGGCGACGTCGATCGACCCCGATTACGCCGAGGCGCACTACAACCTGGGTGCGCTGTATTACTCACGGGGAGAACTCGGCGCAGCGCTGAAGCGTTTCGAGCGGGCCGTCGTGATCCATCCCACGATGGCCATGGCCCATAACGCACTGGGGATCGCAGCCGAGGCCAACGGCGATGTCGAAAGCGCTCGCCGCCACTACTCCGAGACCCTGCGTCTGTCCCCGCAATTGGCTGAAACTCAGCGACATCTGGCCCGTCTGGAGCGTGGCCGTGTGGCCCGAGCCAGCATCCGATAGACGGTTGCCCGGCCGTTTTGGGGAACCTAGATTCGTCGAGGGGTTCGGTGCGCAAGTCGCGCGGGATCCCGGTAAGGATGGATGATGTACCTTCGCTGCAGCCGCTGTCACGAACCCACATGGATCCGTTCCCTGATCCCCGGGCTGGTCGAAGATTCGATCGAATGTCAGGACTGCGGACACGAACACGATCTGTCCCGCTCGAACAAACTGGGCGAAACCGTCAAGGAACAATACGAAATCGCCAACGAGTTCGCGACCAGGAACGGGGTCGACCTTCCCACCGCTTATTCTATTTTACTGGGTCTGATGAGCATGCAGGAAGCGCGCGATGCGGATGCCGCGCAGAAGGAAACTCAACGCAAGAAGGCCGACCCGCCCCAAGCTTTCGAACCGTCGGCGGACTCACTTACTCAGGCAGAAGACTCACTTACCCAGACAATGGACGCAGCTGCTCGGGCGGTGGATGCGACCGCTCCGGCGATCTACAAACCTGCTCCAGCGACTCAACGGCGCGTGAGCCCGCCGCGGCGGCGCAAAACGCCGCCCCACGAGGAACAAACGGTCACGATCCACGTCGAGCGCGACATGGCCGAGGAACGCCGTCAACTCACGTGGAGCCAACTTGCCCTACTGATCGTGCTGGCCGCCTTGACGCTTGGCTTTTCCGGACGCCACGCCTACCGCACCTGGCGCGGCTTGGTCGAGGAAGGACGCGTGGCGCAGGAGATCACCACGGCCTCCGCCGAGGCGTTCAAGAACGCCGAGGACAAGGTACTGGACGAAGCTCGGAAGAGCGCGTCCGGCCAGCCGCACGCGTTACGAGCGACCGTGCGCCGCGATGACGAAGGCCTCGTCACCCAGGTGAGCGGGTCCAACCCGATGACGGTGCTGGAGGCTTATTGTAAGGCCGCTTCCGGACCCTACGAGCGCGAGCCGCTGGAACTGGCGCAAGCGACGCCGCCCGGCCCGGATCAGCGCTACGGGATCTTCCGCGACTTCTCGCGCCTCGAGAGCAACCGTGCGATCCGCATCATCCAGGACCGTGAGACTCAGCGCTGGGTCGTCGGCGACGGTCGGACACCAATCCAAACGCGCGAGGCGCCCGCCGATCCGGACACGATCCGCCGCGCATCGTTGAGCGGCGGGCACTGACCCCGATTCCCCACGAAAACGCCGACGGGATCTCGCTCGACTCACCTCCCCGGTTCAAACTGCTAAGCTCGCGTCGGAGGTGTCCGCGTGATGCTTGACGGTCGAACGGCCCTGATCACCGGGGCCAGCGCCGGGATCGGCGAGGCCTGCGCCGCGGCGCTCGCGGCCGAAGGCGCACGACTGATCCTGACCGCGCGGCGTCGAGAAAGACTGCAGGTCTTGGCGACACGGCTCGAGGAAGCGCACGGTGCGGCCGTCCACGTGATCGACTTCGACGTGCGTCAGCGCAAAGCGGTGAACACGGCGATCGAGTCCCTTCCGGAGGCGTGGGAATCGATCGACGTGCTGGTCAACAACGCCGGCCTGAGCCGCGGCCTCGATCGGCTCCACGAAGGCGCTCCCGACGACTGGGAGGAAATGATCGACACCAACATCAAGGGACTCCTCTGGGTCGACCGCGCGGTAACCCCGGGAATGGTGCGGCGTGGCCGCGGCCACGTGATCCACATCGGCTCGATCGCCGGACGACAAACCTATCCGCGCGGCAACGTGTATTGCGCGACCAAGCATGCGGTGCGGGCGCTGACCGACGGGCTACGCCTCGATCTGATGGGAACCGGCGTGCGCGTCACGTCGATCGATCCCGGGATGGTTGATACCGAGTTCAGCACGGTGCGTTTCCGCGGCGATCGGGAGCGCGCCGAGAACGTTTACCACGGGATGACCCCGCTGACCGCGGACGACGTCGCACAAGCGGTGTTGTTCGCCGTGACCCGTCCTCCACACGTGACGGTCGGCGAAGTCTTGTTGCTCCCGACGGACCAAGCCTCGGCAACCCAGGTCCACCGGCGGGGATGAGCGTGAACGTGCATCCACGGAGGGCCGCGTCCTCGCTCGCCGCCGTCCTCGCGACGTTGGTTCCCGCGTATGGGCTACAAGACGCCGCAAGTGAAAAACTCTTGCGAGACAGCGGCCTGATCGAGCGCGCGGATGCCACCCTGGCGCAGATCGACGTGACGGTTCTGGGACCCCCTGAAATTCTTCGTGAACTGAACCAGGAAGACTTCAGGGTCAAGATCAACAGCACCTGGATCCGCGAGTTCACCCTGGACCGGGTCTGCCCCAAGATCGAGGAACCACTCGTGTTGCCGGCGGCGGGTACGGCGCCCGTGCCGGTCAGGCCAGCGGCGCACTACGTGGTCTACTTCGATCAGCCCTACTTGACGTTGATGGGCCGTGCCCAGGCACTCGACACGGCGCGTGAATTGATACCGCTACTGACCCGCGACCGGGCCCGCGTGATGGTCGTGTCGAACGCCGACGAGCTGATCGTGGTCGAACCCTTCACCCGGGATACCGCACGTCTCGTCGAAGCGATCGATCGGCTCGAAAACGACCGCACCCAGTGGATGATATTTGCCGAGCAGGAAGACGACCGAGTGAGCGACGTGGTTCGCCGGCTCAACGAACAGGGTGAAATCTACAGCGCGGTTGCGATGGCCCGCCGTTACCACAAGGAGGAAATCTCGCTGACCGACCGCAGCATGCGACGACTTCGTTTGACGCTGACGCAACTTGCCGATCTCTCGCTCCCGAAAGCAGTGATCTACTTTGGCGACACGCTAAGACAAAAACCCGGCGGGCACTACCTTTCGTTTTTTGGTCCCTTCGCGCAACTGGATCAGGTCGGGTTGCCGGGGATGGCGACGGGAACGCTGCTGGGCGGCCTGTCGTTCGACGCTGTTATCAACGAGGCCGCGGCGCAGGGGGTGCGGCTCTACACCGTCCAGGCCGAGGGCCTGATGGAGCGGATGCATCGTGCCCTCCCCGGTTCGGCGGCCGCCACGCAAACGAGGACGGTCGGTGTGCCGCGTTCGGTTCGCTCCCGTGAAGCACGCGACACGTTGCGCGGGATGGCCGCGGAGACGGGCGGCCGGTCGTTCCTGCATGGATCCAGCGGCACGTTCATCGGCGAGCAGATCCTCGCCGATAGTTCCTGCGTGTTCCTGATCAGTTTCAATCCGGCGGGCTTCAAGTACGATTCACCGTTGCGCACCGTTGTGAGCACGCAACGCGACGACATCGAGCTGCGAGTGCGCGGCCGTCTGGTCGTGCAGAGCCCCTCGGCAAAACGAACCGCGAGCCTCCTGCGCGCTTTCGGATCGCCGGATTCGATCGAGGACCCGTTCGAACTGCACGCGCATCTGGTCCCGACCGGATTTTCCGACGGCGCCTACACCGCGCTGTTGCAACTGAGTGTCCCGGGCACGCCGCTCCAATCCGCGACCTGGGAACTTGGCGCCTCCGTGGTGCACCGGCAGAAGATTCACGATGAGGTCTCGAGAAGATTGACGGTCCGTTCGCCCGGCGTCCCCGTGGTCTTCGAACACGAGATCCGATTCCGGCCCGGCGAGTACGAGATCGTGTCGGTTGCCCATGAAACTCGGACCGGGATGATCTCGTCGATTCAAGAGACCCTGGTCTGGCCGGACCCCGACGGCCGACCCGCAACGTCCTGTCCGATCGCCATGCTCCAGCCCGCCGATGCGGCGTTCATGCGCGGGGACGAATCGCGCGTGAGCGGAGCGCTGGCGCGCGGCAGCGACGAATGGATTGACCCCGAACTACCACTCGCCCTGGTGGCCGTGGTTTGCCGCGGGCGGAGGGACCGCGGACCTCTGCAGGTCGAGCGTGTCCTCGTCGGCGAGTCGGTGTTGAAACTCCCGCCCCTCTCGCTCGACGTGACGTCGGATCGCTGCGCCCAGGTCCGAGACCTGATCCCCGCCGGCACGCTCGGGCCCGGCACCTATCGCTACGGGATCTCTCACGCCAACGACGGCGTACTCGAGGAGTTGGCGCACGTCGTGTTCTCGGTCGGGCCCTGAGGCTGCCAACGCTTCCCCGTAATCAAAAGCGGAGATGTTGAGGATCCGCAACACCCAAACCGGCTCGTGGTTGACGAATCCCGCCGCTCCGTGGAATATGCTCCCAGAGGGGATGAAGGCGCCGACGCCTCGACGCGAAGGAACGGCATGACAAACCCGAGCGGACGTCTGACCTATTTGATCCTGGCCGGCTCTCTTCTGGTGAGCGCGCTGCCGGCTCTCCCGCAGGACAACGGCGACGAACCCCGGGAGGTCGATCTGATCGAGCGAACGGGTCGCCGTCTGGCGCAACTCGACGTTTCGGTCAGCGGACCCGACGACGCGATCGGCAACCTGACGGCCGATGACTTCGAACTCGTCGTCGGCGGGAGGTTCATCGAATCGTTCACCGTCGATCGCGCCTGCAACATCGGGGAGCGGGTGGTGCGGACCACGACGGCGGAGGCGCCCGACGCGACGGGATCGCAGGTGCCGGCAACGGCGGTTCCGCTCAGCCCCAAGCCGACCTATTTATTCTACTTCGACCAACACCACCTGACCATGGCGGGCCGCCAGAATTCGTTGGACACCGCCCGGACGATCGTCGACCAACTCGTGGTGAACGGCGCACGTGCAATGATCGTTTCCGCGGGCAAGTACATCGCCACGATTCAGCCGCTGACCGACGACCGTGACCGGATGCAGGACGCGCTGGACCGGCTGGAGCGGGACAACGATCAGTGGGACGTGTACGCCTACCAGGAAGACAGCCGGATCGAACAGGTCATGCGCGAGCTGCAGCAAGACAACGATATGACCAAGGCCATCGGCACCGCGCGTTTGTTCCAGCGCGAGGAGCGGTATCGCACGGACAAGGCTCTGCGTCTGTTCGAGATCACGATCGGCGGGCTGACCGATCTCGACCCGCCGAAGGTGGTGATCTATTTCGCCGATTCGATGCGCAAGAACGCGGGTGAGCACTACGTCAGCTACTTCCCGCGGCAATCCGCCGCACCCAACTTGACCCTGGCAGCGATGGAATCCGACGGCTTCGTCGCGAACAACGCTTTCGACCGGGTCGTCGAGGCGGCCTCGTCCTACGAGGTGAGGCTGTACACCGTGCAGGCGGCGGGAATGCTGGCGCCGAGCATGACGATGAGCCGCGGCGCCTCGCAAAATCAAAGCCAACCATCGGCGAACAACAGGCGCCGTTTCGATGCGCAGAACTCGCTTGTGGGGCTAGCGCGAGAGACCGGTGGCCAGGCGTTCCTGCACGGCGCGCCGGGCAAGAAGATCGCCACACGGATCGAGCGGGATCTTTCCTGCCTGTACCTGATCAGCTTCGACGCTTCGGACATGCCCGAGGATCGTCCCCTCGCGGTCAGCCTGCGCATGAAGCGTGGCAAGGTCAAGGCAACGACTCGTGGCCAGATCGTCCTGGCCAGCGAAGGCAGGAGAAAAACGACGCGCCTGTTGGCCGCGTTTACCGGCATCGTTCCCGATGCCGATGATCTCAAACTCGAGGGCATCGTCATCCCCACCGGCTATGACAAGGGCAAGTACACAGCGTTGGTGCAGATCCGCGCTCCATCGATGCCGTTGCCGAAAACCATCTGGGAAATCGGCGCCTCGCTGGTTTCGCACGGCAAGGTGCGCCAGGATTTCTCGGGCCGCATCGAAGTCGATCGCCCGTCGGTCCCGGTGATCTTCGAGGCCGAGATGTCCTTCGGGCCCGGACCGTACCAACTGGTGATGGTCGCGCACGAGCAAATAACCGATCGGATTGCGCGTGCGGAGATCGAAGCGGACTGGCCCGATCCGGACGCGAACGAGGTCACGCTGAGCCCGCTCACGTTGCTACAACCGAGTGAGGGGGCGTTCCTCCGCAACGGTGAGTTGCGCCGTAGCGGTTCGCTCGGCAAGACAGCGACCGAGTACATCGAGCCGGGGCTGCCGCTTGCCGTGATCGGTCTAGTTTGCCGGAACAAATCCAAGAAAATGAAGAAGGCGCGGATCGTGATTGAGCGGCGGCTGATCGGCGAAACGGAAGCGTCGTTCACCGACCTCGAACTCTCCGACAGCGGGATCCGCTGCATCCAACTGCGCGACATCATCCGCGCGGACACGATGACCGAGGGTAATTTCACGTACGAACTCAGGGTGGTCGACAAGTCCAACCGCGAGTTGACCGCGTTGAAGCTCGAATTCTCCACTGTCAATCCGACCCCGCCCGAAGACGGAATCCAGCGACTTGTAACAGAGTAGACTAGGCTCCATGCAGGACAAGTCGCGACGGGCCAACGGACTGGCGGGCCAGACCAGCCCGTACCTGCTGCAGCATCTCTACAACCCGGTCGACTGGCAACCCTGGGGGCCGGCGGCGCTGCAGCGCGCCGTGGACGAGGACAGACCAATCTTCCTCTCGATCGGCTACGCCGCGTGTCACTGGTGTCATGTCATGGCGCACGAGTCGTTCGAGAACGAATCGATCGCCGCCTACCTGAACGAACATTTCGTCAGCATCAAGGTCGATCGGGAGGAACGGCCCGACATCGATGCGATCTACATGAACGCCGTGCAGTTGCTGACGGGTGCCGGTGGCTGGCCGCTGACCGCTTTCCTGACCCCGGACTTGCAGCCGTTCGCCGGTGGAACCTATTTCCCACCCGACGATCGTTACGGCCGGATCGGTTTTCGGGCGCTGCTCGAACGTGTCGTCACCGTGTGGAACGAGGATCGCGACCGCGCGATCCACACCGGCTCGGAACTGACCAAGCAGTTGCGCCGGATCGCCCGATCCGATCATGGCAAGGCGGACGGGACCCCCGTGGGGAGCGCGCTGATCGAACGCGCGATCGCCGAGTTGACCGCGCGTTTCGACGAGCAATACGGCGGTTTCGGTGCTGCGCCGAAGTTCCCCCCCGATGCGGCGCTAACGTTGCTGCTGCACGAGTCGCATCGCACCCGCGCGCCCCAACTGGCGCGGATCGCCGAGCGCACGCTCGACGCGATGGCCCGGGGCGGGATGTACGATCAGGTCGGCGGCGGATTCGCACGCTATAGCGTCGACGAACGCTGGCTCGTCCCGCACTTCGAAAAAATGCTCTACAACCAGGCGTTGCTCGTCCCGGTCTACGTCGAGGCGTTCCAGTTGACGGGGCGGCAGGATTTTCGGCGTGTGGTGGAGCAAACGCTCGACTTCGTGCGCCGGGAGTTGACCGATCCCGGTGGCGGATTCTATTCGTCGCTCGACGCCGACAGCGAGGGCAAGGAGGGCCGTTTCTACGTCTGGGACCAGACGGAAGTCGAGTCGATCCTCGGAGACGACGCCGGTTTCTTCTGCAGGACGTACGGCATCACTCGGGCAGGGAACTTCGAAGGCCACAACATCCCCAACCTGTTGCACGGGAGTCTTGCCGAACAAGCGGCGGTGGCGGGCACCGACGAGGCAACGTTGGAGCGGCGACTCGCGCCGTTGCGCCAGACCCTGCTGGCGGAACGCGAGAAACGCGTCCGACCCGGCACGGACCAGAAGGTCCTGACCGCCTGGAATGGCCTGATGATCACCGCGTTCGCCCGCGCCTACCAGGTATTCGGCCGTGCTGAGGATCTGGCCGCGGTCCAGCAAGCGGCGGAGTTCGCGCTCGATCACCTGCTGGTCGACGGCCGGCTCCGCGCGACGTGGCGAAACGGCCGCGCCGACCTGAACGGTTACCTCGACGATTACGCTTTTCTCGGGCGCGCCTTGCTCGATCTCTACGAAACGGACTTCGACCGTCGCTGGCTCGATCGATCGGCGCAGATCGCCACGACGATGCTCCAGCGTTTCGGCGACACGGAGCGCGGTGGGTTTTTCTTCACCTCCGACGACCACGAAGCCCTGCTGACACGAAACCGCAGCGTCCACGACGGGGCGCTCCCCGCCGGTTCGGGGGTGGCTGCCGGATGGTTGGCGCGGCTCGGTGATCATCTGGACGAGGAACGGTTCC
>SMVB01412292.1_pt1 | contig 21390 bp, 15 predicted proteins | sample 2456461 | NCBI WGS metagenome assembly SMVB01 (sample SAMN11095934, study PRJNA526329) | marine sediment metagenome | biome: Marine sediment; feature: Surficial sediment; material: Deep marine sediment; isolation source: Hadal surficial sediment | place: Pacific Ocean | collected 2014-05 | depth...
AGCAGGAGTTGGCGGTGACATTTTGTACACGTATATTGATGGATTAGGTTGTACCGGAACTTCGACCGAAACAGTTACGGTATATCCAACACCAGCAGATGCGACAAATCCAGTAGATAATTCTTATTGCGCTGGAGCAACATTGACCTCACTTTCAGTGGATGATCCGGGAGCAGGCCTTAGCATCGATTGGTACGATGCGAGTACAGCAGGGACATTAGTTGGCACAGGAGTGTCATTTATCCCGGCAACAGCAGGCACATTTTGGGCCGAAGTAGTGAGTATTTCGGGAAGCTGTGTGTCAGTCAATCGTGTATCAGCCACATTAACCATGAATCCACTTCCTGCAGATGCGATAAATCCAGTAGATAATTCTTATTGTGCAGGAGATGCAATCCCTTCCATATCAGTTGATGATCCCGGAGCAGGATTCAGAATAGATTGGTATGATGCGAGCACAGGAGGAACTTTTGCAGGGACAGGATCGATCTTCACTCCGGCAACAGAAGGCACATATTGGGCCGAAGTAGTTAATGAGACAACCGGTTGCAGCTCGTCAATTCGAATTTCCGCTATATTAACTGAAAACCCCAAACCGACAGTATTAACAATTATAGGAAATAATAGTCCTGATTGCCAGTCTTCAGAATTCTATTCTGTTGCGCTCAGAGCAGGCTCGACATATGCGTGGACAGTACCGGCTAATGCAACAATCACAGCACCTGTAGACGCTAACAATGTAGAAATTAATTTTGCATATGCTGATGGGGATATCATAGTGATAGAAACAGATGCAATTGGATGTATGGGAGATCCGGCAATATTGAATGTTACGCTTCAAAATTGTCCTTTCCAGGCAGATTTCACTGCCAGCGCCACCGTAGTATGTGTAAATAGCCCGGTAACTTTTACTGATGCATCTTCAGGCCCCGTTGGAATTACTTACTCATGGGATTTTGGAGCTGATGCATCACCAGCCACCGACATTACAGCTGGGCCAATTGTTGTAACCTATTCTACAACCGGATTAAAAACTGTAAGTCTTACCATTGATGATGGAATTCAAAACAGTACAGAAACAAAGGTTGACTATATTGATGTAAGGCCATTGCCTACTGCGGATTTATCCGGCGATGAGGGCACATGTGTTGGTTCGCCAGTTCCACTCACCTTTGATCTTACAGGAACCGGCCCATGGGATATTGTATATTCTGATGGGGTAAGCAACTTTTCAGAAAGTGCTATATCGACACCCCATATGGTTTTTGTGAGTCCTGCAGTGAGTACTACCTATACAATGATCTCTGTCGATGATGCTTTATGCACAGGTACAGTAAGTGGTTCAGCATCTATTATCATCGAACCTCCAAAAGAGATTACCATTAGGTTAGATTCTATTACAGGCACATCTGGAAGTAACGTTAAAGTTCCATTAAGGGTGATCAATTTTGAGGATATGATGACTATGCAATTTACAATCGCCTGGGATGCAGCCTTGTTAAGTTATATTAATGTTAGTGATATTACTGTAGGAAATATATCTGCTGTTAATTTTGGAACTGCGGATGTGAATAATGGGTTTTTAACATTTTCATGGAATACAGCATCATGGAGTGATACTACAATAGTGGATAGTACTGCCATTTTTTCAATTGATTTTAACGTTGCAAACACAGTTTGTTCTGATGCTGCTGTAACAATTGACGAATCTCCTGCCGCAATTACCTTGATAGAAATCGCTGATCAAAATTCATGCTTAGCAAATGTAACGGTAAAAGGAGGAAACGTGGAAAATCAACTTTCCGCTTCAATAGGAAGTAGTGATCCTGATGATTTAATTTGTTTTGGTGATAATCTAATCTTCACCGGATTGCCCGGAGGAATGCCAAATTACCAGTTTTACTTAAATGGAGTACAGGTACAGAATGGAGCAAATGGTACGTATTTAAATAATTCATTAGTTGATCAGGATTCAGTAAATGTGATTGTCGGGGATGCGCAAGGTTGTACCCTTGCCGCAGCAGGAATTATTACCACAGTTAATCAAATTATCGTCATTCCAACAACAACTGATATTTCAGCATGTGGATTGTCAGATGGTGTAATAACTTTGGCTGTTTCCGGTGGTTCGGGAAATTATTCATATATCTGGACAGGGCCATCTATTTCTGATCCAAGTCTTAAGGATCAATCAAACCTGGCGCGAGGTTTTTACTCAGTTACGATAACCGATGATGTTTCCGGATGCATGGAAATCTTAGATATTGAATTGACAGAACCGGTTAGTTTTACGCTTTCTACCGCTAAAATAGATGTAACCTCAACTGGAGGTAGCGATGGATCTATTGACCTGACCATTACAGGAGGGACAGGCCCGTTTGTTGTTTCGTGGACAGGCCCGAATGGATATACGTCCTCCAGTCAGGATATAAACAGTTTGTTTGCAGGTACTTATATTGGTACAGTATCCGATGGGATTGGATGTACGGACGCAATTACTATTGAGATTCTACAGCCTATCAATGTAATAATATTGAATGCGACAAAAACAGACGTTTCTACCTGCGGCGCCAATGATGGTACTATTAATTTATTGATTACCGGAGGAAGCGGTAGTTATGGCATTTCATGGACTGGACCAAATTCGTTTTTCTCAAGCAATCAGAACCTATCCGGATTAGAAGGGGGACTTTACATTGCAACAGTTATTGACCTCGTAACAACCCTTACAGCTCAATGGACTGTTCAAGTTGACGAACCGGAGGGATTCAGCATAGTTGCAGCCGCAACTGACATAACCTACTGTGACAGTGACGATGGAAAGATAACATTAACTGTAAATGGTGGTTCAGGAGACTTTAGTTATTCCTGGAAAGATCTTATCGGATTAGGTTTTACCTCTTCAAATAAGGACATTACAGATCTTGATTTGGGATCTTATCGCGTCACAGTTACCGATAATGTTAGCGGATGTATAGATTCGTTGGATGTAGCGGTAGGACGACCTGCTATTTGTGATCAACCATGCGTACTCAATGTAGAATCAACAACTAATAATACATCTTGCCCGGATGCTGAAGATGGAGTTGCATTAATAAATATTATATCAGGTGGTTCAGGGCCGGGAAACTATTTTGTTAGTCTTGACACAGGAAAAACTTTTATTCCGTTCCAGGGTCTGGATATTACGTCTATCATCGATCAGGGACTGGGCAGCTATTTGTACATTGCAAAAGATACAATTACAGGATGCCAGGATACAACCATCGCAAATGTTGGTGTATCAACTAATTTGATGGCGAATATTGGTGTGACAAATCCAGGATGCGCAGAGAATGATGGGATTATTTCATTTAATGTGTCTGGTGGTATCATCCCATTTGAAGTTGACATTATCGATTCTCTTGGTAATATGACCAGTATGACCGGTAATGGATTTTTCCAGTTTATGGATCTAACGGCAGGTAGTTATTTCTATGCCATACGTGAGCAATCCGGTTGCTCAATTATAGCTTCTGATTCTATTGAACTTCGAGTTGACTGTGTGAGTGGTTGTACTTCTTTGATGGCAAATGCACATAGTTTTGAAGATGCTACTTGTAGTTCCAATCCTGATGGAAAAGCGATTATAGATGTGACCGGAGGATCCAGTCCTTATGAATATTCCACAGATGGAGTCAATTGGATTCCATTTATTTCTGGAAATGTGATAAATCAGTTACCACCAAATGGCATGTATAATATTGTGGTGAGGCAAGATACATTAAATGCGAATTGTAGGGTAGAAGTTGCAGTAGATATTAATGGACCACAACCGTTAATTTTAGAGAATCCGATTATAACAACCCAAAGAGCCAGTTGCAATCAAAACGATGGGGCGGTAAAAGTTGGGAAGGTCATCGGAGGTATAAATCCATACAATTATCAAATTGATGGCTCTTTCTTTGCACTGGCATCAGATTCCATAATAAGTAATTTAGGAGCTGGGATGCATACTTTTACTGTTATTGATGCAGCAGGTTGTAGCGAAGACTTTGGATTTGAAGTAGAATCTCCAGGTGTTATTGTAGCTACAAGTACAGATGTGCCGGTTAGCTGTACTTCAATATTCTTGAAAGCAGGAATCAGAATTGAAGTTGATTTGGCATTTACCACATTGCCTGGGCCTTATGAAGCATACGTAGCAAAAACAAGTGATCCGGAAAATGGTATCATGTATCAAATCCCGGATAATGGATTAAGAACAATTTTGAATCTGGATAAAGATTTTTATACTGTTACCATTAATTCGAATTTTGATGGTGGTTGCTCTTATTCTGAAACGATTTCAGTATTTAGTGGAGTCTATCCACTCGGTTTTGATATAATCGACAGTGATAGCATTGTTAGTTGCATTGGCGGCATGGGATCAATTACCATTGGTAATGTAACAGGTGACCCGGATACAACATATATCGTGCAACTTATCAGCGAAAGCAATACGATATTAGAAACGTATGAGTTGAACAGATTTGAGTTGGAAGGAGGATTCACGATGGATGAGTCAAATACAGATCAACTTACGGCTGGGAAATACTATGTAAAGATGATACAGAATCAGAAGGAATGTGTTGGAGTTGAGGCAGTATCCGGATTAATCAATATATATGAACCTTTGGGCCAGTTAGAATTTGAAGTAATGGAGGATGAACTTTCGCTTGCAGACAGAGCAACAGGTTTTATTATTGGAGAAGTTATCCCAAGTGGAGGTAATCCATATGAAGCTCTGATCCAACTTGTTGAGCCTCTTTTTGAACTGAATGTGACAGATATCATTGCCTTTAATGAAAAAAGAAAATGGGAAGAAGTGTTAAGCACTGGCGATAATCTGAATAGGTATCCAATAAAATTTGATTCGCTTTGGGCAGGTATTTATGAAATCTATGTACGTGATTCCTATGGTTGTCAATTTAGCCTGGAGCATAGCATAGGTTATGATGAAACTGTATTTATACCTAACATATTTACACCAAACAATGATGGATTTAATGATGTATTCTATATCCGAAATCTACCGGAATCCGGAACAAAACTTATTATATCCAACAGGAATGGTTTTGTGGTTTTTGAATCTGACAATTACAATCAGGACAACCTCTGGGATGGGGGTGATGTAGCTGATGGAGTTTATTACTATCAAGTTGGCGTTCCCAACGGGGATACATTTAAAGGCTGGATAGAGAAATGGGCCGGAGGCAGACCATAAAAAATTAGATATTAGTAAGAAAATCCATAGTATCGATACTATCGGCATAATCAGAAATCTCCGGCATTTGGGCTTTGCCAATTTCGATTCGATTTTCAATTTCCTCCATATTTGTAACTACACATTGAATCTTATCCTGAAAAGGTAAAAGTTGCTCATTCAGCGACTTCACATCACTGTAGTAATCGTAATACAATACGGATATGGGAGAAGCTAAATTTTCATTTTGTTGAAAGAGCGTAAAACCATTATCCAGGTGTGGAGTTTGGTTTAGCAGGAAAATAGATCTTTGGTAAAAATAGTTATTGCCATATTTATTATGATGGATCACTTCTTTAAAACCTTCCAAATGATCGATCAATTCTTTTATATTATACCCTTGCGGAAGGTATATTTTAGAAACATTTCTGCATCCCAATCCAAAATAGGAATAAATATCCTGGCCTAGATTTTTTAGTTCAGTTGCATTTTCCTCTCCATTTAGAATTGCAATAGATGTTCTGTTTTTGCGAATGATATTTGGATACTTTGAAAAATAGTAATTAAAATACCGCGATGTATTGTCACTGCCAGTGGCGATCACGGCTTCCATGCCTTTTAGTTGGTCTACAAATTCAATGGCATCTTTAAACTCCGGTTCGATTTTGATAAGTTGATCTGCAATATAGGGGATGAGAACATCATCCTGGCTGCTCAATTTGGCAATTAATCTATGTCCGCTAATAAGAATGCAAATCATATCATGCATGCCAACCATGGGTATATTACCTGCCATTACCACGCCAATTTTTTTGGATGAAACTTGCGAAAAATCATATTTATCTACCCAGGCACCTATTTTTTTTTCATCCAAATAGTTAATTAGCCCATTAAATGATAAAGTGACATTATCATGTGTAAACCATGGATTTTTGTAAGAGGCTCGGTCATTCACTTCATGGAGAATTTCCTGGTCGATGTTTTTTAATCGATTTCCAAGCTGTAAAAATGCCTTTGTTCTTTTAATAATATCCAATTTTTATTGACACTTTGAAACGATTTGTTCTTTTTTGTGCAAACATAATGCTAATAGAATTAGTTTTAATTATATATAAATATAAAGTTACAACAACATGGCAATAATGATAACCGATGAATGCATCAATTGCGGTGCATGCGAACCAGAATGCCCTAATACTGCCATCTATGAAGGTGGTGTAGAATGGACTTGGGGAGGAGGCACTACTCTTGAATCTGTAGAAGTAGAGGATGGTACTGCAATCGCAGGAGATGACGAGCAAGAGCCAATATCAGATGAGTTTTATTATATAGTATCCAATAAGTGTACGGAATGTATGGGATTTCATGAAGAACCACAATGCGCGGCTGTTTGTCCTGTAGATTGTTGTATTCCCGATCCTGACAATGAAGAGACAGAAAAGGAATTATTGGACAAGCAAGCCTGGTTGCATAAAGAATAATATTACCTAAATAATTGGAACACCTTATTTGATTCTACTGGTGTCCGACTAACTCCCCCTTGGCGAAGGGGGTTGGGGGATTGGTATTGATAATCAATGCCTTACGCTAGGTTCGGTTTTATTTATACATGAGGGGGTCGTTTTTCAAACTTAAATAAAAAGGTTGATTAAACGCAAAATGACAATGTTTTCTCATGATATCAATTTTTCTCGGACGCCGGTAATTTGATTCTAATTATGGTATTATTATGAAGAATGGTTGAGTAATAGATTCAAATGCTGACGTATCAGTACAAACAACTAAAGTTTCACACATGCTCTTTTAAATTGTATGTTTCTAAATATCAGTAATTTATAATTGAAAATAAACTTTGTGTATCCTTTGTGTCTTCCCTGGCCGGCAAAGGCAGGGTTTCTCAGAGAGATAATGTCGGAAAATGGATATGTTATTAAGTTGATTATAAGCAACTTATCTTTTTTATCTTTACTAAGATATTGATTATCCGCGCAATTTGTCGACGTGCGAAATTTAGTAAACAAAAATTTCTCACTTAAGGTATTCCATGCAGTGAGATCTTAGTTTATATGCAATTGTAAAAAGAATCTTTCCATTTATTTACTAATGGAAGTTTCCTAATTCATCTTTCTCCTTTTTATCAAATATGCGGAAAGAACCTTATCAAAATCATCGCTGATATCAACAGGAATAAAATCAATTTTAAATTGACCGCATTTTAATGCAAGGCTTTGAAAATACTCATTTACTTTTTTAACATATACATCCTTTATTTGAGAAGGATGAAGTTTTAATTCTTCTCTTGTTTCAAGGTCAATAAAATTGTAGGGTCGCTCCTCAAAGTCAAAATCAAATTCAGTCTTTCGATCTGTAACATGAAAAAGCAGTACCTCATGATTGTTGTATTTGAGATGATGTAAAGCATTTATTATTTCCTGTACTTGTTCATGATTATCAAACATATCACTAAAAATAATGACAAGACTTCTCTTATGAATTGTATTTGCGATTTGATGTAGCACTTCTGGAATATTGGTTTTTTTCTTTTCCTTTTGAGATGATTGTAGAAGATTTTCCAATAAAATTAACATTTTATGTAAATGTGAATGGGTAGATTTTATTGGTGTTTGAGATTCAATTTGATCAGAGAAAGTGGTAATACCTACTGCATCACGTTGTCTTTGCAGCATAAAAGCAATTGCTGCAGACGCCATAACACTAAAAGTAATTTTGCCATGATTACCTTTCGGATAGTACATCGATGAAGAATTATCTATTAACATAGTGCACCGCAGGTTAGTCTCCTCTTCATATCGTTTTGAAAACAATTTATCTGTTCTCGCATATACTTTCCAATCTATGTTTTTGGTACTTTCACCAATATTATACAGCTTATGTTCTGCAAATTCTACGGAAAATCCATGATATGGAGACTTGTGAAGGCCGGTAATAAAACCTTCTACCAACTGCCTGGCAAGAAGCTCGAGGTTGCTTAATTCCCTTATTTTTTGGAGATCTATCTTCATTGAATTCGATTTGCTTAATAAGTTTGAATGATAGTTACCTCCAAATATCCATAATTTTCGACTAAATCAATTTATGAAAGATTCAGTTAATTAACTCTAACGAAGTAAATTATCATCTTTTATTTGCAACAAAGTAAATCATTGTTTTATATTTAACCGATTTTACGATCATATAGATAAGGAAATTTTTTAGAAATAATTGATCAAAACACATAGAGCTGTGGAAGAGAACAAGGACAATGGACAGGCAGAAATTTACTCCCAACGTGTTAGAGCTGGGAAAAGAACTTATTTTTTCGACGTTAAGGCAACCAGGTCTAATGACTATTATCTAACAATTACCGAAAGTAAAAGAAAATATAAGGACAATGGATACTACTATGAAAAGCATAAAATATTTCTTTACAAAGAGGATTTTAATAAATTTATTAAGGCTTTGAACGGTACAGTTGACCATGTGAAGACCGAATTGCTCCCGGAGGTGGATTTTACACAATTTGATCATGATAAAGATAAAGAACCTGAGAGCTCTGATTTGGGATCAGATCTCAAGTGGGATTAGACAGCAATAAGGCATTTGTTAATAAGCCCTTGGATTTCTCCAGGGGCTTTCTTTTTTCCATTGGAATGAAAAAGTTTAGTTCAGAATGAATCTATTTAAAAAGCCTATAATTATTGTAATACTGGCTTTCGTTGTATTTATATTTTTTAGCTGGCTTTTTTCAAGCATTTTCATCTACTTGGTAATTTCCATTATTCTTTCGACAATACTAAGACCGCTTACCAACTATCTATCGAATCAGCAATTTTTTAATGTGAGGATGCCCAGGGTATTGGCAGTTTTTATTTCTTTCTTTACTTTAATTTTACTGTTATCTGCTTTTGTAACATTATTCCTTCCTCTAATATCTGATCAGATTCAGATATTCGCAAGTATTGATCTTGAGCAAGTAATTGGAAAAATTGAAACACCGTTAGAAACTTTGGAGAGCTTTATCTTAAAATACCAGTTGGGTGATTATGAAAAAGGCTTTTTAGCATTGAGTGTAAAAGAAGGAATTAAAAACTTGATTACGGGAGTGGAAGTTACTTCTATTGTCGAAAATATAATTTCTCTGACAGGAAATGTATTTGTTGGCATGATGGCCATCACTTTTATTTCCTTTTTTCTATTATATGAAAAAGGGATTCTTCGAAAACACCTGATCAATTTGATCCCTAACGAGTACTTTGAGGTATCGATCGCAGGATTATACAAAATCGAAAAATTATTATCTAATTATCTGTTGGGTTTGTTGTTGCAAATGACTTCCATTTTTTTGATTGCTTTTACAGGCTTATCCATATTTGGCATTAATTATGCCGCCTCAATAGCCCTTTTTGCTGCAGTTATTAATCTTATTCCATACCTGGGGCCAATACTTGGGGCCTCCTTCGGAATTTTAGTTGGACTTTCCACAAGCGGGGTACAAATATTTGAAGGCAACCAGTTTATCATTATGACCATACAGATCGCTTCTGTTTTTGGCACCGTTCAATTAGCCGATAATGTTATCCTACAGCCATTAATTTTTTCGAAAAGTATCAAAGCACACCCTCTGGAAATTTTTATTATTATATTTGCGGGCGCAACTCTGGCAGGTGTGGTTGGAATGATCGCCGCAATACCGGTTTACACCATAATTCGTGTATTTGTTATGGAGGTTTACAGAGGCTACAAAAGTTATTTTATTTTCAAAGTTTAAGAAATGTCATTACAGTGTGGAATAGTTGGGTTGCCCAATGTGGGTAAATCCACTCTTTTCAATTCCTTGTCTTCAGCTAAAGCGGAAGTAGCAAATTTTCCTTTTTGTACCATAGAACCTAATGTTGGTGTAATAACAGTACCTGATGAAAGATTGAATAAATTGGCAGAGTTGGTGAATCCTGAGAAAACCATACCAACTATAATTGAATTTGTAGATATAGCAGGACTTGTAAAAGGAGCAAGCAAAGGTGAAGGATTGGGCAATAAGTTTTTGTCAAATATTCGTGAAGTAGATGCTATTGTTCACGTGATTAGATGTTTTGAAGATCCTAATGTGGTACATGTAGATGGTATAGTAAACCCAATTAATGATAAGGAAATCATTGATGCAGAACTTCAACTGAAGGATTTGGAGAGCATTGAAAAAAGATCCCAAAAACTAAATAAAATTGCAAAATCAGGGGATCAGGAGGCCAGGAAACAATTGGAAATACTAGGTAAGTATCAAAATTTTCTTGAAGAAGGAAAAAATGCAAGATCCTTAATTCTATCCGACCAAGAAAAATCAATGGTGCCTGATCTATATTTATTGACAGATAAACCGGTAATATATGTAGCGAATGTAGATGAGGATTCTTTATCTGGAAATGAATTGACGAGTCAGCTGGAAAAAATTGCAAAAGACGAAGAAGCTGAGTTAGTCATAGTATGTGCAACATTGGAATCTCAAATATCAGAGCTTGATAGTGAAGAAGAAAAGATAGAGTTTCTTTCGGAATATGGGCTTGAAGAATCAGGGTTAAATCAACTAATTCAGGCATCCTATCATTTGCTGGATTTGATTACGTTTTTTACCGCAGGACCTCAGGAAGTAAGAGCATGGACCATACGTCGAGGTTGGAAGGCGCCGAAAGCAGCAGGTGTTATACATACGGATTTTGAAAGGGGTTTTATAAAGGCAGAGGTAATTGGGCTGGAAGTTTTCTTTAATTACAAATCAGAATTTGCTTGTAAAGAAGCCGGCAAATTATCAATAGAAGGCAAGAATTATACTGTTCAGGATGGAGATATTATGCATTTTAGATTCAATGTATAATAATTGCAATTGGTATAAAAGAATTAATATCTTTGACATTATTGGAAAATATTCTAAATTAATTTCCTTATAAAAAGAGAGGTATTTTTAGCAAAGATATATTTTTAAGTTATTGTTATTGATACCATTAGTATAATCTGTTTGATTTTTCGTAAAACATTAATTGAATTTTTCTGTTATCTTTTTAAGATCACTTGACAATCTTTGTGTAGAATGATTTTTATTAGAGTTTAATAGCGAATAACTGGATTTTTAAAAAATTGATTTTTTTTAACTGTAATATACAAATCGTTGAGAGCTAGAGTAATATTTATTTTAAAGAACAAAGGAGCCTTCGTTCCTTTTCATCACCAATTTTTACTTGCACAACTGGTGAAAGGTATTATTATTAAAGGTGGGAATGAAACATTCAAAGATTTCTCTTTTTACAATTTTTCCGGGCTGAAAGGACAAACTAAAATAAGCAGGAATGGGCTCCATTTTTTTTCAAACAAAGTAACGCTTGTTTTCTCTTGTCTTAATAAGGAATTTATAGATTACTTTATTGATGAATTATTCAAGATGCCTCATGTTGAAGTTGGAAATCTTGTGTTAATTCCTGAATCAGTTGAGCTGGAAAATAAACCCACTTTTCAGGATGAAATGAAGTATATATGCATTTCACCAATGGTATTGCTCCAGCCCTCTTTTAATGATAATGAAAGCAAACGATTTATTCCTCCGGAGACAGATGAGTTTTCTGATATCTTATTTGAATCGACTATAATGAGGATGGAAGCGCTTGGTACTTATACCAATGAAAAATTGGCATCTTTTTCAAAGTTCCAGTTAGTACCAGATGAGAATTATTTAAAGAAAATTCGCGAAAGTCAGAAAAAATTTGCCAGGATTTATCCAGTGTATGATCAGGACGTAAAATACGAAGTAAGGGGATACACCTTCCCGTTTATTTTATATGCAGCAAAGGAAGTCCAGGAGTTTGTGTTCAATGGGGGCATGGGTTCCTTTACGCACAAAGGATTTGGAATGTTGGATTTAGCAAATACCGATCCTTCAAAGAGGACAGTATCTTATCGAAAAGCGACTGAACTACAGGAATAGATATTTCAAATCAATTTGAAATATCCAATAATAATATCTGCGTTGAGCATGGGATCTTTGTAATATACGATGATCTCATATTCATTTTTAGTCGCGTAATGGTTGCCTTCAAGTATAGTTGGATTATTGTGATTTTCAGGTACATAATAAATAAAATCATACAAACCTTGTTTTAATAGAAGGTTGCACATGTAAACACCGGAAACATCTACAAATTTCATTTTGTTAAAATCTTCATATCTCCAATCAGTAAATTTTCCACCTAAATAAATATCTTCATGAGATTTTTTTTTTAGATCGAGAATAAAATGGACATTGATATAATCAGATTCAAGAAAATCATTATTTCCTTCAGAGTTTTCAATTACAAAACCACCATTCAAATCATTGATAAAAGAATAAGGATCTGTTTCGCGGGATTTGTCAAAATATAAATAAGCATCAATTTGAGTTTCGGAATGGGTAGTTTTTTCCACATTTCTGCCTCCATAATGAATAGAGCGAATGTCGAAAAACCTAAATTCATTTCCTGCTTTAAAGTTGTTTTCAAAGTTGAAATGTCTGTATTCTAACTGTGAAATATCTTCTTTGATCATAGTTGGTTTTAAATCAATGATCGCATTGTCCCAACGGTGATTTTGTCTTATAACCACATGCAAATCTAAATATGGATTGGGTATTGGAAAATTCTTATAATTCAATGCAAATTCGATTTGTTGATTCAATTTTCTTTGCACAACTCCTGTTGACAATCCTACATTTCCAAGTATTTCAATTTTCTGATCATATACAATGAACCTTTTCGAGATTATAATATCATTTACATTGTTTTCCCGATATATAACCAATATGTAATTTCCGGGCAATTTTACTCTGGGTACTGGAAAGGTAAAATGTGTATACGGAACTTTAGTTGCGATTGAAAATTCGAATTCATCTACACCAAATTCGTTATACTCGTATAAATATTGCAGTTCAGATAAATTTGATGGGCTCCAGTCTAAGTTGCAATGAATAATTTTGGCCTTGTAATAATCAGCTTCGTCCGTATACAATTCATCAAATTTGAGTACTAACGGAATTTTTTGAAAGATTGGTATAGCTGCAGGATAAAGTGGTGTGGCTTTTATATCATCGGCATAAAATAAAATGGCTGTTTTCACATGGTCTTCATAAATTTTATCCTTGTACTCCAATTTCTTGTCATCACTAATGGTCGCATACGCAATTTGGTGAAAAGAAAATATAACTAAAGACATATATGAAATGAGTGACATTTTACGGAAATTCATGCGCTGATTTATTTTTTGTTTGATTTAATAAAAATTATTTATGAAATCAAATTACAACCGGAAGCTAAAGAATTGTGTCATAGAAAGTAAAAATTAGCATAAATATATTGACCTAACTGGAATTTATGCTCGAGTATAAGGAATTAATTGAAGCATGCATTAAAGGAGATCGAATGGCTCAAAGAAATCTCTATGATATCTTTTCAAAAAGGATGTTTATGGTTTGTTTACGCTATACTAAATCTCAACCGGAGGCAGAGGATGTGTTACAAGATTCTTTTATTAAAGTTTTTAAGAATTTGAAGAGTTATCGGGGCGAAAGCAGGTTGGACTATTGGATTAAAAGAATAGTAGTAAATACTGCACTTAATAGTCAAAGAAATAAACTTTACATGTATCCAATGATGGATATTGATGATGTGAAGAATGATTATGATCATAGCAATACACTTTCATGTTTTCAGATGGAGGAGTTACTTACTATGATCAGAGAGTTACCCACTGGATGTCGAACAGTATTTAATTTGTTTGCTATCGAGGGTTATAGTCATAAGGAAATTGCTAAAATGCTTGAAGTAAGTGAAGGAACTTCAAAATCGCAATTTTCCAGAGCAAGAAAATTATTACAGGAAAAAATAGCTGGAGAAGATAAAACTGAGCGCTATGAAAAAATTAAATAAGCGAACGGAATTTGATAAGCAGTGGGAAGATGCTTTTAAGGATGCTGAAATGGCTCCTTCTGAAGGTGTTTGGGATAAAGTGGATTCTGCTTTATCCAAAGAGGAAGCTGGTTATTTCAGGAAAAGAGCATTTCTATATAAATTATTAGCTGCAGCATCCATTGTATTTGCATTAGGTGTCGGCATGTTCAGCATTAATTACTATCTCGATCATCAGGGTGAGCAAGTGGCGCAAATGGAGAATAGCGATAGAAAAATAATCGGGATTCTAAATGATGAATCATCAACTTTAGAAACGGATGCAAAGAATAGCGGAAAAGGATATGTTGAAAAACAAAATTACATTGAAGAGGAAAGATTTTCTGAAGAAATGAAATTGGTTCAAAATGGTAACGAAGAAATGTTTTCAGCTCCAACCGTTGTAGATGCAGGTGTAATATTAAGCGAAGATGCAAATGATTATCTCGCAGAAAATTTTAGTTACAATAATGATTCTCGCGCACATTCTAGTCTGGACGAAATAGAAAGGCAGGGAATTATATTAACTAGTAGGGAAGAAATGATCCTTGAGATTGATCATATCTATTTGATTCCTATTATGCCAAAAGGATCTTCAAAAAAGAAAAATGAGAGCGAAGCTGGAGTTTTTCTTGCCGGATTAAATTTTTCAACAGGAGTATTTAATCCTAATTTTAAGCAAGGGGAAAGTGTTTTTGCTAGTTCAGGTTATTTAGCATTAACAGATACTCACGTAGAATCAGTGAACAATCAATTAGCATCATTCAATGTTTCTAACAAAGATTTTTTATTAGTTCGAAGTGCGGGTAAAAAAACTGAACCTGACATTTCTTTTGGTTATGGGGCCAATCTTGGATTCAAATTAACACGTAGAATTATTGTGCAAACAGGAATTGGATATAGAAAATTGAATACTACGACAACAACTACAGGATATTTTGCAGAAAATGGAAGTAATACAAGAATTCCAATCGTTGCCGCCTATCAATATCAGCTTGATGGTTTATCATCGGTAAATAAAATATCAGAAACTAATTTGAGTAATCAATATGAGTTTGCATCAATTCCTCTTCGAGCGGGATATATATTTTTGGATAAAAAAATTAACTTGACTTTGATGGCCGGGATAACATCTGAGATTTTCCTTAACAATCAAATTGAGGATAAAAGTAATTATTTGCAGACACTCTCAAGTTCATCAGGTGATGGTTCCCCTTATAAAAATGTATATTTCAATGGTTCATTGGGCACAATGCTGGGTTACACATTTTCCGATAATTATATGATCACTTTAGAACCCAGTTACAGATTTGCAGTAAGTTCATTTACACGTGATGATTTCTATCTTAATAGTTATCCGTCTTCTTTCATGCTTTCATTTGGGGTCGCCTATAATTTTAAATAGGATTCAACCTTTTAGGATAATATTGTGTCTTGAGAACTAAAGGATTTTAGTGATGGTAGGAACAAGTGTAAGGATATTATTTATTTTTCTGATTTTTCATATGACTGGATGTAATTCGGAAATGGAAAATCAATCGGAAGAATTTGTGGATTTATTAACAGTTTTTGATTTTGAAAATGGAGATCAGGAATGGGAAGGTGGAATTTCAGATTTTCCAGTAGATTATGAAGAGAGTGCAGACTTTTTATTTAATAATAGCAAGGTTCCTGATGTTCTTCCGGTAGATGGAAATGGATTAAATATCAGTGCAGATAATCTTCATGGAGATTTGTTTTATTTCTTTAAAAGAAAAATTTCTGAATTAGAACCGAATAAGAAATACAAAATTGATTTTGAGTTTTTAGTTTATACACAATTATTATCAAAACCAAGCACACCATCTTCTGATGAATTATATCTGAAAATTGGAGGTGTTAATTATGAGCCAGAACTTAAAAAAACCATTTGGCGGAATTCAATGGATTATTTTACGCTTGATATTGATAAGGGTGACACGAATAGCGAAAGTGGAAATGATTTGGTAAATGTGGGTTCAGTTAAAAAATTCACAAGTGAAGTACCAGAGATCATTTCAGGGAATACATTTGATTTAACTATAGAGGTAGAAACAGGCAATGACGGTTTTATTTGGCTTGTGATTGGCATTGATTCCGGAATTAAAAGTCAACTAAATTTTGGCATGGCCGCAGTAACTGTGTACTTCAGAGAAAAAAATTAGGCTAAGTTTAATGAATGTAAGGGTGTTTCATTGGCTGTGGACACCCTTCTTTTTTATTCTAATTCTTCAATTTTATCCACAAGTTGTTCCCAACTATTATTTTTATTATCCATTTTAATTTTTAAGGTATTATATTTCTTGTTAGCCTCCTCCAATTTATCCAGATTTTTGTAGGTTTCGGGCTCGGACATTTGTTCTTCAACCTGTGTTATTTCTTTCTCAATCAGTTCAATCTCATTTTCAATAAAATCTAACTCTTTCTTAAGCTTAGATAGCTTGTTGCTATTTTGCAAGCTTTGGTTATTTACTCTTTGATTTTTCTTTTTTGACGTTGACTCTATTTTATTGTTTTGACTTGTCAGAGGTGATTTTTCTTGGGTATTTTTTAGCCAAATCGCATATTCAGTATATGTTCCTGGATATTCTTTAATTAATTGATCTTCAATATACCAAATCTTGTTAGCTACTTCAGATATGAAATGTCTGTCGTGTGAAACCAGAACAAATGTCCCCTTATACTGCTGCAATGCCTGGATGAGAATGTTCACAGAAATGATATCTAAGTGATTTGTAGGCTCATCAAGTAATAAAAAATTAGATTCAGAAATAAGTGTTTTGGCCAGCGCCACTCTCGATTTTTCACCGCCGGAAAGTACTTTGATTTTTTTATAGACATCCTCACCAGTAAAAAGAAAGCAACCTAAAATCATTCTTAGTTCCTGCTCCAGTTTTCCTGTGCCTGCTTGTTTTAATTCATCGAGTATTTCATTTTCAAGGGTTAGCCCTTCGATCTGATGTTGAGCATAAAAGGAGGTAATTACATTATACCCAGTTTCAACTTTTCCGCCATGAGCTTCCTTATTGGCAATTATTCTCAGCAAAGTTGACTTACCAATGCCATTTGCGCCAATTAATGCAATTTTATCTCCACGTTCCATGGCAACAGTTGATGGTTGAAGGACGTCAATCACTCCATAGCTTTTGCTCACATTTTCCAATATTTTCACATGCCTGCCCGATTGTTGACTGAATTTGAAATTGAAACTTACGGCGGCGGATTCCGATTTTACATCTTCAACTAAATCCATTCTTTCAAGTGATTTTACACGAGATTGAACCTGGCGTGCCTTAGTGGATTTGGCTCGAAATCTATTTACAAATTGCTCGGTTTGTTTAATTTTTTGTTGTTGGTTTAGAAAAGAGTTTTTCTGGATTTCGTCTCTGAGTGTCTTTTCTTTCATGTAAAAACTGTAATTCCCGGAGAAAGTATTTAGCTTAAAATTCCTTACTTCAATTATTTTAGAAATAGTATTATCTAAAAAAATCTTATCATGAGAGACTATGACAACGGCACCTTCATAATTTCTCAGGTAATTTTCTACCCATTGTATGGAGGGAAGATCCAGGTGATTGGTCGGTTCGTCAAGCATTAGAATGGATGGTCTTTCAAGAAGTAATTTGGCAAGCATCACGCGCATTCGCCATCCGCCTGAAAATTCAGATAAAGGTCTATGCAGATCTGATGTCTTAAAACCAATTCCTTCCAGTATTTCTTCAGCTTGAGATTGTAAAGTATAGCCTCCCAATGCCTCATACTTTTCTTGGAGAGTAGCTAAGGTATGTACTAACTTATCTGAATAATCAGTTTCAAGTTGTTTGATCAGGTGTTCGATTTTTATTTCAAGTTCAACAGCTTCTTTAAAAGCATCCATAGCTACTGCTACGATACTTTCTTTAGATTGGAAGGATAATAAATCCTGGTTGAGATACCCTATCGTGCACTCATTTCTTTTACTAATTTCACCCGAGTCTGGAATTATTTCTTTATTTATAATTCGTAGTAAGGTAGTTTTACCAGTTCCATTCAACCCAATCAGCCCAATCTTTTCTTTGGGTTTTATGTGCAATTGTGCTGATTCAAAAAGAATTCGTTCACCGATGAAATAGTCAAGATTAGAAATAGAAAGCATACCAAAATGAGATTGATTCAAGGATATTGATGAACCGCAAATTTAAATAATAAATAAATTGAAACAGGCCAGGAATGATATAATTATAGAAACATACCAGCGTATGATTATTATTTGCTAACGGCCTGGCTTCAGAAAATTTTCAATAGATAAAAAAACTAATCCAAAAAACTGATGGTAAAAGAGACTTTGGTTTTATCCCACATCATGAGGAGATTGGTCTTGTCGTCCTGTAATTGAAATTCAATTGTAAAAGGTTCATATACTTCTTTCATTTGAGATACCTCGGCGTCAACAACAAGAACATTTTTGTCGGGGTTATAGTTATAAGCGCCCCATTGACCGAGATCTGAGTTAAAGATTATTTTCCATTTATCATTTTCCGGAATGGAAAATATAGTATATGTACCCGCTTTCATTCTTTTTTTATTGATTAATACATCTTTAGTAAAAGTAATCTCGGTTGCCTCGTTTGCGCCTGTTCGCCAGATCTTTCCAAATGGAACTAAATCACCAAAAATTTCTCTATCCTGTTTATGAGGCCGACCATAGGTGATTTTAATATAAGTAGATTCATATTTTACAGTTACGATTTCAGAAGGACTTAATCTTGGTTTTAAGGCTTCCTGCGCATAAACCTCTGTTATTCCTATTATGGAAATGAAGAATATTATTAGACTGAATTTTATTTTGATCTGCATTTTTACTTCTTTTACTTCGAATTGAATAATTCGAAGGTAAATATTTCTTTTGAATTTGAGTAAGTAGAATATTTAATTTTTATATATAATGGATCGACCAGATTTTGACAAGATTTTTATGGAATTGGCAATAAATATTGCCAGAAGGTCTCACTGTGTAAAACGACATGTTGGGGCTGTTTTAACAAAAGAAACAAGAATTATTTCTATCGGATATAATGGACCTCCTGCAGGAACACACAATTGTGATGAGGAATGGCCGGAATCAGGGTGTGAGCGCGATTCCAGAGGCAGTTGTTCGCTAGCGCTACATGCGGAACAAAATGCATTGATGTACGCAGTAAAAAATAATACCAATGTGGAGGGATCTACTATTTACCTTACCTTGACTCCATGTCTTGCATGCGCCAGAATGATTTTAAGTATGGGAATAAAGCGAGTAATCTATTTGTATTCATATGCTGAGTATAAGGGTTTGCCGAAAGACGAAGGTGTTGAGTTTTTAGAAAAGTTTGGAATTGATACACAAAAATTTGTGGAAAAAGTAGTTGTGCCTGATCCTTTGATTTAATCTGCTTTATGCAGTATACGAAGGGACAAATTTCTTTTATTAAGAAAAAATTTGCATTTGGGGTAGGCTAATAGGTGGCAGCTGTAAAATGCTTTCATGGCTTTTGGTGCCATTGTTTGTTGAGCTGCTCCCAAGTAGAGTTCAGCACCTCTTCTGATGACAATCCTCAGAATAGTTGTATATTTTGATAATTAATCCAACTGGTTCTTGGCCACATTACCAAATATTGACATTGATATTGAAATATAATTCAAATCCTTGATGAATTGTAACAGGAAATTATTTGAAAATATTATTTCGAATGAATATTGAATTTTCAATTGAAAGTAAATGATCTATCCTCCAAATGGAAGTATGTATGGACCTTTAAATCCTAAATTATCCTAACTTCAGGTTTAAGGGAAATTCCAAATTTATTTTTTATTTTTTGCTTGATTTTCATGGCCAATTCTAAAATATCAGTACCAGTTGCATTATTTTTATTAATTAACACTAGAGGTTGATTTTGATGAACTGCAGCTCCATTATGATTATTTCCCTTTAAATTGCACTTTTCAATTAACCATGCCGCAGGAATTTTTATTTGGCCGTCAGGTTGTTTAAAAGATGGAAGTTCCGGATATGATTTCTTTAATGCTAATAACATTTGATTTGAGATGAGTGGGTTTTTGAAGAAGCTGCCTGCATTCCCTACTTTTTCAGGATCCGGTAATTTTGATTGCCTTATTTTTATAATAGCATCACTAACATCCCTAATTGTCAAGTTTTCTTTACCAGATTCACGAAGGGTTTCTTGTACGTTACCATAAGTTATATTCAGAATCGGATACTTTGCAAGCTTGAAGAGTACATTGGTGATTATATATTTGTCCTTCAGTTCATTTTTAAAAATGCTATCTCTGTAGCCGAAATTACACTCTTGAATTCTGAAATATTTATGTTCACAATTTTCAAGATGAATAGCTTCCAAAGCTTCAAATGTATCCTTTATCTCAACGCCATACGCACCAATATTTTGAATTGGAGCTGCTCCAACTGTACCTGGAATCAACGAAAGGTTTTCTATACCTCCAAAATTTGCCTTGAGGCAACTTTCTACTAATTCATGCCACCCCACACCGGAACCCACTTTTACCCAAAAATTGGTATTGTCTTCTTTTACGACATGGATACCACCAATATTTATTTTGATTACAATTCCTTCAAAATCTTTAGTAAATAATAAATTACTTCCACCACCCATGATCAACGATTCTTCCTTTTGCACTATTCCAGAATGAATCAGTTCTTTTAAATCCTCATAGGTGTGAATCTCAATAAAATGTTTAGCAATGGCATTTATCCCAAAAGTATTTAACTTTTGAAGTGAAAAGTCGTTTTTTATTTCCATTAAATATTAATGAGATAATTAAAATGTTCTTTTGAGATTTATTTTGGAGGTCACTACTTTCGACTCATTACCCAGTTCGTCTTTCAATTTCAGAAAAAGGATCTTTTCTCCATCTTCACCAGGAAGTTCAAAGTTGGAAATAGTAGATCGGAAGGGTTCCCATGAAGAATTACTAAATCCTGAATTGTCACTTAACATCATTTCGTTGGCACCTTCGGCGCCAATGGATAAATCAACCTTCTTTTCAGTGTGGTTAGTCCATTCAGCGCCATCATTTATTGTGAACTTTGTTAATTTTGGAGGAGTAGTATCAAGTATTATTTTGCTATCGACGATCTCAGAAAGGTTTCCTGCATCATCTCGGAATTGAGCATAAAATATTTTTTCCCCATCA
>SMVB01315122.1_pt1 | contig 21389 bp, 18 predicted proteins | sample 2456461 | NCBI WGS metagenome assembly SMVB01 (sample SAMN11095934, study PRJNA526329) | marine sediment metagenome | biome: Marine sediment; feature: Surficial sediment; material: Deep marine sediment; isolation source: Hadal surficial sediment | place: Pacific Ocean | collected 2014-05 | depth...
CGCGCGAACGAAAGCCGATGAAGCTACTCGTATCAGGGCCGAGAAACAGCGCAAAAAAGCTGAAGGGGCGGCCCGCATCAGAGCCGAGGAACAGCGTAAAAGGGCCGAGGAAGCCGCACGACTCAAGGCCGAGGAACAGCGTAAAAGGGCCGAGGAAGCTGCACGACTCAAGGCCGAGGAACAGCGTAAAAGGGCCGAGGAAGCCGCGCGAGTCAAGGTCGAGGAGCAGCGCAAGAAAGCTGAGGAAGCCGCACGACTCAAGGCCGAGGAACAGCGTAAAAAAGCCGAGGAAGCTGCACGACTCAAGGCCGAGGAACAGCGTAAAAGGGCCGAGGAAGCGGCCCGAAAACAGGCTATTGAAAAAGCCGCCCGAGAAAAAGCACTGAAAGTGGAGGCTAAGAAAAAGGCGGAGGTGGAAGCCGCCCGAATACGGCAGGAACAGGCACAGCAGAAACGCCAGAGGGCCGAAGAGGCTGCTCTGGCCAAGGCCGAAGACCAGCTCAGAAAGGCGGAACAGCGGGCCGCAGCGGCTGCCCAGCGGGCCGAAGAGGCCGTCAGAGCAATGGCATTGCAGGAAGCGGAAAAGCAAAAAGCGCTGGAAGAGGTCGCGCGGCTGCGATCGCAAGAGGAGGCACTGGAACAAGCGGCGCTACAAAGGGCCGCCGAGGGCACTGCCAGGTTAATGGCTCTGCAAAAGACTCTCCAACCCAAACATAAACCGGTAGCAGAACAGCGACACAAAAAGCGCCAGGCGGGTGCTCCCAACCTGTTCAGCCTGAAACCTTTTCGCAACACGGCGGACATCAGGCAGCGGGCCGAAAAGTCGCGCCAACTAATGAAAGTCATGCACATCGCGTCCGCCGCCGCTCTCCTCGCCCTGCTAATCTTGAGCACGCGTTATTTTCTACAACCCCCCCCTGCGCAGATAATCCGCGGCGCGGAGGGTATCGTAGTGGACGGGCAATCGGGGCTAACAATTGCTGCGGGAACACAGTTATTCCTGCTGGATCGTGCCGGGCTGGATAGCGCTCGCCACACACTGCCTGAGTTGGGTATCAACCCGAAGATAAACTTGCTGGGCTTCGGCCGGGATAGCGAGCTATTTTTGCAAGAGCAGAACGCGAACAACGACCCCAACAGCCCCGCCCTCCTCCGGTGGCGGACCCTGAGCTGCGATGTATCGACTTCAAGCTGCCGGGACTACAGCAATGACCTGCCGGGCGAGCGGTTCACCGGCTGGGTGGCCGACCCGCGTACGGGAAATGTCTTTGTGGCAGCAGCCAAGGCGGGCCTGCTCATGAAACTCGACAGCGATGGCGAAGTCATCACAAGTGCGAAAGTAAACGTGCCCGAACAGGCCACCTTGGCGTTACAAGGCGGGCTGCTGTATATGAACAGCAACACCGGGCCTGCCATAAGCATATTCAGACCGGATAACACGGGCTTCGGCGAACAGTTGGACGAAGTTCTACTGTTTCCCCCGGGGGCTGTGGAGAAAGCACAAACACTGGTCGGCCGTTTTGTCTGGTCCACAGGGCACTGGTGGGTAACGATGATTAACCCGCACACCCTGGATGTCGACTTGTATCGATTCGATGCCAGGTGGAACTATCTCTCAACTGTCCCCCTGGATCATGACAGCTACCCCGAGCAGTTGTTGAACTGGGGCGATAAAGTGTTGGTACTGGAGCGTGGCAAGTTGCCGATCCAACGCTTTAACGCCGCCGGGGAAACCGAAACTCCGCTTATTCCGGAGGCACTGCAAAGCTACATAGAGGGCGAGCACAACGCCAGCCTCAATACCCAAAAACTCTGGCATGTCAGCCTGGGGCTATTGGCTCTGACGGTAGTCAGTTGCTATGGCCTGGGTAGCCTGCATAGGGTACGCAGCCTGGTCTATAAGATGGACAAGGTACGCGGCGCGGAACCTATCGATGACAAGGAAACCCTCATTCAGTGGATAGATCCCGTGTCCAACCGCAGTGTGTACTACCAGAAAGCCGCCAGTGCTTACACGCTGCTAAGCCTGTCTATACTGGTGGGTTCCCTTGCCTGGGGAATGTCCCAAACTGCCATTTTTGCCACGGCGTTAGTCATCGTGGGGCCAGCCGTCGTGCTCGCCTTACTATGGTACGCAAAGCCGGGCCACATCGGAATATTCAATGATCAACTGGTTCTGGTTGATCAACACGATATGTATCATATGGGCGGTGGGCCGCGTATCCATTATCGAGATAACTTTCTGATCATGGATGATATTGTGGTCTTTATGGGCACGCGGCGCCTGCCGGCATTTTCGCTGGCCGAGTTGGATGAATACGTCATTCCGAGGGCGCTTGCAGGCATTAAAGTCGATCGCAAAACTGTCCTGATTAAACTCATCCGCAGCGCCCATCCTCTGGCGAAAGGAATACTGGCTTGTGTCGTGTGTGGCGTTGCGGCGGTGATGTTGCTGTTACTGCTGTAGGATGAAGCGGCAGCTAAATAAATTGGATATACTCACTCCCAACGCATGACTGACCAACTGCGTGGCTCCCAAAATTGATGGATTTGTAATACGGATGGTAATGAAAGCGGATACTCGGCAAGACTCCAGCGTTGAACCGCGTTTTCAGGTGGCGCTTTATGTCACTTGCCTGGTAGACCTGTTTCGCCCCTCGGTTGCCTTCGACAGCATACGCCTGCTGGAGCAAGCGGGTTGCGAAGTGAGTGTGCCCCGCCATCAAAGCTGCTGCGGACAGCCCGGGTACAATACTGGCGAGTACGAGTCCACTGTGCCACTTGCCAAACAAGTCATTGAAGCGTTTGAATTCGCCGATTACGTGGTGGTGCCCTCCGGCTCCTGTGCGGGAATGATCTGCCACCACTACCCTAAGCTCCTGCAGGGCGAATGGCGTGAACGCGCCCTGGCCCTGGCCGCCAAAACCTTTGAATTGACCAGCTTTCTGGCCGATATTGCTAAGATAGAGCAGGTACCGGGCGCGCCCATGGCGCTACCCCCGGTCACCTACCACGACAGCTGCGCAGGCCTGCGTGAAATGGGAATAAAAAATCAGCCCCGGGCCCTGCTAAAAACCCTGTGCAATACCCAGGTAACCGAGCTGAATCGGACCGAAGTTTGCTGTGGCTTTGGCGGCACCTTCTGCGCCAAAATGCCGGAGCTCTCGGCCAAAATGGCCAGCGATAAACTGGACAATGCCGTTGCGACTGGCGCAAAAATTCTGGCGGGCGGGGATATGGGCTGCCTACTGAGCATTGCCGGTCGCGCCCGGCGCCAGGGCGTAGAAATTGAGGTTCGGCACGTCGCTGAGTTATTGGCGGGCGACCTCGCTGGCCCGGCAATAGGCGAGGGCGAAACATGACCGCCGATAGCCGAGCTTTTCTAGCCAACGCCCGGGCGGCCTTGCAAGAAACTGACAAAGCCCAGCGCCGCGATGCACTGGGGCTGTTCATGCCACTATCACGCGATGCAGCGGTCAAGGATTTCGAGCAATTCGAGGACGTACGCCAGCACGTGCAGGCGGTCAAACAGCATACCCTGGACAACCTCCACCACTATTTGTCACAGTTTGTCGAGGAGGCCCAAAGCGCCGGCAATCAAGTACATTTCGCCACTGACTCAGAGGAAATGAACAGTGTCGTACTGGGTATTTGCCAGGAACACGATGCGCGACGCATCATCAAGGGCAAATCCATGGTGACGGAGGAAACGGGGCTCAACCAGTACCTGCAGCGCGCTGGCCTGAATGTAATGGAGACAGACCTGGGCGAGTACATCATTCAGCAGGCCGGTGAGACGCCCAGTCATATTGTGGGTCCCGCATTGCATAAATCAGTCGATGAAATTCGGCAACTATTTTTGGAAAAGCACGACCTGGGAACACGGGAGTTAGAGGGACCTCCAGAACTGGTGGCCGAAGCGCGTACCATCTTGCGAGAACATTTCCTGGCAGGCGATGTGGGAATCATCGGGTCCAACGCCCTCATCGCAGAGAACGGCTACTCCCTGCTGGTGACCAACGAGGGCAACGGCGATCTGTGTGCCAATCTGCCCCGGGTGCTGATCATTTGCACCACCATAGACCGTGTTGTACCGCGCTCCAGTGACGCGATCGCCCTGCTTCGCTTACTGGCGCGATCCGCCACGGGGCAGGCGATAAGCTGCTATACCAGTTTTTACTCGGGGCCACGCCAGCCAGAAGATTCTGATGGGCCGATAGCAACACACATCGTACTGCTGGATAACAAGCGCAGTGACATACTCACCAGCGATTACCGGGAGATGCTGCAGTGCATGCGCTGCGGCGCCTGCCTGAATCACTGTCCTATTTACATTGGCGTGGGAGGCCACGCTTACGGCAGCGTATATACCGGCCCAATGGGCTCGGTGTTAACGCCGCTGCTAAACTCCCTGGAGGAGAGCAACGCCCTGCCCAACGCCTGTACCGCCTGCGGGCGCTGCGAGGAAGTCTGTCCGTCCAACATTCCCCTGCCCGACCTGCTGCGAGATTTACGCCATGATGAAACCCGTGGGAAACTCTCCCCCGCCCGCTGGCGCATAGGTATGAAGATGCATGCCTGGCTCGCAGCCCACCCCTGGCTGTACCAGAAAATAACCGGACTTGGGGTTGCGCTACTGTACCGCCTGGGACGAAAAAAAGGCGCTTTCAATTCACTGCTACTGGCCAACGGCTGGACCAGCGAACGGGACTTCCCCGCGCCCCAGGGCAGCACTTTTATGCGGCAATACCAAGCGCAGGCGGAAGCGAACAATGACCCGCGATAACGGCCAACACGAAGTGATGAGGAAATTGCGTGGGGCTTGTGCTCCGTCCGGCGCGCAACAAATAGAAGCTGAGTTAAAGAGCCTGGGCTGTGCGCCGCTGCGCCGCTTGCCCAACCAGGATCTGTGTGAAGTTTTTCTCAGTGAGGTACTGAAAAATAAAGGCACCGTCGACTGTGCCAGCAACCGGTCCGAGGCGGTACAAGCTGTTGCAAAATACTTACAGGAACAGTACAGAACCCGAAAATTAGTAGCGGGCAACGACCCACGCCTGGCCGCAATGCCCTGGCGTGACGGTGGCGTGCTGCCACGCTTCGGAGGCGCCGAACAGGGTGAAAACGCAAGTGTTAGCTACGCCAAATTAGGGGTGGCCGAAACCGGCTCTATCGTCACTTTCACGGGTAAAGCCAATCCGGCAGCCAACAACTTACTGGTGGATTCTCACATCGTGTTACTCGATGTGGGGGATCTGGTGGCAAGCCTGGATGAAGCCTGGGAGAGAATCGATGCCTACATACTTGATGCGGGCCGACCGCGTGGGCTCAATTTTATATCGGGCCCGTCAAGCACCGCCGACATAGAAGGGCATTTGGTCACCGGTGCCCATGGTCCGCGCAGCTGGCACGTGATCCTCATGGGAGACGTGCCGGCAACCACGCTGGGCAATGCCCGGGCACTCGTTGAATAATTACAGCGGCGTGTAGCTGTACTTCTGCCCGCCCAGTGCAGCCTCCCACATTAATCCGCCCTTGGCGATGGTAAATATGGCCATCCCCTTGCGATAGCCACCGTGCGACGTTGAGGCGTCATTGCGCCCACCGCTCACCCCGGTACTGGTTCCGCCACCGGTATTGGCTTCTGCGGAGACGCCCGCGGTAATTGCCACGGCGGATGCCTGGGCACTAAACTCGAAATTGCCGGAGGTGAATGAGTCAAAGGCGTTTTTATTCTCAAAGAAAATTATCTGGCTGAAGGCCTGGCCCCCAAGCTGGAAGCCGATGGTGATCTGGGTCATTTTTGATGTACCCATCTTCTTTCCCTGGGCGTAGACGCCGCCGCTGCCATGGGCACCGCCGATGCCTATGCCACCTTTACCGATCGTGGGAAAAACCGCATAACCGTAACTATTGTCGAAAAACGTACCGCTTTCCCCCGCGCGGCGAAAAGATTCTACCGCCTCGGCATCACTGTCTGCCCACGCAGAGTGACCGAACAATGACAGGAGAGATACAACCAACAGGGCTCTAAATGTTGCTACCATGGCACACACCTTTTAGTGATTTTGTTAGTATCCGGTTACCCGGCCTGATTAAACACCAGGTCGCATATTAAGCCTAAATCCGGGGCGGAGCACTCTTTTCCTCAACAATTTCTCCCTGGCCTCACCTGCCGGTTCAGGCGGCCGCCAGATCAATCGTGGCGAACGCCTCCATCACATAATCGACCCGTTGCTGGGGCGTGATGTGGCGCTTTTCCCGCAAGCTTTCGATCTGGCGCAACCGCGGTAATAGCCCCTGGCCATTGGCAATCTGAATGGCCAGACCGGGTCTGGCGTTTAACTCCAGCAATTGCGGCCCGCGATGTTTATCCAGCACCAGATCGACACCGATATACCCCAAGCCTGTCATGTCGCCGCAACGCGCGGCGAGCAGAAGTAGCTCTGGCCAATTGGAAATAAGAATTTCTCCCAGCGGTTGCCCGGTGTCGGGATGGAGATGAACTCTCTCGGAAAATTGCACAGCGTTGAGGCAGCGACCACTGTCCATCGCCAACCCCACACCGACCGCACCCTGATGCAAGTTGGCTTTGCCATCTGAAGCATGAGTTGCGAGGCGCAACATGGCCATGACGGGATATCCTCGAAATACGATGATGCGAATATCCGGCACACCCTGATAGGAATAACCCGCAAAGCAATCGTCAAAAGCTATCAAGTCCTCGATCAGGATGATATCGGGCGTGCCGCCCAGTGAATACAGGCCTGCAAGGCAGTTGCTCATATGGCGTCGAATATCAGTGATATTCAATAACTCACCAGAGCTCTTGATGAAATGATCCCCTTTGCGTTGGGTGATGACTAAAATGCCCTTGCCGCCGGAGCCTTTTGCGGGCTTGATTACAAAGCTGTCTCGGGTACACAATTGCTGCTCAATATGGGCAATTTCATGTTGTTCACGTACCACGAATTGAAGATTGGGAGTGGGTATATCGTGTTCCTGGGCCAGCAACTTGGTCTTCAGTTTGTTGTCCACCAGGGGGTAGTGCCTGCGATCGTTGTAACGGCCAATAAACTCCAGATTGCGGCTATTCATGCCCAAAATGCCCAGTTTTTTAAGTCCACCAGGGCGCATCCAGGCCATCGTTTAGTCCTCTCCCATCGCCCGAAAGCGATGCAGTTCAGATAGCTTATACCCCGTGTATTGTCCCATGCCGAGAATAGCGGCCAGCAATATCAAGTTCACTTCGGGAAAATTGAACGTGAGGTGCTTTAGCAGTGGCATATCCATGAGCAAATAGGCCAGGACGGCCACCAGCAGACTGCCGCCCCCCTGAATGAGCACCTCGTGCGGACCCTCTTCCTCCCACAGGATGGACATGCGTTCAATCGTCCAGGCAATGATGATCATGGGAAAGAAGGTAATCGTCATGCCAGTGCTATAACCGAGTTGGTAACCGATGATACTCAGCGCAGAAATTATAAAAATAACCAATACCAACAGCGTCGCAATACGCGCCACCAGCAAAAGATTCAGGCGCGACAAATAACTGCGCAACAACAGGCCAATGCCCACCACAGACACGAAACTGATTAAACCGAGTAACAGCGAGGTCTGCAAAAACGCCAGGGCGATAAGAATAGGCATGAAGGTGCCCGCTGTCTGCATACCCACCAGAACACGCATAAAGACGACCACCACCGCACCCAGTGGCAACAGTAGCAGCAATTTGAACATACTCTGTTCTTCAATGGGCAGACGGTGAATACCCATGCTGTAAAAGAGACTGTCACTGTCTTGAACTTTGGCCAACTGCATAGCCGGCACCCGTTGACGAACGATGGAGAAACTCACTCGCGATTGCCGCCCTCCGGTGACATCCAGCAACGATTTACCACCGCGATCCCAGAGCAGAAAATTCGCGGGCACCCCAGATTCGCCCGTCTCGGGATTGAATACCAGCCAATGCTCGCCGGTATACACCTCTATCATGGGAACGAGTTTCTGCCGGCGTCGCGCATCTTCCAGATAGAGGCCCATAACAATACGCGCGGGTACCTTCGCCTGATTGAGTAGTTTCGAAAGCAGGTCTGCACCGCCGCCCTCCTCTACTAGCAACAGGGCCGTATTTTGATCGGGAGACGGCCTGTTCAGAAGCTTGATCAGCTCCCGGGAAAGGCTTTGAGGCGAACTTGAGGTAGCGCGAGCCCGGCTCAGTATTTGCTGGGCGGCTATGCTCTGGGCATCATCCCAATAGACCGCCGTCGGTTGCGGAACCCGCTCCAGTACTTCAGGTACCAGTTCATCGAGCTCTTCAAACTGCGCGGAATAATACAGGGATTGCGGCCCCTGAGCCCGCCGTTTGGTCCATTCACCACGCCTACCCCCATTCTCGGTCATTATCGAGAAACCATAGCCGGGTGACGCGGCCTCTTCTTGATAGAGATCGAAACCCGGTGATTGTTCCGGCAAACTCAAGCTGGCGGTAACCGCGCCCCCGGTTGCACGAAAATCAATGCGTGCCTCCACCAGCCACACAGACTTTTCTTCTCCCGGAACCAGGGGAATGCCGGTTTCCATATGGCGTAAGCCCGCCAACAAAAACCCAAGCAGCGCGATCATCAACACCATGACATAAAAGGTGACTCGTCTGGTCATGAATCATCCAGCGCCGGCGGTGCAATATTGGTTTTGCTGACATCGACGACCATGACATCCTTGAGAATGTTTCTACCAACCAGAATTTGGTAGTCGAGGTGGCTGCGATTACTCAGGGTAAACTCTGCGTTTTGTTTGATGTGGCCGATAGTGATGCCCAGTTTAATCACCGGCCGCCGCTCTGGCTCACTGGTATTGGATTGAATAATCGAGACAGTTCGCTTCAATCGCCGCTCCAACTGCAACGTCTCGCCCGTATCGGGATGAAGAATTTCGAAGCGTACCCAGCGTTTGCTGTTGCGCTCAAACATTTCGATGTTGCGTGCATCCAGTGAGGCGGTCTCGGCTCCGGTATCCACTCGCGCCGACAAGGCTAGCTGAAGATCATCCAACCAGACTTGCTCCTGTCGACCTATAATCAACTTTGAGGGGGCTATCTCAACTGCATCACAGGATACCGGCACAGGCATACTGTCGACGGCAATCGCATTGTCAAAAGATTCCCGTTGGGCCACCGCCACCGCCATCGCCATCGCCTCGGACATGGCATCGAGCTTCTGCTCCTGTCGCTCCAGCTGTTCCCGCTGCAGCTGAAGATGTCGCAGCAGTTGTTGTTGGTTTTCCGCCTGGGCAGTGGTGCATTGGGCCAGACTGGACTCCAGGGCGTCCATACGCGGATCATCGTCGTTGAAAAATACGCCGGCACCATTGCAAGCTGCGAGCATGGCGCAAGCCAGTAGGGTAATACTGCGTAGGGAGAATTCGATCATTCGGGGTCTGGCCACTCATAGTTTAGCCGTGCAATTCTGGCGGGCACGATCGCGCATTGTACATCAACCGCCCCCTCTTCACAGATCATCCTCATCGGTAGTATCTACATACAGTGGCAACTCCAGGCTTTGGGTATGCTCAAAAATCAACCCGGTTTCGATATGCGCCACTTCCTCCCGGGCGGTGAACGAGCTCATGACAATCTCGCGAAGATGTTCCGGGTCGCGCACCCAGACCTGCACCAGGAAATCATTGGCCCCGGCGAGATGGTACAGCTCCCGCACCTCCGGTAGGGCCAGCACATGGGCGCGGAAAGATTCAACGTCGGTCTTGGATTGACGCTGCAGGCGAATGGCAATCATCGCTTGCAGGCCAACCCCCAGCGACTTGGGATTCACATCGGCGTGATAACCCCTGAGCGTGCCTTCACGCTGCAAACCCCGTACGCGAACCAGGCAACTGGAGGGCGCCAGGCCCACGATTTCCGCCAGCTCTTTGTTCGATAGCCGCGCATTATTTCGCAACTGCCGGACTATTTCGAAGTCAATTCGATCAAGCTGTTTCATAAGCCTCCTTTAACGAATTATATTCGTCTACGATCCAATGCTATGAATATAGTTTTATAATAACTATTTTTAACGGAACATATAACATAATGACAGCGAAAAACCCCATCGAACGCCTGACCGATGCACGCCATGAATTTGGCGAACACGGCGGCGTCAACATGTCCATTGAGGCAAGCACGGCCTTCACCGTGATGAAGCCCGGCACCATGCCCGATCTTTTCGAGGGCCGCAAAACAGCGCCCGAGGGCTGCTACCTGTACGGCCGCCATTTCAACCCCACCGTTTACAATCTCGGCCGCCAGCTCGCGGCGATTGAAGGCACCGAAGCGGCCTATTGCACCGCCAGCGGCTTGGCGGCAATTTCCGCCTCCCTGTTGCAATTGTGCGATACCGGCGATCAGATTGTCGCCTCGAATGCCGTTTACGGCGGCAGTTATGCACTGATGCACGATTTCCTGCCCAGGAAAGCCAACATCCGCACCCACTTTGTCGATATCTCTGACCTGGCGGCCGTGGAAGCCGCCATTACCGACCAGACAAAAGTGATCTACGCCGAGAGCATCTCCAACCCCACTTTGCGAGTGGCAGACATTACGGCGCTGGCAGCGCTCGCTCATGCCAGGGGCCTACAACTGGTCATCGACAACACCTTCAGCCCACTCCTGCTCAGCCCCGCCTCCCTGGGCGCCGATGTGGTTGTGCACAGCATGACAAAATATATCAATGGCGCGTCCGACATCATCGCCGGCGCGGTTTGCGGCACGACAGATTTTGTCCAAAGTCTGATGGACCTGCACACGGGGCCACTGATGATCCTGGGCCCCACCATGGACCCGGGTATTGCGTCAAAAATCAGCCTGCGAATCCCGCATTTGGCACTGCGCATGGGTGAACACGCCAGGCGGGCACTGTTGTTCGCGCAGCGGCTGGACGAACTGGGACTCGAGGTCACCTACCCGGGCTTGCCCAAGCACCCCGATCACCAATTGATGCGACAGATACACTGCCCGGATTACGGCTTTGGCGGCATATTCACCCTGAACCTGGGCAGCGCCGGGCAAGCGGATGCCCTGATGGACATACTTCAGAACAAGTACCATTTCGGCTTCATGGCCGTCAGTCTGGGCTACTTTGACACGCTGATGTGCTGCCCGGGGAGCAGCGTCTCCAGTGAAATGACCGAGGCTGACCTGTCCCTGGCGGGAATAGGCAAAGGCCTGCTGAGAGTATCAGTGGGTTATACCGGCACCGTTGAACAGCGCTGGAAACAGTTGGAGTCTGCCTTGCAAGATGTCGGTGTTATCTAAAAGGCAGACGTAGTAAGTCTACCAGTCGCAGTTTGTCGGCTCGGCGAAAGTCCGCCAATCCCAGGGTCATATCCCCGTGGCCTCCCCGGGGTTGAGCGCGATAGGTTTTGAACAGGTGATCCCACCAGGGTATATTGAAACCGAAGTTGCTGTTGGTTTCGCCTGGCTCGATAGAATGATGTACCCGGTGCATATCCGGTGTCACCAGACCCCAGCGTAAAACGCGATCAAACCCGGCCGGAATAAAGATATTACTGTGGTTAAACAGGGATGTAAGGCTGAGTACGATTTCAAAAATCAGGACGGCAAGTGGCTGCACCCCCAGCAGAATCACCACAGCCATTTTTGTCAGTGTTGACAGAACCATTTCAATGGGATGAAAGCGTACGGCGGTGGTAACGTCAAAATCAAGGTCTGTGTGATGTACCCGGTGTATTTTCCACAGCCAGTTCACTCGATGAAAGACGCGATGCTGCACATAGATTGTCAGATCCAACAGGAGTAAACCCAATATCAGGGCCATGAGCCCGGGCAGCTCAATGGCGTTGAACAACCCCCACTGACTCTGCTGTGCTTGTAACGCCACACCCACTACCAGTATCGGAAAGGCCAGTCGCAGCAACAGCTGATTGACCAGGCTCATGCCAATATTATTGAACCAGCGTGAATTGCGGGGAAAATTTAACGGCCGGCGCGGCGCCAGAATCTCCCAGGAGACGCACAATAAAAAAGTCAGCAGAAAAAAACCTAATCGAACTGTATCGCCACTATTCATGGAACATCCCGGCCATTCACATTCACCCACAACTCCGTTGGCCCACCCAACAGGCTCGCCTGGGCCGTGCAACCTTCAACCAGTGAAATCCCGTCCAGGTGTTTGAGCAAAGAGGCCACAGCAATTTCACCTTCCAATCGCGCCAGATGGGCACCCAGGCAAAAATGAATACCAAACCCAAAAGCGAGATGAGGATTGGGGTCTCTGTCGATGATAAACGCATCGGGGTTCGCAAAGACCGTCTCGTCACGATTCGCAGAGGCCATCAGGGGCAGCACCAGTTCGCCTTTGCCGATTTTGGTATCGCAAATTACAGTGTCACAGAGCGCGCGTCTGACGGTAACGGAGAACGGCGAGTAATAGCGCAGTGCCTCCTCGACAAAGGTAGGAATCAACGCCGGGTTTTGCTTCAATTGATGAAATGTCTGCGGAATCTCATCAAACACTCGCACAGAGGCGGTAATTAACCCTGTGGTTGTTTCATTGCCGGCGATTAATAGTAAGGAGCAAAAACTCAGCAATTCCTCATCGGATAAATACCCGTCTTCAGTTTCTGTTTCGATTAATCGGCCCAGCAGATGATCGGCTGGCTGCCGGCGAATCTGGGCGATACGCCCGAGAAAATACGCATTCATTTCCTCGCTTGCAGCCACCGCTTCCGGGCTGGGGGTTGCGAACAGGATATCGCCAATATTGCTAAAGATCGCGTCCGACCATTGCTTGAATGTCAGCATATCACCGTCGGCAACGCCCAACATGTGAGCAATCACCGTCACCGGCAAGGGCGCCGCCAGAGCCTGGACCAAATCTACCTGCGCTTGGGTGCTCATCTTGCGGACCAACTCATCACAGCGTTCGGTGATAAGCGCCCGTTGGCTCTCAATGTGTGAGGGCTTGAAGGCGCGACTGACCAGCTTCCGAAGTCGATTGTGAATGGGGGCATCGCTAAACAACATGCTGGGCGATGCGCGCTCTTCTGCGGGGCGCGTGGAAACATCGGAGGAGAATACAGTGCTATCACGCAATACTTGCTGAACATCATGAAAGCGGGCAACTTGCCAGGGGCCGTCATCTATTCGGGAGACCGGCGAGTCCCTGCGCAGTTGGCGATAATAGGCATAAGAATCCAGTTGATCTTCCGACTCGCTCATTCGTACCCCACCCCCCTCAATGGATCGCTCAGCATGCATCACCACATCTGTGACTGTCCAGCCTTAACTACGGAAGTTCAACTGAAAATGGGCACGAACAGATTTTTCTCTTCGCCGGCAGTGGCAGTACCTGATACACCGATCATTTCCCCATCCATCATCTGTTGCAACGTTTGCGCATCATCCGGTGTTTCGGCAATGAAGCGGGTGCCGTCGTCCAGCAATCCAATCACCAGCGCTCGCTCTACCCCTTTGCGGCCATGAAGCACGGTATAGGTTTCTATGGTGCCTTTGCCATTGGGCGTTTCCGTGAAGGGAGGATGGCCCTCATCCAGGATCGCCTGCTGATAATCCGCCGGGTTGTCACGCCGCCAATCTCCCTTTACGGGCGTAGTGGAATAAATTCCCAGAGAGTGCTTGGTGAGGAACCAACCATTGGCATTGAGCAGACCGTACTTGCCGGGATTATCGCGCAATACATCCATCATGGTCGCGATAGAATGCATGACATAGTTGTTTCCGGGCCCACCAAAATAGGGTAGCCCACCGGTGACGGTGAGACCTCGCGCATCATCATGGGCAATGCCCAGTTCATCACAGGTGATTTGCACCGCCGAGGGGAAGCAGCTGTAAATATCGAAGTAATCCATCTCATCAATGGTCTTCCCCGACATGGCAAAGACCTTCTCGCCCATCGAGCGAACCGCGGGGGATGAGTGGTAATTCACCCGCTCACTGACATTCCATATATCGTTGGCATCGGCACAGCCGTGTAGATAGACCATTCGATCATCGCTGACACCGAGTTCACGGGCTTTTGCCACTGAGGTTAAAATCACCGCCGCGCCCATATTCACCTTAATAATCGAATTCAAAAACTTGGTGTACGGGAAGCCAACATAGCGATTGCTGTCGCTGACATTAGCGATTTCCTCTGCGCTGCGCGCCGTGGGAAACCACGACAATGGGTTGTTCGCTGCAACCGAGTTGAACCGCTGATACAGATCGCCCATTTTCCTACGATGCTGATCAAGGGTCAGGCCATACTTGCCTCGCAGGGCATTCTCAAACAGGGGATAGGTCACTGATGGCGTGTGAATGCTGTAGGCCATTTCATGGTCAGTCGCCGCCGCGCGCGGATCTCCCAGCATTTCTGGATCGCCACCGGTGTCGTCCGCCCAGGCATCCAAACCCAACCCCATTTTTAGCCGGGCGATCATGGTGTTAAGCGCTTCGGCGCCCACCAATAACACGGTGGACGTATCGCCCTGTGCAATCTTTTCCGCGTAGCGATTAACCAGCATCTGCGGCGTGTTTCCACCCGTATAGGTATATATCTTTTCAGCCGGATCTATATTGAGTGCGCTGCACACAGCCTGGGGTACATTGCGCACCATACCTTGCGCGCCACTGCCGCTTTCGGGGCTGTCCACCACGAGGCCTACCACCGCGATAGCATCAATTTCAGCCAACAGCGCTTCACCGGGGCCAGCATCAGCCGCCGCTTTTCTGGCGACTTCAGCCATCAGTTCAATAGGCGTACCCGCCTCTTCCGGCGGACGCTTGTCGGTCAACTGACCGCAGCCGATCAACACCGGCATGGTTGCTTCGTTCATATTATTCCTCACGCGTTTCGAACAATTGAACGCGAACGTCTACAGGATCACAAGTTTTTTTGTTGTAATGTTCAAGTACAAATCAAATCGAATTCACGCTGAACCCGGCCTCGGTAGATTTGGAATTCTCCAGAGACTTGGGTTATTCTTCCTATACGCGATATTTGTTTTCATTTTACTATTTTGGGGAAGGCCCTTGATTTTAACTATGGGCATCGTTAACCGATGTACATGGTAAATGTGAGGTTGCTATGACCAAGCTAACAATTGATCCAAGAGTTGTCGGGCGGAAAATACTGTTCTTTTTTAAATGGTTGTTAATCAGCTTGGTGATATTGCTGCTGGCCGCATTCGCTATAGAAAGTTATTTAAAATATCAAGATCGGCATCGATTTCCTGCTCCGGGAAATTTATATCAAGTCAACAATCATAAAATGCATATCTGGTGTGAAGGCGAGGGAGAGCCGACCATCATTTTGGATTCTGGCGCAAGCATGTTTTCCAGTGGCTGGCGTTGGGTTATGCCCGAGCTTGCTCAGCACACTCAGGTATGTGCATTTGACCGCTCAGGATTAGGTTGGAGTGAGAAAGCGCCCGAACCTTACGATGGCGTCACTGCTGCCAATGAGCTTCACCAACTATTGCAACAAGCAAAAATAAAAACACCTTTTATCTACGTTGGCCATTCCCTTGGCGCTAATCTGGGACGTATTTATTACCATCAATACCCGTCTGATCTAAAGGCTTTATTAATGCTTGAACCGGCCGACCCTACAATTTTTTTACAAGAAATGAGCGAAGAAAAAGGAAATACGGTTGCGCGCGGTCAACCAATAGTTGACTGCGGCATGCGCTGCGTGATGGCGAGTTTTATGTCGAGTATTGGCATCGTGCGAGTCGCCTTCAATCAAATTGAATTGGTTAATGACCCGCTTTTTCACTCCCAATCGCTAGCAGAATATAAAGCTAGAATGAATCGCCCGCAAAGCCTGACATTCCTCGCTCAAAGAGGAAGATATATTACTGAAATAATGTTTCAAACTGCTGACAACAAAAGTTTCGACGACTTACCGGTAGCCATGATCCACTCGGAAAATGCCGGAGAATTATTAGGTGATCACCAAAATCAGAGAGAAATGATAGAAGATCGGGAAAAAGGCTTAGTCGCCTATCAAAAGACCCTGAATTTATCCAGTCAGTCTTTGGGGTTTACTAAGATAACCAATGCAAATCACTTGTCGATGGTCATGTACCAAGAACCTGCCAAACAAGTCAGCCAACGAATTATTCAAATAGTGCAGAGCTTAAATCAGCAGCCACAAACAACACCGGAGACTAATTATGAAGCACACTAAATTACTATTTATTCTGACAAGTTTGTCTTGTTATCCAGTAGTAGTAAAATTTCGGCCACGGGCATAGACATTTTCAGTATCAAGGAACAGGTGATGTGATTGAGCACCATGCCAATGGCAAGTACCGAGCGTTGATCACCCCTGCCAGCAATGCGGGGGCACCATGGAGGTCATCGCCTGCATCGAAGATCCAGATGTCATGCAGAAAAGAGCCACGACCCGGGCTGTAAACACTTTCGATTTCACCAAAAACACGGCTCGACCATCTTCAAATCACATCAAATTCGCGCTGAACCCGTCCTTGGTAGATTGGGAACAATTATTTTATGCCTTCTAAGGGACTACAACCCATCGGACATAGCGTCACCATGTGGGCAAAATTCTCCGCTAGCCGTTTCGCATCCTTCCTATCAAACTTCACGTTGGACAGAACTGACATATCAATCCGATTAACTGCATCGAACATGCGCAGAATGTCGACACGAAAATCAAGACTGGGGGCTTGCTGCTCAAAGAGCTCGCCGTCCAATGATTCGGAAATTGTCTTAAAATTCTCGTCAAATCCAACGTGATAAACCAGTGGGTACTGGGTGCCACCTAGCATCAGCCCACCTTCGAATAACACAAATTTGTATCCTACATCCCAGCTCCAGGCCATGCGACCATTCGGATCCAGGTCGCCGGACACCGTGATTGCGCCATTGGCCGCCGCATCGACCCCGATACCAAATTCAATTTTCTGGTATTTCTGCCTGGGTACGTTGTCTAAAGTAATGAGATACTTACCACTGGCGCTGTCAAACCGCACCAAGTGGTAGCTTTCGGGCTCGACGTATTGCCCCGACTTTCCTATTAAACGAATATTACTGATAAAAAACTGAAAGCTGCGTATTTTGAACCGACCTTCCCCCGCGGGATTGGCATAGCGCGGCTCGTCCAACACCAGGGGTTGACCGCCAACAACGGGCAGGAAGTTTAGCTTTAACTGCATAGGTCTGGCTGCTCGCTGGGATGACAACGCCAAACCGATAATCACCACTAGCAGCAGTATAAAGAATGAGACGAGAATAGACCGCTTCATCGTTGCTGCCCGTTTTGCACAAAAGGATCGGAAATTTTTTCCGCGGTCAAAAAATCATGATCGGTCAGGGTATGCAGAAACGCGATGATTGCCGTCTGCTCTCCCTCACCCAAATTGAGGCTGATATGGTCTGGGGATTCCTTGTTTAAGTTATCCGCCTCCATGATCAGTGGGCTCAAAGTGCTGCTCCACCTTATGCCTTCATTGTAGTGATCCAGTACTTCGTCAAGAGTGCTGAATCGCCCGTCGTGCATATAGGGTGCGGTGACGGCAATATTGCGTAGCGTGGGTACTTTGAATAAGCCTCGATGTGCCTGATCACCGGTAGTTTGCGCCAAGCCAGGGGGCAGATGTTGCTCTTCATCCAAACCATTGTTGCTAAAGCCGTCATAGCGCGAACTAAAACCACCGGTGAGAAACTGGCTGTGGCAATCTATACAGTTGCCGCCGCGCAGACTCACCTTGACATCGGGGTGGGCCATAAACAACTTGCGCCCCAACTCTTCCTCAGCGCTCAGTGTTAAATCGCCACGTAGAAACTGATCGTAGCGAGAATTGGAAGACACCAGAGTACGCTCAAACGCCGCTAGCGCCCGGCCTATCGACGACGCACTGATTTCACCGTAGGCAATGTCGAACAGTTCACGGTAGCGGCTGTCATCCTCTAGTTCTACCACTAGCAGATCCAGGTTTTGCGCCATCTCATCGGCGTGCTGGACTGGTATTAGTGCCTGCTCTTCCAGGCTCGCCGCCCTACCGTCCCAGAAAAAGTGTCGCGGACCCCACAATAGATTGGCCAGGCTCATGCTGTTAAACGCCAGCGGTTTTCCGGATATTCCCAGGCCAGTTTTCAGGCCGTCGGTAAAAGCCAGGTGTTGCTTATGGCAGGTGGAGCAGGACACAGTATTGTCTCCAGACAGCCTCGGGTCGTAAAACAGTCGGCGCCCCAGTTCGACCGCCTCTATAGTCAGAGGATTACTCTCTGGAATCTGAAAGCGGCCAAACACAAAAGGTGCGGCGAATCCCTCTATTGGGGCCGGTTTCCTCGACTGAGCAAAGACTCCGAATATAGCAGCGAGCGCAATCACAACCGCCAGTACCACCACCACAGCAATGACTACTGTTCTGATCACCACTACTCAGTGATGGTGCACGAAGCCAGATCCGAACAACGCCTCTACATTATCTATTCCTTTTTGGTATCGCTCCTTAAAATTAACCATGGCCAGGCGTTCGCCACTTTCCAGGTCGTGCACTGTGATCGAATGGTCGTTCACCCGCGCGATGAAATCAATATCGGTGGGATCATTGTCGGCGGCGTCGCCGAGGTTTAGCAGATTATTCTGGATAGCGATAACCTTTCGTCCGGAAGCTGTCGAATAAAAGATCATGTGGTGCGCACCGGGCTCAGCCACTATGTCGCCTCCAGACGACACCAAATCTGGCAGACTGGACAAATGGTAGCGTTTTACGACGCCTGGTAGCGCATGGCTGACAAACAATTCAGTTTCGTTACCATAGAATTCCAATGGCACGCCAGTTCCCTCAGTTACACCATCGTACACCTTCTCAGGGACACCAAAGGTTTTATCGACCTCATTATAAGAGATCTTCCAGGTTTCGAAGCCAAACATGGTGTTGACCAATAACGCGGGTTTAACACCTGCGACAATGCTGGGCCGAACAAATAGCACCTCTACCGGCGAGGACGGGAAACCAACGGGTTTGCTATCTTCAGTCACAATATTTTCTATGGGTTCGAAGGTATTTAAGTCGATGACCGTCAGCGCATTGCCCACTCCGGTTGCCAAATCCGGGTGTATGGTGGAGGTCACCACCATCCTGTCCTTGTAGGCAGAGATGCCGTGCGGATACATGATGTAGGGTTCGCCCTCAGCCACCTTACTCTTTCTAGCCTCAATAATTTTCACCACCGCATTAGTCTGTGGATCGAACACCCCAACTGAGCCACCGTCCGTTTGTTCCACGCCGGTACCGCCCATAAAGGTGACGAACATGTACTCCTTGCCATTTACGCTATGCCACATGATGTCCTCACCCACTTGCTGCCCCCCGGTATCGAGGCAATTCACGCCTTCTATTACCGGCGCCCCGGTGGCATCCCGTGAAAGGCCGATTTCGGCGAGACTGCATTTAGGATCAAGCCCTGTTGAATAGAGGCGGCCATTGGGGCTGTAGTAAAGATGGTGCAAAGGGATATCGATATCCGGCGTTTCAAATTCCTGCAAAATAGCACCAAAATTTTCCGCTTCCGGGTCCAGTTCAACAATGGCAATGCTGTGCTTGCTTTTCAAGGTGGGCAGACCACGCAGCAGAACAACGGCCTGGCTCTCCTCAACGTTGCGGTCGGATTGCGTGACCATTTCAGGATCGGCTGTTTCAATGATATCCGCCGGGGGCTGGGTTGCTGCGCCTTCCTGTTTGCTGGAACAAGCCGCCAGCATTAGTACTAAGAATATACTAATAGCGTATGAGGTGTTAATCAGTTTGCGCATCATGCTTCTTCTCCCCACGTTTAAGATGCTACTTCACCAAAGTAGGATATCTCGCACCTGTGAAAGCGCAGTTACACAGCATTCTCTAAACTCCCGTCGTAACAGCGCAAGTATCATATGAGTGTAGTGCATAAATCACTGATATGAGTGGAGATAAACTCAAAGAATTAGGTTATATGCTGGTTATTCAAAAAGTCCGGTTTGGCGGCTCATTTTGTCAGATTTGAAACCAACTTGTGCACATCCAGACACGACTGTTCTGGTAGGCTCGATGACGGGACACTTCAAGTCGGCATGAGCATGAAAGAAGCTGAACTCAGAATGCGCTCTTCCATTGCTCGGTGTCGATGAACCACCGCTCCTCGTAGATCTTGTCCCCATTGAACTTGAACAGGACGGACAGCTGGGAGCCTACAATCTTCTCGGACTTCCACTCAAGGATCGAGACGACTTCGTTTTCCCCTTCGATCTGACGCAGCTCCGTGATTTCGAAACCTGGCGGGAGAATCTCCCCAAGTCCGTCCAACGCCGAGCGGAACGCCCCTCGCCCCTCAATGACGTCGGTCTGCCCCGGCATGATGAACGTCATGTCCTCCACGTAGTCAGCCACCAAGGTATCAAAATCTCCGGTGCCGACTGCATCCCATCCTCGTTGTACGATATTTGCTAAACTCATTGGCCTATCCTCCTTTCCGAGTCTAATCTATCGAGCTATGCGCTAACCGAACAGTTGGGTTAACAACACTTTTTCCTTTCCATATTCCATTTGAAACATAGCACATACTATTTTTATAGCAAAAATAAATTACAACAGGGGCAAAAAGGAAGAATGACTAAATGAGTATTTGCAAAGTCAGCAACCGCCAGCGATAAACTTGAAGACGGAGCGATGGATGTCGCTGAACGAATTTTATTGTTGGTCTGGTATCCAACCGGATTTATGGTCTTCACCCAGGAGATGCACTTCAAAAGGAGCCATACCATGAACTTGAACAATAAGATCTTCCTCTGCCCAACCGTACATATAAGTCTTTCCCGGTATCATGATGTAACTCCCTGCTGGGTATGCCTTCGTTTTTGTTCGATCAACCTTATCTCCCAGCCCAAAGTAGAGTGTTCCGAAGATTACAGTGACATGTTCGTCATTGGGATGCCAATGTATAGGAATTTTAAAGCCAGCTGAGTCTTTGATTCGAACCGTGAATAGACCTGTTGAATTGCATTGAATATTGATCCAATTTCGCTGTAAATTTGCAAGCTGGACTGACCCACCTATAAATCGGAAAAAGAATATTGATCAACAAGTTGGCGCACAGATGGTGGTACATCTTTCAATGCAAATGTTGGGTCAATTTTGGATGCAATTCAACAGGAAGAGATCCCATCTATGGGAAGAGAATCGAGTAGGAGGCGGGATTACTCCCGCCGTCCTCTCACACCACCGGGCATACGGTTCCGTACCACGGCGGTTCATGTTAAACATTTGAGCTGGTGATAATAGCCCATCAGCGATATCAGACCTAACTGGTCAAAGAGTTTCTTCGGCAGGGCTTGATTCAGGTGCGAGGCTCCGGCATTCCACCATGAACC